>Ga0310334_100258_pt1 | contig 15613 bp, 14 predicted proteins | sample LakMicMIDCLREDC7_FD_195548 | JGI IMG/M metagenome (GOLD analysis project Ga0310334, IMG submission 195548) | Enriched freshwater cyanobacterial communities from Lake Michigan, Michigan, United States - MI23.DCL.RED.C7 (v2) (version 2) | ecosystem: Environmental > Aquatic > Freshwater > Lake...
GGCCCCCTCGGTGCCGGGGGGCACGGGCCGCAGGCTGGTGACGAGCACCGTGTGGCGCCCCCAGCGCTTACCGATCTCACTGCCGCAGGTATCGGCGAGCTGGGCGGAGAAACTGGCGGCAAATCCGATCAACAGCAGGGGCACGGGCGCCCAGGGCAGGGTGCAGAGCAGGGCCAGGCCAGCGCCTGTGGCGGCCGAGCCCCAAACGTTCTCGGGCCCGCGACGGCCACCGCGGCCCTCAGCCAGGCCCAACTCCTGCTTGCGGCGCAGGCCCAGGCGGGTGACCAGGGAGCCGACCAGCAGGTACAGCACCACCGCCAGCCAGCCGGCCCAACCGAGGCTGCCCCAGAGCAGGGTGCCGAGGATGCCGGCATGGACCCAACCCGCTTTCGTCAGCAGGGGCGCCCGCTGGGCCAGGGCAATCAACAACCCGTTGAGCAGTAGGGCATCGCGCCACTGCAGCAGCCGCTCCGGCGACTCGAAAAGCAAATACGCCAGCACGACCGGGCCCCGACTGCACCCCTAGCTCAACACAGGCAACGCCGCGGCGAGGCAGGTTCAAGGCCCGCCCGGGCTCCCGCCCTGAAACCAACCCAAAACCCGATCCCGCCCATCACCGCGATGCCAAAGCCAGGCGACCGTTCCGACGGGACGCAAAGGAAAGTCTGGCCAACCACAGGCAAGGTTCTGTTGCACTGCCCTAAGCCCCAACCCAGGAGGGCCACCGCCAGCGGATAATCCAGGGCATTGCCTGGTCTGCCGCCGTCATGGTCTTCAACCGCAAGGGGTCGTTCTTCCTCAACCTCGACGACAAGGCCCCCACCCAGGCCGCCCAGGTGGCTCCAATGCGGGCCCCTGAGCCCGAAGCCAAGGCTGACAAGGTTTCAACAACCGTGGCTGTCGCCGTCGCCGCCGCCGCCGCCGAGCCCAGCACCGCAACCAGTGCCCCAGCCCCCAGCACCGGCGTGACCACGGCCGAAGCGATTGCCGCCGAGCTGCGCGCCGCCCAGGAGGCCCGTCCCGCCCAAACCTTCGTCACGTTTGCCCCCGAGCGGGTGAGCGCCGGGGGGGCCCTGCCGATGGCCCGCCGCAAGGGCGGCGCCAACCTGGCTGGCTTCAAGGCCATGGCCGGCAGCCTGTTCGGTCAATAAGGCCAGTCCCCCCCATTAGGCGAACCCAGGGGCCCCTGGAGGCCCAAGCCGGAACAGGGCCCCTGGAGGACCTAGCTGAATTGAGGCGCAAGGCCGTTCAGCAGCCCCAACGGCGGTAGCGCCAATCACTAAGCAAGCCCAGGCCGGCCACGGCGGCGGTGGAACTGCGCAGGATGCGGGGCCCCAGGTCCACGGCGATCCAGCCCTGGTCTTGGGCCAGGGTTTCCTCGGCCCCACTCCAGCCCCCCTCCGGTCCGCAGGCCAACCACAGGCTCGCCGGCGGTTCGCTGGCGGTCCAGTGCTCCAGGGCCTCCAGCAGGGGCAATGCCCCGCTTTGGCGGGTGGTGGCCAACAGTTTTAAGGCGGCGGGGGAGTCCGCTCCTGGGGGGCCCGGGGCCCTTTCCTGAGGGGTGCCTCCCACCGCCGGCAGGGGAACCATTCCCCCCAGCCAATCGCTGGCGGGCCGGGACTCGTGCAGCTGGGGCAGCCAGGGCCGCTCACACTGCTCGGCAGCCTCCCGGGCAATCGTGCGCCAGCGCTCCAGGTTGGGCAGGCCTGCCACGGCATCGAACTCGGCCCGACAGGGCAGCAACCAGTCGGCCCCCAGTTCCACGGCCATGCGCAGCAGCACCTCGTAATCCCGCTTCACCAGAGCGGCCAGCAACACCAGGGGCGGCGTTGGCGGCGGCTGCCAGGCCAGGGGCGCCTCCAGGGGCTGGCGCAGCTGGGCCCGGAGGGGCTCCACCAGCTCGGCCTGCCACAGTCCACCGGCCCCATCGCTGATCGCGAAGACCGACCCGGGGCCGTAGCGCAACACCTTCACCAGGTAGCGACTTTCCGCCGGGGTGAGGCCCACCAACCCAGCGGGCGCCTGCAGCAGGCGGCCGGGATCGATGAGCAGCCGCCGTTGTTCCCGCCCCATGGGCTAGGGCACCCGCCCGTCAAAGCTGCTGATGCCATTGCCCCGGCGCGGGTCCGGCCGGGGACCGCCCCCATCGGCCGGGCCCTGGCCGCCAAAGCCCTGCTCGTCCTCTTCGGGGTCCGCCTCAAGGTCCTGATCCCCGTCGGGGTCGTCCTCCACGGGAAACAGGCTGTCGGGATGCTGCTCCACCGGCCAATCGTCATTTTCGCCGCCGATCAGCAGCTCCTCGATCTCCACCACATCGCGGTTGAGCTGGCCGAGGGAATTAATCAGCACATCAAGGCTGAAGGCATCACTGGTGCCCAGATCCAGCCAGCAGCGGGCCCAGTCCTCGCGGTATTCCATCACGCCCATGTTGTGCATCAGGGCCGGCAGGGCCCGCTCGGCAGCCTCCAGGTCGTAGCCCATCCAGCCCAGCTCAACGCCCTCCTCATGGCACTGCAGGTTTTCGGCATTGAAGCCGCCCAACTTGCCGAGGAAGAACCAACTGTCCAACAGGGTTTCGACGTAGCCCCGCTCGGCCGCTCCCAGGGGAGCGCCGAACCGCATCCAAATCCAGCAGTTGAAGGGATTGAGCTCGCGAAAACGGATTTCCATGGACGAATCAGCCGGCTCAGGTGAGGGCAACCGCCCTATCCAACATCCCCCCCAGCATCACCCAACCAGGCTGCCGCCGATCCACCATGCTGGGGGCGCCGCTCGGCCGACCGTGCTCGAACTCCGCGACCTGAGCTACCAGGCGGCCACGGCCCCCGAACCGATCCTGCGCGGCCTCAACCTGGGCCTGGCACCGGGGCGGCCCAACCTGGTGGCGGGCCAAAGCGGCTGCGGCAAAAGCACCCTGCTGGAACTGATCGCCGGCCTGGCCGAACCGCGCCGGGGCTCGATCCATTGGCAGGGCCAGCGGCTGAATGGCCGCCAGCGGCGATGGCTCTGCGGCCTGGTGTTCCAATTTCCCGAACGCCATTTCCTCGGCCTCAGCGTGGGCCAGGAGCTGAAACTGGGCCAGCGGCGCCTCAGCAGTGAGCAGGCCGAAACGGCCCTGGCCCAGGTGGGTCTGGCGGGCCTGCCCTTGCAACAACCGCCCGAGCGCCTCAGTGGCGGCCAGCAGCGGCGCCTGGCCCTGGCCGTGCAGCTGCTGCGCAATCCCCAGGTGTTGCTGCTCGATGAACCCACCGCCGGCCTCGATTGGTCCGTGCGGGCCGAGGTGCTGGACCTGCTGGCCCAGCTGGCCCGTGAGCGGGTACTGCTGGTGGTCACCCACGAACCCGAGCTGTTCACCGATCTGGTGGAGCACTCCTGGCAGCTGGAGCAGGGCCAGCTGCGGCCCCTCAGCTGAGCCGATCCGGGGCAGGCAGCCCGCCAAAACCCTGCGGAATAAGGGCCCAAGTGTTAATTGCAACGGCACCCGATCCTGCGGGTCCTGAGAGCCCCCTAACCGGACCACCGGAGCCTGGGGCCTGGCCCCCTGCCCTTGCCCCTCGATGCCACCCCAAAGCGGCCAGGGACGCCCTCGGCCGAACCCTGATCACCTGGTGAAAACCGGCCAACGGGCGCCGGCGCCCTGCATACGATGGCTCCAGTTGGGCCCCATGGCGGGGCCGTTGCGATGCCCGATCAGCTGGTCCGAGCCACCGCCGCCGGAGGCGGCATCCGCCTGGTGGCGGTGAACAGCACGGTGGCCTCCCGTTACGCCCGCCGGCGCCATGGCCTGTCGTTTCTGACCACCGCCCTGCTGGGCCGGGCGATGACGGCTGGCCTGCTGCTGGCCAGTTCGATGAAGGTGCGCCATGGCCGGGTCAACCTTCGCATCCAGTCCGATGGGCCGCTCAAGGGCCTAATGGTGGATGCCGGCCGCGACGGCACGGTGCGCGGCTACGTGGGCAACCCCGGCCTGGAGCTCGACCTGCTGGAAGCGGCCGATGGCTCCCACCAATTCGATTTCCGCCAGGCCTGCGGCACCGGCTACCTGCACATCGTGCGCGACCAGGGCCAGGGCGAACCCTTCAGCAGCACGGTGGAACTGGTGAGTGGCGGCATCGGCGAAGACGTGGCCTCCTACCTGCTCCATTCCGAGCAGACCCCCTCAGCGCTGTTCGTGGGCGAGCAGCTCGACAGCCATGGGGTGCGCTGCGCCGGCGGGGTGTTGGTGCAGGTGCTGCCCAAGGCAGCCCAGGAGCCTGGCCTGGTGGCCCTGCTAGAAGAGCGTTGCCGCGAGGTGACCGGCTTCAGCCAAAGGCTGGGCGAAGCGGCGGGCAACCTCAAGGCCCTACTCGAAGACATCTTTCCAGATCTCGATCCCCAGCTGCTCGAAGACGCCGAAGCCGACCAGGAACTCACCTTCCACTGTCCCTGCAGCCGCCGCCGCAGCGTCAATGCCCTCAAACTGCTGGGCCGCGATGAACTGGGCGCCATCCTCAATGAGGACGGCAAAGCCGAACTCAACTGTCATTTCTGCAACGAGACCTACCGGGTCGAAGCCCCAGAACTGGAAGAACTGATCACGGAACTGTCTAGTCCCACCGGCTAGGGCTCAGCTGCCCATAGCGGTCGCTGGCCTGGGTGGCACCATCTCTGCCCGAGCCCGGGGCCTGGCCCGAAAAGCTGGACCTAACCGATCAAGAGGGCACCCAACAGAAGCAACACCAGGGCGGGGAGGGCCTGCACCTGTTGCACCGAAAGGGGCAACCCCAGGGGCAGGCTGGGATCGAGCAAGCCCTGCAGCAGGCCCCCAAGCAGCAGGCCCACGGTGAGCAGGCCGAAACTCCAGGCCACAGCCCCCAGGAAGCGGCGGTGGCGCCACTGCAGGGTTACCACGGTGACGCCTGTGGCTAGGGCCAGCAGCAGTTCCGCCGAAGGGCCAGGCAACACCAGCAGTAAAACCAGGACCAGCCCATCGGCCGCCAGGGGAAACCAGCGCTCGCGCCCCTCGGCTAGGGCCAACACCGGCAGGCTGAACTGGGGCACCGAGAGGGACGGCCTGGGCAGGGACGGCAGCGAGGGCAGGCTGGGCCGGGCCAGGGGCTTGGGGGGCGGACTGGCGACGGGCCGCACCGCTTCCCGCTGGGAGGCGTTAAGGGCCGCACTGCTGACCTTGCCCTGCTGGCGCTCCTTGAGCCGGTCCATCAGCACGGCGTCGTAGGCCGCCTCGATTTGGGCCCGGGCCTGGGGATCGTCACCCAACTCGGCCAGGCGCGCTGATTTGGCGGCCTGCACCTCATCAAAACTGGAGTCAGGGCTGACGCCAAGACGCTCGTAGGCCGAAGGCCGCTCGCCGGCTGTGGCTGAATCCGTACCCTGGGTCATCGCCTCGTGCCGACACTGCGCTGTCGTCCCTTGAGCGTATCGAGCCACGGCCCCACCTGGGGTGTAATGAATCAGGAGTTCTGCTCAGCGCGCCCCAGGGCAGGGCAAACCAGGGGCCCGCTCAGGCCATCTAGAAGAGGGGTTCGCTGCGCCGGTAGCCGCCCTCTTCCTGCAACCGCAACCGCTGGGCTTCGGCTTCTTCGAGGGGCAACCAGAGCCGGCGCTTGAGTAAGGGCATCTGGGGCGGCAAGTGGCAGCCCTCGCGGATCTCAATTGTTGCCTCGGAGGGTTTTGCCTCGGAGGAGGTGGCGGCACTGGGGGTGCCTGAGCCCGGCAAGAAACTCACGTAGTCGCACCCTCCGTCGGCTCGGGGGCGGACCAGCCAGAAGGGTCTTGGCATGGCTGTGACCTTTCGTTGTAAAGCAGTCTGGCGCCGATGGGGCCTAGCCGTGGGCGCCAAACCGCAAACCCTGAGGGGCCATCCAGACGCCAGTCCCAGGCCCCGGGCCGGTAGCGGCTACGAGTCAAAAACCAGCGAACCCAGCCAGGCCAGGGACCCGGCGCCGGACCCAACGCCGAGCCCACGGCTCCGCAGCCGCAGCGGTAGTAGTGGAAGTAGCAGTAGCGGTAGCAGTGGCAGTGATCAGAGGGCGATCGGCTCCACCCCGCTCACCACCGGCGCCACGGCACCCAGCTGCAGATCGGGGTGATCTTCGCTGAGCTGGTTGAGGTTCCATTGGTTTTTGAACAGCAGCACCGGCCGGTCCCAGGCATCGCGCACGGTCTTGCAGTTGAAGATGCGACCCACGGTTTCCAGGGCCGGCCATCCACCGATCACCCAGCGGGCCACCGTGAAGCCCAAGGGCTCGAGCCGGGTCTCCACCCCATATTCATGCTCCAGCCTGTACTGGACGACCTCCAGCTGCAGCTGGCCCACGGCCGCCAGGATCGGATCGCGCTTGCTCTGGTCGGTGTCATAGAGCACCTGAACGGCCCCTTCTTCGCGCAGCTCATTGACCCCCTTGCGGAAACTCTTGAAAGCCGAAGGGTTGGGATTGCGCAACCAGGAAAAGATCTCAGGGCTGAAGCAGGGAATGCCTTCGTATTCAATGCGAGGCCCCACATAGAGGGTGTCGCCGATGGCAAACATGCCCGGATTGTTGAGGCCGATCACATCTCCCGGGTAGGCATCTTCCACCACTTCCCGGTCCTGGCCAAACAGCTTCTGGGGCCGCGAGAGGCGAATCGAGCGACCAGTGCGGGCATGTTGCACCGTCATGTCCTTCTCGAACTTGCCGCTACAGACCCGCACAAAGGCAACCCGGTCGCGGTGGCGTGGGTCCATGTTGGCCTGCAATTTGAAGACAAATCCACTAAAGCCCGGCCGCAGCGGATCAATTGCCCCCTGGCTGGATTGGCGCGCCACTGGTTTTTGGGCCAGCTCCAAAAAGGCATCCAAAAAGGGACGCACCCCAAAATTCGTCATGGCCGAGCCAAAAAAGACCGGGCTGAGTTCGCCGCCATGGACCAGCTCCAGGTCCAGGTCAGCACCGGCGCCATCGAGCAACTCCAGTTCCTCTAGGGCCAGGGCCAGCAGGTCGGGCTCCACCAGTTGGGCCAGGTCGGGATCATCCCAGGCCAGGGAGCGCTCCACGCTTTGCTTGCCGCGCTCGGCCCGGGCGAACAGGATCACCTGCTTGCTGCGCCGATCAATCACGCCGCGGAAGCGATCGCCACTGCCGATCGGCCAATTCACGGGCCAACAGGCTAATTTCAATTCCTTTTCGATTTCGTCAATCAGCTCCAGGGGCTCGCGCCCGGGCCGATCCATCTTGTTGATAAAGGTGAAAATCGGGATCTGGCGCATGCGGCAGACCTCGAACAACTTGCGCGTCTGGGGCTCCAGGCCCTTGGCTGCATCCTCCAGCATCACGGCGTTATCGGCGGCGGCCAGGGTGCGGTAGGTGTCCTCGGAAAAATCCTGGTGACCCGGCGTATCGAGCAGGTTGATCGTGCTGCCGGCGTAGTCGAACTGCAACACCGTGGAGGTGATCGAGATGCCCCGCTGTTTTTCCAGCTCCATCCAGTCGGAGGTCACCTTGCGCTGCTCGCCCTTGGCCTTGACCGCCCCGGCCTGCTGGATCGCACCGCCGTAGAGCAGCAGCTTTTCGGTGAGGGTGGTTTTGCCCGCATCCGGGTGGGAAATAATCGCGAAATTGCGGCGCCGGGACACCGCCTCGGCCAGGCCCGCCAGCCCCTGATCAGGGGCTGGCTCAGGGGCTGGATCAAGGGCTAAATCCATGGCCTGGCCATCCGCCAATCGGGCGCCAGCGGGCACCGATTCCAGGGGGGACGGCCCAGGTGTAGCCATGGCACCCAGGGCGGACTCTGGGAGACCACTGATCGGGGCGCTGCTGGAGGAACGGCTGCTCATGGGATCCAGCCTGCCAGGCAACGGCGGCCCAGGCCTCAGGCCAGCCGGCCGGCGATCTCTAGGTAGCGATCGTCCAGCTCCCGAACCTCTAGCTGGGGGAGGGCAGCCTCCCGCAACTGGGCCTGGACTTCCGCAAGGGTGAAGGCCGCCGCCAGGGAGTGGCCGTAGTCCCGTTGCAGCAGCTCAAGGGCACCGCTGGCGTGGCGCTGAACCAACTGGCGAATCGCCTCGGGATTGGCCGGCCGGCGCAGGTCCCGGATCAACACCAGGGCCCCGGGGGATGCCAGCTGGCGAACCGTGCGCCAGAGCACCTGGGGCTCGTGGAGATGGTGCAACAGGCTGTTGCTCACCACCACTTCAAAGCCCGCGCCAACGCCGCCCGCCAGGTCCTCCGCCAGGTCGGGGCCCAGGGGCAACAGGGCCGAGCAAAAGGTCAAGCGTGGGCGCCAATGGGGATGGCGCTCGAGGCCCTGGGCGGCGAGATCCAACATGGCCGCAGACCCGTCGATGCCCAGCACCTGGGCCTGGGGGAAGTGATCCACCAGGCGAAAACTGATGTTGCCGGGGCCGCAACCCAGATCAACCATGCGCAGCGGCTGGCCACCACCAGCGGGCCCCACCAGCTCCGCGAGCCGCTCCACCAGGGCCTGGTCAGGGGCACTGAAGTCGGCCGCCCCATAGGCCTGGGCCTGGGCGAGGCCCTCCATTAATTCCGGCTCACAGATGCGTTCCATCGCCCAAGCCTGGCAGCGCCTGGGTGCAGGCGGCCGCCAGGGACCAGCCACCGCCGATGGTGCCCCCTGCCCCTTGCCGCCCCCACCGGTGGCGTTAGCCTGCCCCTACCTTGCACACAACGCCCCAGTGACCCTGTCAGCTCAGTTGACGGCAACAAGCTCCACGGCCGCTGCCGAAGCTGCCAGCACTGGAGCCACCGGTGAGGCCCCAGGCGCCAACCCCGGGGCCGGCCAGTGCACCTTTGCCGCCACCGCCCCAGCCGCCAACCCGGTCTTCTACCGCACCTATTCCCGTAAAACCGTCGCTGGCCGTGAAAGCTGGCACGAGGTGGCCGAACGCAACCTGGGCGGCCTGCGCAAGCTGGGCAACCTCAATGAAGACGAGGTGGCCCTGCTGCGCCGCATGCAGGAACAACAAATGGCCCTGCCCTCGGGCCGCTGGCTGTGGATCGGCGGCACCCCCTGGATTGAGCAGGAGCAAAACTTTTCCGGCGCCTACAACTGCACTTCCACCAATCTGGTCGATTGGGAAGCCTTCGGGCTAATGATGGACCTGGCGATGATGGGCTGCGGCACCGGCGCCATCATTGAACCGCGCCTGATTGAACGGTTGCCGGCCGTGCGTAACCAGCTGGTGATTGCCGGCGTCACCGACATCGGCGCCACCCCGGCGGGCCAGCGCCAGGAGATCACCACCTCCAGCATCGACGGCAACCGGGTGCAGATCAAGGTGGGCGACACCCGCCGCGGCTGGGTCGATAGCTACCAACTGCTGCTCAACCTTTGCAGCGACGAACGCTTCGATGGACCGATCGAAATCACGGTCGACCTCTCCGATGTGCGGCCCGTGGGCGAAACCCTCAAGGGCTTTGGCGGCATGGCCAATCCGGTCAAGCTCAAGGATCTCTATGGCCGCGTCGCCCAGATCCTCAATAAGGCCCAGGGCCGCCAACTGAGTTCGGTGGAATGCTGCCTGCTGATTGATGAGGCCGCCGTCACGATCGTGGCCGGGAACATCCGCCGCAGCGCTGGCATGCGCCAGTTCGCCGCCGAGGATCAATCGGCCGCAGGAGCCAAGGAAAACCTTTGGCAGCAGGACAGCGAAGGCAACTGGCGCATCGATCCCGAGCGGGATTCCCTGCGCATGGCCAACCACACCCGGGTCTTCCACAGCCGCCCCGATCGGGCCACCGTTCTGGAAGCGGTCACCAAGCAGTTCCAAAGCGGTGAGGGCGCCATCCAGTTCGCCCCCGAAGCGATCGCCCGCTCCAACGCCGACCTCCTCCCCACCCCCGAACTGCGCAGCGAGTTCATCGCCATCTATTGCGACCAGGGCCGGGGCGAAGCGGGCCGCTGGCTGACCACCCACAACCCCGAGATCAGCGCGGCGGAACTGGAGCACCGGCTCAACCGCTACGGCCTCAACCCCTGCGGCGAAATCCTGGGCGCCGATTTCCACTGCAACCTGGCCGAAATCCATCTCAATCGGATGGATCCAAACGACCTAGAGGCCCAAGACGAAGCCTTCAAAGCCGGCGGCCTGGCCGTGGCCTGCCTGCTCAACCACCGCTTTGAGGTGGAGCGCTATCGCCAGAGCCGGGCTTGGGATCCGATCGTGGGCGTGAGTTTCACCGGCCTGTTCGATTTCTTTGTGCATGCCTTTGGCACCCCCTGGCTGAAGTGGTGGGAGGCCGGCCGGCCCGACACCATGGAGGGCCTGGAGTTCAAGGCCAAGGAAGCGGCCTATCTGGCCCGCTGGAAAGAGAGTGTCAACCAAGCGGTGTGGGACTACTGCGATCGCCACGGCCTGCGCCGGCCCAACCGCTGCACCACCGTGCAACCGGCGGGCACCAAGAGCCTGCTCACCGGCGCCTCCCCCGGCTGGCATCCCCCCAAGGCCCAACGCTTCATCCGCCGCATCACCTTCCGCAAGAATGATCCGGTGGCCCTGGCCTGCATGGACTATGGCTACACGATCGTGCCGAGTCAGTCTGACAAGGATGAGCAGGGCCGCCTGCTCGATGATGCCTTTGATCCCCGTTGCACCGAGTGGCTGGTGGAGATCCCCACCGAAGTGAGCTGGGCGAACATTCCAGGGGCGGATGCGGTGGAGATCAACAACTTCTCTGCCCTGGCCCAGTTCGATTTCTACATGCAGGTGCAGAAGTACTACACGGCCCATAACACGTCGGCCACGGTGGAATTTCGAGAGAACGAAATCGAGGGCCTCACCGATGCTATCTTTCAGGCAATTGATGGCGGCGAAGGCTATATCTCAGCGGCCCTTCTGGCCCGCTTTGATGCCAATGCCACCTTCCCCCGGCTGCCCTTTGAACCGATCGATCAAGCCACCTACGCCAAGTTGCAAGCGGACGTGGTGGCCCGCCGTCGTATCGTTGACTTCTTTGAGGCCTTGCAGCGCTACGACGGAGGCGAATTGGTAGAAGCTGGCCCAGCCGGCTGTGATTCCGATAAGTGCCTATTGCCGTTAGCCAAACCAGCCGCCGCCTGATGGCCCATCAGGCCATCGTGCTTTCCCCGCGATTGGGTAGCGTCCTACAAGCGGCCCCAAACCAGCCAACTAACACCTAATTAACCATGACAAACGCACTCAAGACCCTCGCCTTTGCGACCCTCTCAGCGGCCACTTTCCTGGCGAGCGCCCCAACGGTCAAGGCCGTGACCCTGGATGAAGCCTGCGCAAAATTCGCCGCCAAACTGAGTGAGGCCAAGGCCTCTGGCAATGCCGACAAGGTGAACACCGTCTATAGCAAGGGAAGCCAGCGCATTGCCTCCAAATTCAATGGCGCCACCTGCCCCAACGTCAAAGCACCCTGAACCGGCAAGCTAGGGGAGCGAACGGTTCTTATGTGATAATGCAGTGGGTTCCTACGGACCCACCCTGGAGGGGTGGTCGAGTGGTTGATGGCTCTGGTCTTGAAAACCAGCGTGCCGAAAGGCACCGTGGGTTCGAATCCCACCCCCTCCGTTTCTCTCTAACCAACAAATCAAAACCAAGCCACCACTAACCTAATGCTTGGACGATCCAGACAGGTCGCGACATAATGATCAGGATCTTTTTTTAAGAGAGGTAAAACAGCCACATCCAAACCACTATTCACTAAACCGGGCGAGGATTACAGCACAGCGCTGCACAAACGCCCCATATCATCTCAACAACATATAAGTAAAATGCCATTTTCACAATTCAGCACATAAGCATTAACGGCGTTATCGCCTTATCACTACAATCAATATATCTCGATTTCCATTATGGTTGATCAAGAGACCTTGGCCGCCCTTGATGCCCTTCAATGGCTAAGAACTGGCGCCGAGTCCAGTCTGCGGCTTGGCATTAGTGCGCCGATGATCAGCCGGTACTCAAAAAAGTGCCTGGATCTCTTTGGCCTAGCACTCCAACGGATCAACGGGGAGTGGCACACGGTCGGCGACATGACGACCTTGCTGATGGAGCGTCATGTCCACCAAACAGCCCGCTGGCTTGGCTATCGCCCCCTACGGCTGGAAGCCACCTACTGGTCTGGCCCCTTACTTTGTACACCGCCACCTGAGCGCTGGATCCTCGGCCTCTGCAACATCGTTGGCACCCCCAGATCGTTTCAACTGGTTCGTGAACGTATCGTCGATGCCTGCATCACCGGTCTTCCGGATATCCCACCGGCTGATGATCCAGACCTGACGTCCTACAGCCTGTCGTCGATGCCGGTCTTTTTTGTAGCCCCAAAGGGCCATCCCCTGATTGGCAAGCAAGCGCTATCCTACAACGATATTGCAATGTATCCGAGCCTAGCCCTGCCGGAAGGATCCTATCCAAAAGTCGAAGAGTCGCTGAAGTCGATAGGCCTCTGGAATGATGTTGTGCGTATGACGCGGTATCGGCGGGAGAGGTGGGAGGGGAGGAGTGAAGCAGAGCTTACGATTGGCTACGGGACTTGCCTGAGTATGGCAATCAGTGGCGAAGGCCTGGTCAGACTGCCATTGGAGCTGCCCTTCCAATCCGGCGAGGCAATCGTGGTCCGTCGAGAATTTGCCCTCAACCCAGAACTTTTAATTCTGCGCACGCTTTTACTCGAACGACTTGGCGCCTTAGCACTCGACAATCCAGAACTGACCCTCCCTAACGCCGATCCATAGTCTTGCAATGGGGTCAGGCCACCGGTGGCATCACGTCTTCAGCCCGCCGTTGGCCATCATTACTGATTTTGCAAAAAGCTACAGGGCCGGACGTTCCAATCCAGGCCATTGAATCGCCAGCCCTGGCCTGCCCCCATCCCTATGCATGTTCTGAAAGTTCTCGCGGCATGGGCGTTTCAATCCGACAAAGCAGCCTGCAAATGGTAATATTTAATATGACAATCAACAGTCATGGTCGAACAAAATTGCCTGGCCTCAATGGATGGCTTGATATGGTTGAGAACGGGTCACCATGTCGCCTCCAAATTCAACCAACACCAAACCACCGTCAGCCGCAACAGCCGGAAATGCGCCAAAGCCTTTGAGATTTCCTTGGAGCGGGTCAATAGCGAATGGCAAGTGATTGGCGATCGAAGACTATTAAACCTAGAACGCAGAGTCCATCAATACGTGCGTTTTAAAAGCGGAGACTTACTACGCCTTGACGCACAACATTGGTCAGGCTCCCTGCTAGGCGCACCGCCGCCAAACGGCTGGATTCTTGGCAATCTCAACTTCCTGGAATACCAGCGCCCTCTACAATTAATGCAAGAGCGCATCATTGATGCCTGGATCACCTCCTATCCCGATACGCCTAGCAATGATCCAGATCTTGCCACGATTCGCCTCAGCATGATGCCCATGGTCTTGGTCGTTAATGCCGGCCATCCCCTATTAGAACTAGGCGATGCGGTGACATTCAAAGATGTGTCCCGCTTTCCCCTGCTGCCCCTGCCCGACCATGCCTTTCCCAAATTCGAACAGACCCTAAGGGCCTCTGGTTTGAGCCTGGATCCATCCCGATCCGACCGCCAATCCCACAGGACCTGCGCAGGCCAGGGTCCCATCGAAGATCTGATGGTGGGCTTCGCCACTCCTTTGACCCTGCCCCTATATGGGGAGAGCTGTCAAGTCTTACCCCTACGGTTACCGATCGAGGTGGGCGACGCCCTCGTGGTTCGCAAGGAATTTATCCACTACCCACAGATTAACCAGCTTGCAGATTACCTGCGAAATCAACTGACAGAGCTGGCCTTAACGACGCCAGACCTAGGCGTTCTTACAGGTCATTGCATCGAAACGGGAATCAACAACGCCAACAGCCTTGATCCGCTGGCCCAATCTTCTATCAAGACAATTTGAGGCTAGGAAATCAACAAGCAATGGAAACCCAGCACGCCCAGTAGCGCACTACAACCCAACAATATTCCTAGTAGCCATCAAACCCGAGAAGCTGGCATTATCAACTTGATCGAGATATCAAGCAAACATTTTATAGACCTGCCAGAAGATAGACCACGCCACCTTCTGGCTTCTCAGCATAATTCAGGACAAGTTTATACCTATTTTCGCTTTTGAACGGCGCAAACCCCACCATCAACCATCAATCAAAGCCAAGCAGATCAAAGATCTCCCGATCCTTGAGGGATTCGGCCTCTAAGGGCACCACATTATCGAGCATCCGTTGGGCTAGGTTCAGATATTCCTGCTGGACGGCTTCGACTTCAGGGGTGGCTTCCATCTCGAAGATGGTGCACTTCTTCAGGCGCGAGCGGCGGATCGCATCAAGGTCAGGGAAATGGGCCATGGTTTTCATGCCCACTCGCTCGTTGAACTTGTCGATTTGGTCGGTATCCTTACTACGGTTGGCCACCACACCACCAAGGCGTACCTTGTAGTTTTTGGCCTTGGCTTGGATCGCCGCAATGATGCGATTCATCGCAAAGATCGAATCGAAGTCGTTAGCGGTGACGATCAAACAGTAATTGGCATGTTGCAGCGGGGCCGCAAAGCCTCCGCACACCACATCACCGAGCACATCAAAGATCACCACATCGGTGTCTTCGAGCAGGTGGTGTTCCTTCAAGAGCTTCACGGTTTGGCCGGTGACGTAGCCACCGCAGCCGGTACCCGCCGGGGGGCCACCGGATTCGACGCACATCACGCCATTGAAACCTTCAAACACGAAGTCTTCGGGGCGCAGCTCTTCGGTGTGGAAGTTCACCGTTTCGAGAATATCAATCACCGTCGGCACCATCTTCTTGGTGAGGGTGAAGGTGCTGTCGTGCTTGGGGTCACAGCCAATCTGCAGCACCCGTTTGCCGAGCTTGGAAAAGGCCGCAGAGAGGTTCGAGGAGGTGGTGGATTTACCGATGCCACCCTTGCCATAGACGGCGATCACCAGGGCCCCCTCTTCGATCTTCATCGAGGGATCGAGGTGCACCTGCAAACTCCCTTCGCCATCTTCCCGGCGGGAACTGCCAGAGACAGCTGTGGGCGAACTCAGTGTGGTGGTCATGGAAACTCAGGAAGCCGGCGATACGGCGATTGGGGAATGGAAAGAGGGTGGAAAAGGTGGGGTGTCGAGACCGCAGGTCGTACCGACACCATGCTGGACGATCAGGGGGTCAGCTGACTGGCTTAGGACACCAATCAGGGGAAATCCTCATCGACTGAAGTGGGCCTTGGCGTCATAGAGAACTTCCTCGGTGATGGTGATCACGCCACGGTCGCGGGCATAGGCCTCGGTGTTGCGACGCACCTTGCCGCGCACGAAGAACGGAATCCGACTGAGTTCGGCCTCGCCACTCGCACTCCAATGCAGAGCCAGCTCCTCGCCGCCCCCAGCCTGCACGGATCCAGCCGTGAACAGGGCACTGTCATTGTCCTGACTAGCGGCAGGCACCGCTGGCTGGGCAAACCTGGACTTCGGTGCTGCAGCGGTGGAGGCGATCCCATTGGCGGGCGATGCCGCGGCTGGGGCACTGGCCCCCTCCAGGTGGCTGAGGTGACCATCCACAAATTCAAAATCGTGGCGGAACATGCCGATCAGGTGTTCCTCCAGGCCCATCATCAGCGGGTGCACCCAGGA
>Ga0310334_100259_pt1 | contig 15533 bp, 13 predicted proteins | sample LakMicMIDCLREDC7_FD_195548 | JGI IMG/M metagenome (GOLD analysis project Ga0310334, IMG submission 195548) | Enriched freshwater cyanobacterial communities from Lake Michigan, Michigan, United States - MI23.DCL.RED.C7 (v2) (version 2) | ecosystem: Environmental > Aquatic > Freshwater > Lake...
GTTCGGGGCTGTCGCTGCTGGGGTGGCCCGGTCGCCACAGGGTCGTGTCGACACCGGTGGGGGTAACCCCCCGCCGGTAGCCCCGCCTGCTGGGGGTGCGGGTGCGGGTTCATAGAGAATGGCCCCTATGAAGGCTCCCTATTCCCTACCCCTACTGATGCGCCCCGCCGGCTTCCTGGTCCATCCCCTGGCCGTACTGCTCCTCGTCCTTCCGGCCGCTGCCAATGCCGGTTGCCGCGTCAGGTTCCTCCCTGGGAATTCAATGGGAGCCCCCGCTGGTCGCATCGAGGTGGCCCATGGCCGAAACGACGACCCCGGAGTGAAATTTTTCCTTGTCTCCCGTGGTGGCATCGCTCCCTTCGCCGACGTAGCCGTTCTGGACGATGCCTTGACCGTGGAGATAAGCCGAAATCCCGCGCCTGCAGGTGATGGAGCACAACATCCCGTGGCTCTACCCCGGCGCACCACAACAACCTGTCACGAAGCCAACGCCAAGGGCTAGCCCTTCGCCAGTAGCGTGGCATACTTTTAGGGTTCCCAAACGGTAACCACCTTTGCAGAGCCTGCCGCACCAGCTCGATGCCGCACGCGTTCAGTTCGGCAAGTTCCTGCGCAACTGGCGCAAGAGCAACGACTGGTCCGTCACCACGGCCCAGGACTGGGCCAAGGCCTGTCCGGCCCTGATCCCCTGGGCCCTGCGGGTGGCCGGTGGGCAGTGGGGGAACCTGGAGAACGGCAAGGTGATGCAGCCCCAGCCCAGCACCTTCATCCAGCTGGGGGTGCTTAACGAATGCCTGGCCCAACAGGAGCGGGGCACGATCCGGGACAAGCTGCTCAGGGAGCGGGTGCAGCAGGCACGGCCGGTGCTGCACGGCGATGGGCGGCCCTGGGGGGCAGAAGACTGGTTCGCTTGCTACATCGGCAAGTTGGAGGGCCCCGCTGATCTCTGGCCCCGCCAGGAGGAAATCGATGCGGAGGCCGAAACCAAACGGCTGCGCAGCCTCTTTGATGCAGCCGTCGAGCGCAGTGGCCTGCGGCCGGTTTCAGCCGCGATGCAGGTGCTACGGCTGGCGGGTGACCTGCCGATGGAGCAGGTGGTGGCGATCGAGAACGCCCTGTTTGCCGGCGAGCGGCTGCCCACCAGCACCGTGGCCACGGCCCGAATGGCACTGCACAGCTGGGTGGCGGAGGTGGCGGGCGACTTGCTGCCGGCCGCAGGAGACGGGGAGCAAAGCTGATGACCTGCCCTGGAGGGCACTAAGCCAGAAGCTGCAGTCGCAAAAGCAACAAATAGGCTATTTATCCACATATCATCGTAATTACCTTAGGGGTTCCCGAAAGAGATGTACTTCGGGTAACATTGGCCGACCCTCGATTCAACCGATGCCCCAATCCGAACGTGGCTCCCAAGCGTCCGGCACCCCAACCAAGGACCGCTCAGCGCAACACCACAAGAGCTGCGGCTGCGAGCTAACGCACTACACCGCAATCCAGGCCGCCTTCTCCCGTTCCCTGCTCGACTGGCAGCGGCAATGGCATCGCATCACGGCCGAATCGCTGCTCGCCCTGCCTGAGCACGGCATCGCGATCAGTTACCGCAGCAATGCCTCAGGGGGCCTGCAGCCGTAGGTGGCGACCACACCGACAGGCCACTCGGCATCGAGGCGCGCAGACGCACGCGGGAGCCAGCGAGCTCCAGGGTCACAGCCCATCCACGGAGCTTGAGGGCATCGTTCTGGCGGCGCAGCCAGGGGTCGGAGGTAGGCACCGGATTTGCCTAGCGATTTGCCTAATCGTGGCTGAACCGGGCCGTTTTTGCCTAATGGATGTGCCTAGCGGGCTGATCTGCAGAGCCCTGCAATGGACTGGGATCAGTGGCCTAGAAGCCTTTCCAGGACTGGGTTCTCAGGAACGGAGGGGGCGGGATTCGAACCCGCGGAGGCTTTCACCTCGCCGGTTTTCAAGACCGGAGCCATCAACCACTCGACCACCCCTCCAGGGGTTGGCGCCGGACCAACCGGCGACCACGCCATGATCTCATGGATCCGGAATCAGGGCCGTCGCTCGGGGTTCCGGGACCTTGAGTCCAGCTGGCTGGGAATGCCCTTGCAGCCGCCCGGGATCGTGGCCCTGGAGCTGGGACCGCTCCAGGCCGCCAGATACTGGTGGGTGGCGGCATCCAGACGCTGCACGCCGCTGAAGTTGGCATTTTCAACCACGGCACCGCTGCCACCACCGGAGATGAGATCGAGGCGACCGTGCAGCAGACGGGGAGTCGCCGTCTGGCTGCGACCGTAAAAGAACCGGGCACCATCGAGCACCGCCCGCTCCAGATTCGCCCCGGCCAGGTTGCAAGCTGCCAGGTTGGCCCCACTCAGGTCGGCATGGCTGAAGTCGGTGCCACTCAGGTCGGCACCGTTGAAATCAACGCCGCGCAGATCGGTGGCGGAGAAGTCCACCCCCTTGAGGATCTCGTGCAGCCGGATCACCGGCACACCGTCGAGCCGGTCCTCTTCATAGTTGCCATTGCCATCAAAGATGGCTCGGCCCAGCCGGTTGTCGCGACGCAGCGGCGTGAGCAGGCGGGCATGGGAGAGGAAGCGCAGGATGCGGGAGCGGCCGTCCTTATCAATGCTGCCGAACACCGCCGCTAGCCGACCCTCCGCCAACATCCGCTCCAGGGGCCAATCCTCGAGCATCCCCTCGGGATCGCTGATCAGATCGGAGATGCCTTGAATGAAGCTGTCGATCGTCTGGGCCTGGGTGATCCGGTTCTGCTGGGTCGTGAGCCGCTGGTCAATCAGCACCTGGCGCCAGGCGATCGCCAAGGCCACCAAAGCCACCAGGATCTGGCCGAAGGCCCCGATCACCCCCTCCCCAAGGGCCCCGATCGCCTCCCAGTTACGGCTGCGGTAGAGATCCAGGAAGGGATCCAGCCAGCCCAGGCCCAGGGGTAGGGCCAGAGCTGAAAGCAGCAGGGCGAGCGCAGCCAGCACCCGCGCCGTGGGCCCCTCATCCAGCTGGGTGCTGATGAGCCGCCAGAGGTCCGGGAGCAGCTGCAATAGGGCCAGCCCCAGCAGCACGGCGGCGGCAGGAACCGCCACCAGGGGCCAACGGCCCAGCAGACCGACCACCGTGAAAACGGCCGCCAGCAGCAGCTGCAGGGAGGCCGACCGATTCAGACGGATCAGCAGATTGTTCGCCCGGAAGGGGGGAATCGGCGTGGCACCGGAGCCGGGCGGCAGGAGCGACAGGCCCGCGTCCTGAAGGATCCGTTCGCCCGTGGCAGGGAAGGGTTGGACCGCCTGATCCTGGCCGATTGAATCAAGGGCTGCTGCCTCGGCCGAAGCCCACTCGTTTTGTGAGGCCGCTCCAGGCCGGGCGGAATCCTGCAGGCCAGGGGAACGGGCAGCGGCCCGTCCCATCCGCGACCACCAGCGGGAAGCCGCTCCTCGGGAGGGGATGGATCCCCTCGGCTCAGGCGTTCTGCTCATGTGATCGGTGCGCTCTGGAAGAAGAAACCGGCGGCCAGGATCAGGTAGGCGGCCAGGAGCAAAACACCCTCCAACCAGTCAGAGCGGCCGTCGAGGCTCGCCAGATTGCTCACCACCACGGCCGTGGCGATCGCCACCAGTTCGTAGGGATTGAAGCTCAGATCGAGGGGATGGCCCAGGGTTGGCCCCACCAGCACCAGCACAGGCACCACCAACAGCGCCACCAGCAGGGTGGACCCCAGGGCCACCGACACCGCCAGATCCATCTTGTTGCGGCGCGCCATGGAGACGGCCGTGAGATATTCCGCCACCCCACCCAGCAGCGGCAGCAGCACCACCCCCGTGAAGATGGCCGAGAGGCCAAACCCTTCACTCACCGTTTCCACCACCCCCACGAACAGCTCGGATTCGTAGGCGATGCCGACGGTGGCGGCCAGCAGCACCAGCAGCCAGGGCAGCAGGGGAGGACGGTGCTCCGGCACCAGCTGCCCGGCAGCGTCGATCACCACTCCACGGGCCTCGGCCCCCTCGGCGCCCAGCTCAACCTGGGCCACCTCGTAGAGAGAGCGGTGGGTGCGCAGCGAGAAGACCAGGGTGAGCGCGTACACCAGCAACAACAGACAGGCCACGAAGCGGGAGAAGGCTCCATTGCCGGCATCGCTCTGGAGCGGATCCAGGCTGGTCAGGCTGGGAATCAGGATCGCCAGCACCGCCAGGGTCATGGCCGAACCGTTCACCCGAGCCACCACCGGCTGGAAGGTCTGCTCCTTGCGGCCGATGCCGCCCACCAGCATCGAGAGGCCGAGGGCCAAGAGCAGGTTGGCCATCACCGTGCCCGTGATGCTGGCCTTCACGATCCCCACCAGGCCGGCCCGGAGTGCTGTGAGGGCAATGATCAGCTCGGTGGCGTTGCCGAACAGGGCATTGAGAAGGGCGCCGATGTTGGGGCCCAGCGCCAGGGAAAGCTCCTCGGTGGCGGTGCTCAGCCACACCGCCAGGGGCAGGATCGCCAGCACCGTCGTCACGAACACGGCGCTATCACCCCAGTGGAGGCGATCGGCCAGCACGGAGACGGGCACAAACAGAAGCAGGACCAAGGCGACGAATTGGCGCAGCTTCATCCCACCGACCTAGCCCCGAGGAGCCCATCAACGGGCCCATTGTGAACGCTTCCAGCCCTCCTGGCCTATCCGGAGGCGGAGTGCTCCCCCAGGTCAGCCCTTCGGCTTGGCCAACGGCAGCAGGCACTTGTCCGAGTCGCAGCCGGCCGGACCCGCCTCCTGCAGCTCGCCGCTGTCGTAACGCTGCAGCGCCTCAAAGAAGTCGGTGGTGCTGCGCCGCTCAGCCACCTCGGCCGAGAGGCGTTGGTAGGTGGCCGCATCGATCGGCTCGAAGGGCAGCCGCGGGAAGGTGGCATTGGCATCGAACCGGGCCAGCAGGGCGGCCGAGATGTAGCCCTCGCCGTTATCGATGGCCCGGTGGATGGCATCGGCCAGGGCACCGATCTCATGCTCGCGGAACTCCACCGTGGCCGAGGTGTTGTGGGCCGTGTAGTGCTTCTGCACCTGCATGTAAAAGTCGAACTGGGCCATGGCGGAGAAGGTATTGATCTCCACCACATCAGCGCCGGGCAGGTTGGCCCAGCTCACTTCGGTGGGGATCTCCACCAGCCACTCGGTGCAGCGGGGATCGAAGGGATCATCGAGCAGGCGGCCCTGGTCGTCTTTATCGGATTGGCTGGGTACGATCGTGTAGCCGAAATCCATGCAGGCCAAGGCCACGGGGTCGTTTTTGCGGAAGGTGATGCGGCGGATGAAGCGCTGGGCCTTGGGCGGATGCCAGCCCGGCGAGGCGCCGGTGAGCAGGCTCTTGGTGCCGGCGGGCTGGACGGTGGTGCAGCGGTTGGGCCGGCGGATGCCATGGCGATCGCAGTACTCCCACACCGCCTGGTTCACGATCTCCTTCCAGCGGCTCAGGTAGCGGGCCTCTTCGGCGCGGAAAGCGCGACCCTCCTCCGAATCAGGACGACCCGCCTCCCACCACTGCAGCCAGGGGGTGCCGAAGGCGTGCACGAAGAAATCGAACAGGCCGGTGAAGCTCACCCCCACGATCGGATCCCAGGCCCGGCTTTGGCGGTAGCGCTCCACCTCAAAGCGGTGATTGAGCAGGCAGGCCACGGCGATGCCACCGGCCTTGAAGGCATCCTCCTGGGCCTGGTGGTCGGACGGATCGATCTGGTTGAGGTGGATTTCGGCGAGGTTGCAGTGGAAGTCGGCGCCGAGGATCTCACCGCAGGGGTTCAGGCCATAGCGGCCCAGGCGATGCTCCAACTCGGCATCATCGATACCGGCATGGTGCAACTGCAGCCAGCGGCCCGCCTCCTCGCGGCCCTGGTCGCAGTAGATGCACACGAATTCCTCGCGGAGCTCGGGGGTGGTGAGGAGGTCGGCATTGGAGCGGGCAATCGCCTCGGGGGCGAACTGGATCGCGCCCTCGCCACTCTGAAACTGCTTGGTCACCGCCTCCAGCACCGTCTGGCGGCTGGGCCGGGTGTGGAACACGCGGGTGTGGTTGGCCATCCGGAGGGAGTCGCGCTCCGGATCGATGCGCCAGTTGCCATCGCTGTCCTGCTGCCAAAGGTTGTCCTTGGCGGTGGAGGCGGCGAGGTCGTCGGCGGCGAACTGCCGCATGCCGGCGCTGCGGCGGATGTTGCCGGCCACGATCGTGACCGCCGCCTCATCGATCAGCAGGCAGCACTCCACCGAGGTGAGACGGCGGCCGATCGCCTTGCCGAGGATCTGGGCCACCCGGCCATAGAGATCGCCCAGCTTCACGGGGTTGGCCATGCCGCCGAAGCCCTTGAGGCTCTCGCCCACCGGCCGCACATCGGAGAGATCGACGCTGATGTGAATAGGGCCTTCAAAGCCCTCGCCACTGCTCAGCTGCAGGAGCAGGCGATAGCTCTCCACCCAACCGGAGCGGGTGTCGCCCACTTTGATGGTCACCCGGTTGCCCTCGATCGCGTGGGTGGTGGTCTGCTGGCGGGACCCGGCCGGCGTCATGCCGATTGGGCTGACGCCATCGATCACCAGCTGGTTGCGCACCACCGGCAAACGATCGATCAGATGGGGCTCGATGATGGCGCCGGTTCCGCAGCCCATCATCGCCAGATCCATCATCAGGGCGAAGGCTTCCCAATCCACCAGGTTGGTGGAAGTGCAGTTGTAGGCACCAGAGAAGTTCTCCGACCGCTCGATCCAGTCGGTGCCGCCGATCCACAGCCAGCGCCCGGAGGGCAGGGCCATCTGGTGCCGCTGCATGCGCCGCAGAAGCTGGACCTCGTCGTCGTTGAGATGGCCGAGCTTGCGCAGTCCATCCAGGTTGCGTTCGGCCACCTCGTGCCAGCTCTCGCGACCGGTTTCCGTCTTGCGGGAATAAGTGCGATAAAAAACCGGGTTGGCGGCCGGCGCCGTGGGGGGGAAATCCTGGGCCCGATCGCCCTGGGGAAGGCCCTCCGGCCCCTGTCCGCTGGGGCTCTGAGCGCTTGCGCTTGGGGTCGGGATTGCGGCATCGGCCGGCACTGGACGGGCAGCGGACAGGGTCACGGGGGCGTATGTCCTCAAGTTCTGGGCACCTTACCGCCACTGGTGGTGGGGTCAAGCAACCTCCACCACCATCGGCAGCGCCAGGGCTGGTGGCCGTTGGTGGTGCTTCCGATGGCGGTTGGCCGGCCCCAAAAAAGCCGAGGGCAGGCCATCCCGGTGGCTCAAAACGAGCGGTGCAACGGCCCTTCTCGGCACGCCGGCCAAGCCCCCTACCGGGCCGGCCCAGGCGCAACCACCTGACAGTGCTGACGGATGGATGCTGACGAGTTGTCAAGGTTGCATCCAACCTTGGTCCGATCCCATCGAATCGACCACGATGGCTGGTGATAAGTACCAGAACCTGCTAAGATAAATTATCCTAAATTGTGCGTTGAGAATTTTAACTGCTCACAGAATGCACAAAGTGGCAGTTCATCGTGACAGCAAATCTCAACCTTTCAAAAGGGTTAGTTTCAGAGCCCCGCCCGACCCTGGGGTTAACAGCCACCAACGTCCATGCTTGAGTTTCACTCCGCCAACATCCGCGCCGTCAATCCCCGCAGGGCGGTGCAGGAACTGCTGGAAACCGCCTACGCAGGCGCCCATCTCGATTGTGGGCTGGTGCTGCTGAACGCCACCGTGGGCCACGACTTAGGCGACCTCTGTGAGGCCGTGCGCCAACAGTGCCCCGGAGCCCGGGTGCTCGCCTCCTCCTGCGCCGGGGTCGTGGGGCCTGCCGGACCCGGTGAATCGATCCACGACATCGTGCTGATGGGCATCAGCGGCGAAGGCTTCCAGGTCGCCCATGTCGACGGGTTGTACGGCTCCACCTCCTTCGCCAAGGGAGCCGAACTGGGCCGCAGCCTCCAGCAGGCTCCCCAGCCGGTGCGGATGATTTACCTGCTGGCCTCCGGCATCGATATCGCCAATGACCAGCTGATCGCCGGCCTGGAGTCGGTGCTGGGCCCCGAGGTGGTGATCTTCGGCGCCACCTCCTCCGACCAGATGCAGGGCGTAGCCACCTTCCAGGCCATCGACGGCCAGATCTTCCAGCACGCCGCCTTCGCGGTGGGGTTCTGGGATCCCACCCTCGTGGTGGAGACCAGTGCCACCCACGGCTTCATGGCGGTGGGTGACCCCCGCGAGGTGACCCGCGCCGAGGGGAATCGCATCATCGAACTGGATGGCCAGCCGGCCTGGAACGCGTACCTCGAATGGCTGGGCCTACCGGCCGATGCCAGCGAAGGCGACACCATTCCCATCGGGGCCCTCGCCGAGGTCCTCACCCCGGAGCTGGCCGGCGAATATGGCAACCCCCACATCCTGCGGGTGGTGACCCATCACACCGAATCCAACGCGATCGTTTATGCCACCACCTGTCCGGTGGGCACCTCCCTCTCGCTCACGGTGCGAGACGAGGAGCGCATCTTCCTTGACATGGATCGGATGCTTGCCGACCTCACCAGCCGCCGGCCGGGCCAGATGCCGGTGGCGGTGTTCCACGCCGACTGTATGGCCCGCGGCCGGCGTTTGTTCAATCGGGTGATGAAGGACGAACTGGTGCACCGCATGCAGCAGCCCTTCGCCACCGATGACGTGCCGCCTCCCTGGTTCGGGATGTACGGCTTTGGCGAATACGCGCGCCTTGGCGGCCGTAACGCCTATCACAACTACACCACAGCCCTGGCGGCCATCTACCGGCCTGGAAGCACCAGCGCCTGAATTGATGCAGCAGGCCGATCCCAACGCCAAGGAGACCTTCGGGGCAAGCGCCTATAACCGCCTCCAGCAGGAACTCATCGAAGTCCGCACCCAGCGGGATCGCCAGATTGCCCAGCTGATGCGCCTCAACCAGCTCTCCGATGCGCTGTTGGCTGAGATCACCTCGGCGGAGGTGGCCGGGACCTTCGCCGAGGCCATCGTGGATGTGCTCGACATCGGCATCGGTGCCCTCTGGCTATTTGACGAAACCCTGCCGGAGGCCAGCCGTTTCGCCCTGTGCGGCACGCGGGCGCCGCGGCCGGTCTGGGCCGCGGCCGGCCAGGAATTACTGCAGCGGCTACCCGCCGCGGTGGCCCGCAAGGCCCAGCATCTGCCACGTGCCATCGGCGATCTGCTCCCGGGTCCATCTCTGGTGGATGGCCTGGCCTGCCGCTGCATCGACCGGGAAGGCCGCTGCCGCGGCCTGCTGCTGGCCGCCAACTGCAGCGCCCTGGCCGGCATGGCCGAACCGGTGTGGCAGGAGAGCCTGGAGGTGCTGAGCCTGCTGGCCCAGAAGCTGGCCGCCCATCTCGATCAGCTCACCGACCGCCAGCTGATCGCCACCCAGTTGGAACAGCTGCAATCCTCCGAACAGCGTCTGGAAGCGGTGCTCAAGGGGGCCAACGACGGCTGGTGGGACCTCGATCTGATCAGCGGCGCCTGCTTTCTCTCCGCCCGCTGGCACGAGATGCTCGGCGATCCGAATCCACGCCAGGTCGTGGAGGGGAAATTCTGGAGGGATCGCATTCACGAAGCCGACCGCCAGCGGTTTGATTGGCTCTTCCAACAGGCCGTCAACGGTCGCGGCGAAATCCTCGAGGCGGAACTGCGACTCCGCTGCCAAGGGCAGCAATACCTGCCAGTGCTGATCCGGGGCACCGTGATCCGCCAGAGCGATGGGACCCCCCAACGCTTCTCGGGATCCATGCAGGATCTTTCGGAACGCAAGCGCTATGAAGCCCAGGTGCATCGCCTGGCCTTCTACGACTCACTCACGGAGTTGGCGAATCGTCGCATGCTTCAAGAACGCATGCTGGAACTAGGCCGCAGACCCGCCCACCCGCGTCATGCCTTTGGTGTGATGATGCTTGATCTCGACCATTTCAAGACACTGAATGACACCCACGGCCATGCGGCAGGTGATCAACTTCTCTGTGTGATCGCGGAGCGTCTGCAGGGATGCGTGCGCCAGAATGACATGGTAGCTCGGCTCGGTGGCGATGAATTCGTGGTGTTACTTGAGAACCTCGACTCCGACCCCGTCATTGCCGAAGCCCGCAGCATCCGGCTGGCTGAAACGATCATTCAGGTCATCAGTCAGCCGATCCAGCTAGACTCAGGCATCACTCACCAGAGCGTCAGTATCGGCATCGCCCTACCCGCAGGCAAGGGGATCAGCGGCGAAAAACTGATGCAGCAGGCCGACCTAGCCCTCTATGAATCGAAATCCACAGGCCGAAATAAAGCCAGGGTCTTCCAGGAGGACATGCAACAACGCGTCGATGCCCTCAGCCAGCTGGAAAAAGGAATACGGCAAGGGATTAAACGCGGTGAATTCAGCGTTGCCTACCAGCTGCAAGTGGATACCAACCGGGTGGCGGTTGGTGCAGAGGCGCTGATCCGCTGGTCGCGGGGCGATGAGAGCATGATCGCTCCATCTGAATTCATTCCCGTAGCTCGGGATACGGGGCTGATTCACAAGCTGGGGGACCTGATGATCAACCAGGTGGTAGCGGATCTGCTGATGTGGGAAAAGTCGGGACTGCTGTCGGAGGATTTCCGGGTGGCCATCAACTTCAGCACTCCTGAGTTTTTACATCCTGATTTCGCCAAACAGGTGATCAGCATGCTCAACACCACCGGCATCAGTGGCCGCAGGCTGCGTTTCGAGATCACGGAGGATTCCGTGCTCTCCGATCTGGAGGCTGCAGCCGAACGCATGCAGGTGCTGATGGAGCACGAGATTGCATTTTCCCTCGATGATTTTGGCACCGGCTACTCCTCATTCGCCTATCTGCGTTATCTGCCGGTGGGGGAAGTGAAGATCGATCAGGGCTTCGTGCGGCGCCTTGTGCAGCATCCCCAGGATGCCGCCATCGTGCGGGCGATCATCGAACTCGGCCGCTCCCTCGGCCTGCGAGTCGTAGCTGAAGGCGTTGAGACCCACGACCAGTTGGAGGCCCTCCAGCAGGCGGGCTGCGAGCTCTTCCAGGGCTTCTTCTTCGACCGTCCCCAGCTCGAATTGGAGGCCCATCTCGTCGATCGCCTGCGAGACCTTCAGTCCGCCGCGTCCTGACCCGCCCCGCAGCCATGCAGCGCCTTCCCGAACCGGAACTGATGGACGACGCGCTGCAGGCCCGTGCCTACGCCGCCGCCGATTTCTCCACCAGCGACCAGGCGCTGGTGGACACGGTGCTGGAGCGGCTCGCAACGGTGTGGCCCCAGGACCCTGACCGACCGGAACGCATCGTGGATCTGGGATGCGGGCCCGGCAATATCAGCTTCCGTCTGGCCCAGGCCTGCCCGGATGCCACCGTTCTGGGTCTCGATGGGGCCGCAGCCATGCTGGAGCTGGCCGATCAACGGCGCCAGAACGATCCCTACCCATGGACGGGCCTGCGGTTTCAGCTGGCCTGCCTGCCCCTGACCCCTGGGGCGCTTGAGAAACTCCCAGGCGCCTGGCGCCCCCCCTTCACCACCCTGGTGAGCAACAGCCTGCTCCACCATCTCCACGATCCTCAGGTGCTCTGGCGGACCCTGCGGCAGCTGGGGGCACCCGGTGCCCTGGTGGTGGTGCGGGATCTGCGCCGCCCTCGCGACCAGGAGAGCCTGGAGGCCCTGGTGGTGCGCCACGCCGCCGGCGCCCCGGCAGTGCTGCAGCGGGATTACGCCCTTTCGCTGCGGGCCGCCTTCCGGGCCGACGAGGTGGCCGCTCAGCTGCTGGCGGCCGGACTGCAGGAGCTGACGGTGCGGGAGCTGGGCGACCGCTACCTCGAGGTGGTGGGCCGGCTGGCCTGAGCCGGACCTGGGCCGGCCATCAGCCCGGCAAACCCCATACCTTCAGACTGCTCCCACCCCCGACACCAGATCGCAGGTCATGGAACCGATCCACTCCCGGGCCGTGACCGGAAAGTTTGAGGATGGATTGCGCAGTATCCGCCGGTTGGGCCTCTTGGTTGCCATCGGCCGAGGGGCTGATTTCAACAACATTTCCGACCTGATCGACAGCTTTCTGGGCACCCCCCAGATGGAGGAATCCCTGAGGCGGTTCCGTGACCTACCGGGCGGTCGCCAGATGCTGGAGGAGCGCTACCCCCCCCTCAACCCCGACATCCCCCGGCTGGCCGCCTGTCCACCGGGGAGCCTTGGGCACAGCTATGCGCGCCTGATCCAGACCTTGAACTACGACGCGAGCTTCTTTCGGGAACGCGACCTGAGCAGCGATGGCCACTGGCTCACCCAGCGCATCGCCACGACCCATGACATCCATCACGTCGTCAGTGGCTTCGGCACCCGACCGGTGGGCGAAAACGGTGTGCTGGCGATCACGGCCACCCAGATCGGCTTCCCCGCTTATGTGCTGCTGGTCTCCGCCTCGGGATACGGCCGCTTCCGCTTCCGCCCCCAGGAGAGCGCCGACATGGCCCGAGCCATCGCCCACGGCACGAGCATCGGCTTCAGCGCCTCCCCGCTCTGCACGGCCCGCTGGGAGGAAGGCTGGGATCTGCCGGTTGCAGAATGGCGCCGGCGCCTGGGCATCCTCCAGCCCGCCAACGACGAGACCTACGGGTTGAAGCTCGCCGAGACCTGAACAGCCTCGGCTTCGTTCTCCAAACCCGGGTCACACGAATCAGCCGCGCGACCTCGCGCCCAGCCCCCCATCCCACCGGCTGGCAGGCTGGGGCCTATGAGCAGCAATTCTCCGGTCACCGCCCCCATCGGGTCCGCGGCCACCCCGAACGACCCGGAGCGGGCCGCCCTAGCGGAGGCGGTAGCCCGCCGCCGCAACTTCGCGATCATTTCCCACCCCGACGCCGGCAAGACCACGCTCACGGAAAAACTATTGCTCTACGGGGGCGCGATCCAACAGGCGGGCGCCGTGAAGGCCAAGGGGGAGCAGCGCAAGGTCACCTCCGACTGGATGGAGCTGGAGAAGCAGCGAGGCATCTCGATCACCTCCACCGTGCTGCAGTTCGACTACGCCGGCAGCATGATCAACTTGCTGGACACCCCGGGCCACCAGGACTTCTCCGAGGACACCTACCGCACCCTGGCCGCCGCCGACAACGCGGTGATGCTGGAGGACGCCGCCAAGGGCCTCGAACCCCAGACCCGCAAGTTGTTCGAGGTCTGCCGGATGCGGCGGATCCCGATCTTCACCTTCATCAACAAGATGGACCGGCCCGGCCGGGAGCCCCTCGCGCTGATCGATGAGATCGAAAAGGAACTGGGACTCACCTGCTGGCCGGTGAATTGGCCGATCGGCAGCGGCGACCGCTTCCGCGGTGTGATCGACCGCCGCAGCCGCGAGGTGATCCTGTTCGAGCGGGCCGAGCGGGGCCGCCAGAGCGCCGAGAAGCGCCTGGCCGCCGATGCCCCTGAGCTGGCCTCCCTGGTGGAGCCGGAGCTGCTGGAGCAGGCCTTTGAGGAGCTCGAGCTGCTGGAGGGAGCCGGCGCCGACCTCGATCTGGAGCTGGTGCACGCCGGTGAATTGAGCCCGGTGTTCTTCGGTTCAGCGATGACCAACTTCGGGGTGCGGCCCTTCCTCGATGCCTTTCTCGAGCTCGCCCAGCGGCCCACGGCCCGCAGCAGCCGCGAGGGTCCGGTGGATCCCCTGCGGCCGGGATTCAGCGGTTTCGTGTTCAAGCTCCAGGCCAACATGGATCCCCGCCACCGCGACCGGGTGGCCTTCGTGAGGGTGTGCAGCGGCAAGTTCGAGAAGGACATGAGCGTGCAGCACGCCCGCAGCGGCCGCACCCTGCGGCTCTCGCGGCCCCAGAAGCTCTTCGGCCAGGACCGGGAGGTGGTGGAGGACGCCTACCCCGGCGATGTAATCGGCCTGAACAACCCCGGCATGTTCGCGATCGGCGACACCCTCTACCTCGGTCCCCGGGTGGAATACGAGGGCATTCCCTGCTTCAGCCCCGAGATCTTCGCCTGGTTGCGCAACCCCAACCCCTCGGCCTTCAAGAGCTTCCGCAAGGGCGTCAATGAACTGCGGGAGGAGGGGGCGGTGCAGGTGCTCTACGACACCGATGCCAGCAAACGCGATCCGATCCTGGCGGCGGTGGGCCAGCTGCAGCTGGAGGTGGTGCAGTACCGGCTCGAGAACGAGTACGGCGTCAAGACCCGCCTCGAACCGATGGAGTTCAGCGTGGCTCGCTGGGTGAGCGGCGGCTGGCCGGCCCTCGAGGCGGTGGGCCGAATTTTCAATTGCAAGACCGTGCGCGACCCCTGGGACCGACCGGTGCTCCTTTTCCGCAACGATTGGAACCTCAACCAGCTCCGGGAGGACCATCCCAATCTGGATCTCGCCTCGGTGGCACCGGTGGTGAGTGGCGTCGAGCCGATCGCCCTCTGAGCACGGGAGTCCCGCTCTCCGCCAGAGGCAACTCGTTTTCCGCCGGGGGCAACTCGTTTTCCGCCAGAGGCAACTGCTACCACACCTGTCCCCGGCAGACGCCAGAATGACGCAATAAATCGTCATGCCGTCCCGACGGTTACCCGCAATGACGACAGCTTCAATGCCGAGCTCCCTCTCCCATGCCGCCCCGGGTTTCAGCCCCTTGTGGTTGGTGCGTCCCCGCAGCGATGGCGGCTGTGATTACGTGAGCTTCTCGCCCGCCCACGGAGCGGTGGAGATGCGGGAAGGCAGCCACCTGCCGCCCCAGATGCCCCTGCTCAAGCGCCGGCGGCGCCTTGCCGCGGACGAGGCGGATGCCTGCCGCAGCCGACTCCAGCTTGAGGCCGGGTTTCGCCACAGCGATCCCCTCTTCTGACCGGGCCTGCGTACGCTCAATGCCATGAACCAAGGCACTCCCCCGGCACCGGGCTCCTCCGGTTTGCCCACCGACGGCCCGGACCCTTACCAGCGGCTTGGGGTGGAGCCTGATGCTTCCTTCGACGCTGTGCAGGCGGCCCGTGCCGCCAGGCTCCAGGAGGTGGGGGACGACCCCCTGGCCCGAGCCGCCATCGATGCCGCTTACGACGCCGTGCTGATGGGCCGGCTCAAGGAGCGCCAGCAGGGGAAGGTGAGCAGCGCCGCCCGCACGGCCTCCCAGCGGGAGCAGACGGCAGCGCCCCCCTCCAGACCGGTCCTGCCCTCCCTACCTTCCCTGCCGCAGCTTCCCTCCGGGCGGTTATCAGCGCCCAAACCCTCGCTGCCAACCTTGGCCCTGGCCCAGGGCCGCGAGCGCTGGTTTCCCCTCGCCGCCCACGGTGCCCTCCTGGTGTTCCTGGTGGCCCTGCCCGCCATGCCCGCCGACCTCCTGCTGGCCCTGGCGACCGCCGCCACGGTGCTCAACCTGCAGCGCCGACATGGACGCTTCCTGGGCGCCGTCGGCTGGTCGGTGCTTTTGCTGGTGGTGGGTCTGGTGGTCGGAGCCCTGCTGCTCTCAGCCCTGGCACCCTCCCTGCCACCGCCCCTGCCCCTGGCCCCCGTCCAGATCGGAGCCATCCCTGCTCTGCTGCGGTT
>Ga0310334_100260_pt1 | contig 15503 bp, 15 predicted proteins | sample LakMicMIDCLREDC7_FD_195548 | JGI IMG/M metagenome (GOLD analysis project Ga0310334, IMG submission 195548) | Enriched freshwater cyanobacterial communities from Lake Michigan, Michigan, United States - MI23.DCL.RED.C7 (v2) (version 2) | ecosystem: Environmental > Aquatic > Freshwater > Lake...
GAGATGTACAACAGCCTGGGCGTACCCATGCCCGGCATGGTCGAATCCATGCGCTGCATGAAGGATGCGTCGCTGGCTCTTCTCAGTAGCGACGATGCTGCCGTGGCCGCTCCCTATTTCGACTTCCTGATCCAGGGCATGCAAACCCCAGCCTGAAGCGCTCTCCGATTCGCATTCAATCCAACCGGCCTCTGGCCGGTTTTTTTGTGCGTCACGCCCCTTGCGGTTTCTTCGGTGTCCGCTTGTTTCCTCTGAGACGCGAAACAGGACTCGGACGAGACAGAGTCAAGATGCTTGAGATGCCGTCGCACCAACTGATCTATTCCTAGAGGCCTCATGAATTTGAGCCCAGGAGGGACGGTCCCGCCGAAGCGCGCCGACAGGGATTCTTGTATCGCTATTGAGACCCGGAGCTAGACTCTTTACAAGGCCAAGGCCAGACTTGCGAGACTCGTCATTGGCCTGCGATGGACGACCAGTGCGCTGGCCGCCGTGTCTAGCTTCAGGTTCCAACGATCGGAGTGCACAGTCTGCAGCAGGGCCAGCGCCACGTGGCCCTGAACGCAAAGCTGCAGTCTCATTAGTCCCGACAAAAAGACGATATACGACTAAGCCTGCGTCGCATATGAGACCGATGGGACGCGTCTTTTCCGCGTCTGATTCAGGCTGTCGCCACCCAGAAGTCCTGCCAGGTGTTGCGCTGGGTCGAAAGCCTGCAGTCGATGCCGCGCAATGGGGTCAAACCCTGCGTACCTGTGTCTACAGCAGGTACGCGCCTGGCTTAATGGACTGCCCAACAGGGTTTTTAGCGATGGCTCGGACCTCCTGGACATGACTCGGACTTGACTGGACTGACTCGGACAGCGGAGGCCACGATGGCTTGGGTTCAAAGTCTGCGCTTTCAACGGCTTCCTACAGCGTTCAGCAGGCAGTGGCGAGAGAGCCACACGTGTATTGGCCTGCAGGCAGAATTGATTAAAAATCAATTGATGATCACAACGTCTCTCGCGCACTGATGGTGGAGTCCAGGCCCACCTCCGCCGCCGCGCAAGACTGCATGCGCATGTCTCATCTAAGACGATTTGCGGGACTCATTTATTGTCCCGATTGAGACTACTGGACAAGTGTGAGCAATGTCTTTGGGCCTCGGCACCCGCTCTATGAGCAGTGCCAGCGCTCGGTGCGCATCTGTGCGAATGCTCTCAACCAGCGGTCCGATAACGCTCCTTGAGGAACTGGTAGGCCTCATTGAGGCGTCGCATCGCTTCGGCTGAGCCACCAGCATCCGGATGGTGGCACTGAGCCTGCTCGCGATAGGCCTCGCGGATCTCAGGCAGGGTGTAGGGCCGATCCGCCACGGTTGGCAACAGCAGCAAACGCAATGCCGCATGCACGGTCATGGACTGGTCAATGGCTTCAAACGATGTGGTGCGCTTCTGTCGGCTGCGGTGCCGCTGCACAAACCGTGTGATCAGTGTCGGGATCCGCAGGGGAAGAGTTGAGCCACTGAACGGATCCTCTAGGACACCGGCGGCAGTGATCACGCGTTCAAGCGTCGCCTCAGCCTCGATCCAGCTGGGCGCAAACGTTCTCACCACCTGCTGGGTCAGGCTCCAGGTGAATGGGCGCCCATCGCTGTGGTCGGATTGGGGCCACACATCGCGGGCCAGCCAGACCATTGCGGCCTCCAGTGCCGGCTCGCTCGGCGCCTGGCCGTAGACCTCATGCCAGTGCTGCTCTGCACGCAGCTGGGCTTCGCTGAGCTGGTCGGAGCTGATCAGGGCAAGGCTGCGATCTGGTGGCAGCTCCACTTCGGCCTCAAGGCTGCGCCGCAGCTCGCGGGCCTGACGCCGCACAAAACCAGGCAGCTGAATACCGGCACTTCCACTCGACGCGCGTGGCTTCGGCTGTTCAGCCCTTTGCGGCCTGCGCGCCAAGCCAAGCTGCAATGCGGTCTCTTGAGACTCGTCCAAGACCCGCTCTTGGTCTCGTGACGGGACCAGGCTAGAGCTGATGAGAACAATCGCAGTCGTCTCGTCCAGGGCTCCGGTTGGGATGGACTGGTGCTGCGTCCCCGATTGCTCGGCGCCGGCAACCGCCTCGCTCTCCAGGGGAAGCGCCCCCTGTTCGTCCTCAAGGCCTTCGTCGTCCTCATCGCTGCTGCTGTGCGGTCGGACCCACGCCAGAACGGCTTCGAGGATGGCACCACGACCGCGCAGGCCGAGTTCTGGCTTCAGCGAGTCCAGCCAGCTGAGCGTCTCCTCGCTCAGATCAACCGAAACCCTTCGCTTGGTTGGCTCGCGCGACGTCACGCAGGTCTACGGAATCGATTTGAGGCTATCGACCCATCAGCATTTTCATGAACTGCTTCTGAGCGTCGACAGCCTGCTGGTATCGGTCGAGCAGGCTCTGGCTCATCCGTGTCGGATTGATCGTGGCGGCGGGAAGCCCTGGAGGTGCCGGCAGAGCCGGCAGCGGCTGCAACCACCCTGGAGGTGTGGTCAGCATCGGCTTTGGACGGGATGCCGGTCTCGGCGAGGGCCGCATGCTGGGCTCGCTCGCCACCACGGTAGGCCCCTGAACCGGCACCGGCTGGGCGTCGAGCACAACCTCCGGTTGAGCAGTTGGCGGCGGTGGAACGCTCCGCGCCGGCCGGCTGGCGGCCATCGCCTGGGCATCATCCAGCTGCCGTTGCCGTTGTTGCGCCATCGCCAGCTGAGACTCCGGCACGACGCTGAGCAGATGCCCCGGTGTCGCATCCGCGGGGTAGACCAGGCTCACTCTGACGCGATTGAGCTGCCCAGGCTTCAGATTGAGATCAGCGATCGGCAGACTCTGGCCGGAGCGCATCCCCACATGCACTTCGCGGTAGCCCTCGTCTGTGTTGATCCCGATCGAACCACGAAACGCGGTGAACTGCCGCCCGCCATTCGGCGTCGGATGACTCAACACAAGGGCATAGGGACCCGAACCCTGCAGCAGCAGATCAACATCGAAGCGCACGCCGTAGGTGCCGACGTTGTTGATCGATGAATCCAGCATGCGACTCGCCAGCGCATTCACCTGGACTTCGCCGGTGCCGAAGTGATGGCGAGCAGTACTGGTGAGAGGGACATGCAGAGGACTCTGGTTGAGATCGTGCTGCACGCTGGCGGTGTAGGCATCGCCAAGGGCAACGCCCGCCACGCGGGAGAAGACGGTCCCGTTCTGGATCTGGCCCACCCTCTGCAGGTAGATGCGGCCGGGAGCGAGCTGTCCTCGATCGAGAACGGCCAGGATGTCTCCATCGCTGCGTGGATCCTCTACCGCCACCACGGCCATCTGGAATGGCCCATCACTGCGGCCGCGCAACAAGCCATTGGCGATTCCCTTGGCAGGCAGCTGCGTGCGGAACAGAACGATCCGGCTGTACGCCGGGATCGTGATCTCATCGCTGAGACGACTATCGAGCCTGCCGCGCAGCATCTGAATGGCCGTGGCGTCACCGGGGCCCGTGTTCCAGGGCCTCGGACCAAGCGGCTTCACACCCATCAGATTCGTCGCCAGATAAGGCGCCTCGAAGCTGTTGCGTACCGCGCCACGCTCGAAACGGATATGAACCGGCGTCGCACCGGGATTCACCAGGATCGTGGCCAGAGTCAGTTCGCCTCGTCGCCCGCCAGGACGGTGAATGCGGCTGCGGTCCTGCGGGTAGTACTTGTGATGCACATGCAGGCCGAACGTTCCGTTGAAGGTGTACGTGGCGTTGGCGAGGGGTTGGCCGGTTTCCGCCGCTATCCCAACCCCGGGGGTTGTGCTCACCAGGATCCCCTCCCCCAGAACCTCCTCAGGCTGGTTCGAGTGGAGGACCGGCACATTGTTGAACTGCCCCTGCAGCGGTCTGGCGGACTGACCGGCCATGAGGGCGACGTACGCCTTGGCGGGTTGCACCAGCACAGGCAGAGCAAGGCCTGCGGCCAGTAGCGGCAGCATCAACGGTCTCATCGGACCTATGGGACCAACTGCTCTCAAGATGCGCCAGACGGGAGAAAGGGTGGGCCAACAACGGGATTCCTTCATCCCGGATGGGCAGGATCCAGTGGTCCCGGAGGATCAGGATCCAACGGAGGCCCGGGGGCGACCGCTAAAACTGCAAGACCTCTCCATTTTCCCATGTTTCCGCCTTTCATTGGTTGCGGTGACCCTGAGACCGTCCAACGCCTGCGACGTCGCCATCAGGAGCGCAAGCTGCAGACCATGACGTTCTGGCGTGATGGCCTTGAGCGCCAGCTCGCCGCCCTCAATGCGGCCATCAGCACGCTGGAACGTCAGATGGGTCAGTGAGCCGCGAGCGAAGCAGGCGCAGGCCGCGGTGAAGCAGTCGGTGCACCGTGGCCGCGCTGGTGCCCTGCTGATGCGCCACGTCTCTCAGGCTGCGACCCTGCAGCACGACAGCCTGAACGACATGACGCTGCCGCGGCTCGAGCCTCAGAAGTTCCGCCAGGACACCGGACTCAGCAGCCGGTTCATTGGCCGCCTCGCTGCTGAGCGCATTGAATTGATCGTCACCCAACCAGAGCCGTTGCCGCCCGCATGGCAACGGAGTCTGGGACCATTGGCGTTCGCTCAGGCCCAGGGCCGTTCGCAGCTCCTCTGCCCGGGGCGGTCGTCCGAAGGCTGCATGCAGTTCCTCCGATAGCCGCGACAGCCGCTGTTGCCGTTCCTGATGGCGTCGTGGCGTCCGCACCATCGGTGCGGTGTCGCGGAGATAGTGGAGGATCGCTCCCCGGATGTGCCGCCGTGCATAGGCGCTGAAGGGCGTACCGGCATGGGCGTCGAACAGCTCCGCAGCCCTGATCAGGCCCATCAGACCGACCTGCTCGAGGTCGTCCCGGGCTTCGGAACAGTGGTGCGCGTAATGGGAGGCGATCGGTCGAACCAGCGGCAGATGCCGTTCGACCGTGCTGTTGCGACGATCCAGATGCCGCCCGGCGCGCCGTGAGCGCCGTTGGCGTGGCTGATGGAGTGGCTGATGGTCTCGGTGGTGCTGATCAGGCATCGCTTGTCTGAGGCTTGCTCCCCTCAGCCAAACCGGCAACGCCACGCCGCGCCTCCGTGAAACCACGGAATCCTGCTCAGTTGCTCCTGGCGGCCACGGCCTCCAGCAACTCGAGCGGTCCATGGCGGTGCAGCCAGGCATGGTCCGAGGATGTGGTGATCAGCAGGTATCCGGCAAAACCCAGCGCATTAACGCTGGTACCCGCCCAGTGCTCCTGTTGCCGTCGCACCGTCATGAACCACCCGGGCTCGATCAGCAGGTTGTAGGGGTGGCGCGGTACTGGCTCCTGCTCGGGCTGTCCGAGCTCCAGCTCCGCAGCATGCTGGCGGTAGAGGGAGGCCAGCTCGGTGGCTGCATCGCCGGCGCCGGTTGCCTCACGGCGGGACACCCGGTACGCCCACGGCCAGGCAGGCACACGCCCCTGCAGTTGGTCCTGCACAGCTGGAGCCAGTGGGCAACTCAGTTCGCCGGCTATCCGTGGCAGCAACTGCAGATGGCGGTGCGGTTGGCTGGCCCCGGCCTCAGCGCAGCTGTTGAAGAACCACAAGCCGGGGGTGTCTGCCTCCACCTGGCTGAGGGCCTGCCAATCGCTGGTATCCAACCAGCCGGCCTGGGGCTGCCATTGCTGGGTGATCAGCAACAGGTGTCCCCGCTGAACGGGGTATTTGTTCAGCAGGAGCAGATGGGTCTGATCGAGCCGCTGAACCTCCAAGGCGGGATCCCAGGGCAGGAAGGGGTTGGGCTTCGGCCCGCCACCACGCAGGTGTTTCGGGGTGCGTGAGGTCAGGCGGCGCAGCGTGAAGGGAGCCCAGGCGGGCTCGTCGAGCAGTTCGGTGCTGAGTGGAACCAGGGCACCGCAAGCCTCTGCCGACTGGCTGCGTTCCAGGGCGAGATCATGGATGTCTCCCACTACCCCGCTCCCAGCCGCAGCCGCGCCAGCGAAGCCCCCCGGTAGTAGTGACCAAGAATCTGGTTGTAGCGCTGTCCACTGCTGGCCAGGGCCTGGGCCCCCTCCTGGCTCATCGAGGCTCCCAGGTGGCCGTGAGCTTCGGCGCTGATCTGGCTGTTGGCCGCATACAGGCTTTCAACGATGCCGCCCTGATAGCTGAGGATCAGCCCGGCCGTTTGCTCCGCCGCCAGGCGGGTCCGCGAGGTCACGCTGTTCAGGCCCCGATAGGCCTGCCAGCGCGTGGTGTCGCCCAGGTGCCAGTGGGAGCTGGCAGGCCTCGCCATATGCGCCAGGGCGTAGGAGCGCGCAGCCACCGCCTGGGCCTTGAGGGCCTCCAGATCCCAGGAGCTCGGCATTTAAGCACCCACCACCGATGCCACGTAGCGCTCGAGGGGCAGGTGATTCACCACCAGCAGGCCATCGCCCTGATTGAGCACCCGCAGTCGGCCCTCGTAGGGCCGACCGTTCACAAGAACGGTGGCACCCGGGGTGCTTTCCAGCCACACCTCTGGTGGCAGGGCATCGCCCGATGACAGGGTCAGACCTTGTCCTGCCGGGCCGCTCTGCAGAACGCCACCGTCACGACGCCGCAGCCACCATGAACTCGAAGCGGAGAGTTCCAGGCGACTGGCCTGCCGTTCCACCGCCACGCGGATCTCCAGATTCAGAGGCCTGCCCCGCGCAGGCTCCTCAAGAGCCACAGCACCGCTGGGGGCGGGGCCACGGGAGGCCCGCTGGGCAGCAACGCCCTGAAGGTCGTCGCGGGCATTGCTGCGGGGCGCACTGTGCTGCGGTGGGGCCTCCAGCACCGCATCGAGCATCGGCCCACTGAGGGTGGCCGGACCCGGCATCAGCCCCTGGGCAACGAAGCCGATCCCCAGCGCACCAAGGCCCATGGGGGCACCCACCAGGAGGGAGCGGAGATGCTGCCGGCGACGGCCTGCGATCAGCCGCCGTGACAGACGCCCCAGCCGCTTCCATCGGAGCCGCAGTGTCCAGCGTGAATGTGACCGTCCCATAGGAGATGGCCCGTACCGGTGAGACGGATTCGATCCGCCTGGTCGAGTTCGCACAGCATTCCACCACGGCGAGCCGAGCACTGCCATCCGGCCACACGTCTGCGGCCAAGCTGCTGCATCCACCACGGGGCCACCAGGGCATGGGCCGAGCCGGTGACAGGGTCCTCCTCGATCCCGAGCTCCGGTGCGAAGAAGCGCAGCTGATAGTCGGCCTTCTGTCCGAACAGTTCCGGGCCCTGTTGCGCCAGGTCCATTGGCGCCAAGTCCTGCATCAGCACCAGCCCCCGGCGATCCTGCCCCTGCAGCGCGGCGCTGGGGCTGGGAAGGTTCTCCAGCGGCTGCGACGGTGGCAGCAGCCCGACCCTGTAGCCCAGCTCTGAGCCCCAGTAGCTGCTGATCGACAATCCCAGCTCTTCGCTCAGGTAGGCGGGCGCCGGCAGGGGCTCCAGCGGACCACTCGGCAGCACAAGGCTGGCGCAGCCGGACCGGCGGGGATCGAGCTGCACCGCCAGGGCTCCGCTGCGGCTGTGGAGCTTCAGGAGCTCGCCGGGCTGGAGCAGGCCCCAGTGGGCGAGTGCCAGCGTGGCGCCGAGCGTGGCATGGCCACAGAGGGGCACCTCACAGCTTGGCGTGAACCAGCGCAGCGCCCACTCGCCTGTGGCCTGGCGCCAGAGGAAGGCCGTTTCCGATTGCTTCAGGCTGGCGGCCACCGACTGCATCCAGGCGGCCTCTGCCGGGTGCTGCAGGAGGACGACGGCAGCGCCGTTGCCCTGCAACGGACCCGTGGCGAAGGCTTCCACCAGCACAGCAGCACAGGCACCGGGTTCGAGCACTACAGGGTTCACGGCTGGATGGCGAGACTTTCCTCGCGCAGGTCTCGCTCCATCAGCCTGCGCACGGCCTCGGCGGCCGTGCTGCGGCCCGCCATGAGCTCCGCCACCTCAGCGCAGATCGGCAGGTGCCAACCGTGTTGCTGGGCAAGCCGGAGCACGGCATCGGTGGTTCCGGCCCCCTCCACAGTGGCACCCACTTGCAGGAGAGCCTGCTCGCGGCCGAGACCCTGTGCCAGGGCGAGCCCGAAGCGGTAGTTCCGGCTGAGGGTGCTGTTGGCTGTGGCCAGCAGATCGCCCAGCCCTGCCAGGCCATAGAGACTCGCCGGTGCACCACCAAGGGCCTGGATCACCGTGCCCATCTCCACGAGGGCGCGGCAGAGCAGCGAGGCCTTGGCGTTGGCGCCCAGTTCCAGGCCGTCGCAGACCCCGGCGGCGATTGCCATCACATTCTTGAGGGCACCGGCCACTTCCGTGCCGATCGGATCGGCATTGGTGTAGAGCCGCAGCCGTTCACTGCTCAGAGCGTGCTGAAGCCGGCGCGCCAGGGCCGAATCCTCGCCAGCCAGAACGCTTGCCGCTGGCTTGCCGGCAGCCAGCTCGGCCGCCAGGTTGGGACCGCTGAGTACCAGCAGTGGCAGGTCCGCTCGTTGCCGGCGCCAGAGCTGACTGGGGGTGCACAGGGCCTCCAGGTCGATGCCCTTGCTGCAGCTCACCAACGGCAGGCCAGCGGGCCAGCTGGACGCCAGCTGCGGGGCGAGGGCTCGCACGCCCGCCATGGAGACGGCGACCAGGGCCACATCGGCTTTGTCCAGGACAGCGGCTGGGTCACCGCCCTGACGACGGCTCCAGGGCTGGATGGCATGCCCCTGGTGCCGCAGCAGGCCGGCCAGGGTGTCGCCCCAGGCGCCCAGACCGATCACGGCGATGCGGAGGCTCATGCCGCCATCATGCGCCAGCGGTTGCATGCCCCTGGAGCAGCTCCAGTGGGATCACATCCAGGGTGCTGAGCTCGCAGGCCTCCAGTCGCACCGGTGGGGCCATGCCGTCGTCGTAGGCCTCCAGCCAGCGGGCAGCACAGACGCACCAGTGATCACCGGGCTTCAGCCCAGGAAATCCGTACTGCGGTGCCGGTGCCGACAGGTCGTTCCCCTGGGCGCGGGTGTACGAGAGAAAGCGCTCATCCACCACACAGCAGACCGTGTGACGGCCCAGATCGGCGCGGTCGCTGCGGCAACTGCCGTCGCGGTACCAACCAGTCATCGGCTCACAGCCGCAGATGGCCAGTGGTTCACCGAGGACATTGCGCGGCCCTGCAGTGGCACCGCCTGCGGCGTCGATGGCCTGGGTCACAGCGTTGTCGGCATGGAAAGCGCCGGCAGTCTGGCGAAGGTGTGGAACAAAAAACGTCCAGGAGGTTGACGGATTCGGGGGGGCAGGCGTTAAAGGTCTTTCAGCAGACCCCCTTACATGAGCTGGGAATTCTCCGAAGACGCCGCCTTCCTGGCCCTTTGTGACGCCTTCAAGGAAAGCGGCGAGAGCTCGGCGATCGAGTTCCTGGCGAACGGCGAGGGAGCGTTCCACTTCCAGGACCTCACCCAGACCGCAGCTGGCGAGGGGATGGATCTCTCCGATTCCGCCGACCTTGAGGAGTTTCAGCAGGAGGTGATCGAGCGACTCGAGGAGTTCTGCACCTGAGCCCGCCCCCCAGGTCGCGATCCCTGGGCGTCTCTCGGACCTGAGGGACAGTCGCAGCTGACGCTCAACCGCCGTAGAAGAAGGCGATCTCCTTGTCCTTCAGACCGTCCCAGCCAGCCGCCTTGAGGCGTGCATCGAGGGTCTGCTGGTCGAAATGCTTGGCCCCGGTCTTGACGATGCGATTGCGCATCGACTTCTTGACGCCGCTGCGGGCGCGTTGGCTCTCGAGCTCCATGACCTCGTTGTAGAGGGTGAGCATCTCTGTGGGGATCGGCGTGCCGTCGAGGTCGAGGCCTGCGGCGATGGCGTCATCCACGCCGCCGGGTCCGGCGATGGCCATGGGGTGGGTTACAAGGGCCCGGCGAGCCTAGGCAGCGGCGGCCAGGCCGCTGTCCCTCAGGCTGAGAAGTAGCGAGCCTGGCTGTGCAGGGCCACCAGGGCGGTGGTGCTTTGTTCGGGTTCCAACTGGTCGCTTTCGTCCATCGACAGGCCGATGCGCTCGGTTCCAAGCCAGAGCAGCTGCTGGCGGGAGTCCGCCACGTTGGGGCAGGCTGGATAGCCGAAGGAGTAGCGGCTGCCGCGGTAGCGCTGGGCCAGCACGTCCCGCAGGGGCATGGCCTCGGGATCGGGGTGGCCCAGCTCACGGCGAATGCGGGCGTGCACCCACTCCGCAAGGGCCTCGGCCAGTTGAACCGCCAGCCCGTGGAAGTAGAGGTAGTCGCTGTAGCGGTCGCCGCGGAACAGGTCCTGGGCGAAGCTGGTGGCCCGCTCGCCCATGGTCACGGCCTGCATCGGCAGCACATCGCTGGCGACGGGGCTGCCATCAGCCCGGCTGCCCTGATCGCGGTAGAAGTCGGCGATGCAGTAGCGGTTACCCGAGCGCTGGCGGGGCAGGTCAAACCGGCCGAGCTCCAGCTGCGCCGCAGACGGCCCATCACCGGCCGTGAGACCCGAGGGATCGAACACCCGAACGGTGTTGCCGTCGCGGCCGCAGGGGAAGTAGCCGTAGGCCACCCGCGGCGTCAGCAGCTGCTCCTCCAGGCAGCGCTGAGTCCACTGCTGCAGCACCGGCTCGGCCTTCTCGGCCAGAAGAGCCTCGTAGTCCTCGCGGGACTGACCCTGGGCCTTGCGCAACTGCCATTGGCCCGCGAACAGGGCATTGCAATCGAGGTAGGCGAACACCTCAGCCAGGGGGATCTCAGCCTCCGTCAGCACGTGGGAGCCCCAGAAGGGCGGCGTGAGCACCGGTTCCTCGGGCACCGCTTCAGAGCGGTGGTCGTTGGGGGTGGCGGGGCTGGCCGCAGGGGCATCAGACGAGGCGGCTCCATCAGTTGCCCCGTCAGCGGCCCCGGACTCCGTTCCGGCGGCAGCCGTGGCGGGTTCGCTGGCAGCCTCGGCCGCAGCAGCCCCATCGAGCCCCAGACCCTCGGGAGCGCCGGCGAGGAAGCCCGCCACGTTCTGCCACTGGCCGGCGTCGCGGGCGGTCACGTAGGCGTCCATGAAGCGCAGGTCGGCGAAGGCATCGCGGCCGTAGATCACCTGACCGCGATAGACCTCGCGGCAGTCCTTGTTCACAAACCGCGGTGTCAGTGCTGCACCACCGAGGATCACCGGCACATCGATGCCCGCCTCATTGAAGGCAGCCAGGTTGTCCTTCATGAAGGCGGTGGACTTCACGAGGAGTCCACTCATGGCGATGCAATCAGCGTTGTGCTGGCGCTGGGCCTCGATGATCGCCTCAACCGGCTGTTTGATGCCCAGATTGATCACCTCGTAGCCATTGTTGGTGAGGATGATGTCGACCAGGTTCTTGCCGATGTCGTGCACATCGCCCTTGACGGTGGCGATCAGGAACTTCGCCTTGGCGGACCGTTGGCCGCCGCCACCGCCTTCAAGCTTGTCCATCAGCGGCTCGAGAAATGCAACCGCGGACTTCATCGTTTCCGCGCTCTGCAGCACGAACGGCAGCTGCATCTGACCAGAGCCGAACAGCTCACCCACCACCTTCATGCCATCGAGCAGGAAGGTGTTGATGATCTCCAGCGGCTGGTAGTGCTCGAGGCCGATCTTCAGCGCATCTTCGAGGCCGATCCGCTCGCCATCAATGATGTGCTGCTTGAGCCGTTCCTCGATTGGCAGATCGCTGAGCTGCGGACCTGAGGCGCGCGCTTCACGGGCGCTGACGCCCTCGAACAGCGTGGTGAGTTCCGTGAGCGGGTCGTAGACGCAGACGCCGTTCTCGAAGCGGCGGTTGTCGTTGATCAGATCGCGGCACACCTGCTGGTGCTCCTCGCTGATCTTCACCAGCGGCAGGATCTTGGCCGGGCTGACGATCGCCGCATCCATCCCCGCTTCGCAACAGTCGTGCAGGAACACGGAATTGAGGACGATCCGCGCCGCCGGCGACAGCCCGAAGCTGACATTGCTGACCCCGAGCACCACGTGGACGCCAGGCAAGTTCTCTCGGATCATGCGGATCGCCTGCACCGTGGCCAGACCGTTCTCACGGTCTTCCTCGATGCCGGTGGAGATTGGCAGGGCCAGGGCGTCGTAGAAGATTTCGTGGGCCGGAATGCCGAACTCGAGGGCATCGCGATAGGCACGCTGGGCGATTGCGAACTTGCGCTCCGCCGTGCGCGCCATGCCCTGTTCATCGATGGTGCCCACCACCACACCGGCGCCGTAGGCCTTCGCCAGCTCCAGCACCTTGAAGAAGCGTTCGTCGCCGTCTTCGTAGTTGGTGGAGTTGAGGATGCACTTGCCGCCGGCCATCTTCAGGCCAGCCTCCATCTTCTGCCACTCGGTGGAGTCGAGCATCAGCGGCAGGTTGACGTTCGTCACCAGACGACTCACCAGCTCGCGCATGTCGCGCTCACCATCACGACCGACGTAGTCGACATTCACATCGAGCACGTGGGCGTTCTCTTTCACCTGGCCGCGGGCCACGGCCACAAGGCCATCCCAATCCTCTTCGGCCAGGAGTTCACGCACCTTCTTGCTGCCGCTCGCGTTGAGCCGTTCGCCGATGATCAGGAAGGAGTTGTCCTGCAGATAGGGCGTGGTGCCGTAGATCGAGGCCGCTGATGGCTCATAGGCCAGAGCCGGCCGTGGATCGGTCGCGCTGGCGCGCAGCTCCGGGGTGCGCACGCGCCGCTGGGCCGGATTCAGTTCCGAGGTCAGCTCCGCCAGTGCACCGATGTGGGCGGGGGTGGTGCCGCAGCAGCCACCGATCACCTGCACGCCGAGATCCTCGACGAAGTGCAGCAGCTGCATCTTCATCTCCAGTGGAGTCAGCCGGTAGTGGGCGACGCCACCGATGTTCTCCGGCAGGCCGGCATTGGGGATGCAGCTCACCACGAAAGGGCTGTGCTCGCTGAGATAGCGCACGTGCTCCTTCATCTGCTCCGGGCCGGTGGCGCAGTTGAGGCCGAGCACATCGATCGGGAACGGCTCGAGGATCGCCACCACCGCGGCGATGTCCGAGCCCACCAGCATCGTGCCGGTGGTTTCCATCGTCACGCTCACCATCAGCGGCCGGCGCTGGCCGGTCTTGCTGAAGGCCTGCTCGATGCCCTGAAGCGCCGCCTTGATCTGCAACACGTCCTGGCAGGTCTCGACGATGAACAGATCCACATCGCCGGCGATCAGACCCTCCGCCTGCTCGGCGAAGGAGTCGCGCATCTCATCGAAGCCCACATGCCCGAGCGTGGGCAACTTGGTGGTGGGGCCCATCGAGCCCGCCACGAAGCGGGGCTTGTCCGGAGTGGAGTAGGCCTGCGCCATCTCCCGCGCCAGCTCGGCGGCGCGCTTGTTCATGGCGAAGGCCTGATCCTGAAGGTCGTACTCCGCCAGCACGATCGAGGCGGCACCGAAGGTGTCGGTCTCGATCACATCGGCTCCCACCTCCAGGAACTGGCGGTGCACTGCCTGCACCGCATCAGGGCGGGTGAACACCAGGTTCTCGTTGCAGCCCTCCAGGGCCGGACCACCGAAATCCTCGGCCGTCAGGTCCATCTGCTGCAGCGAGGTTCCAGTGGCGCCGTCAAACACCAGCACCGGCCGCTCCGGGCTGTGCAGGCGCTCAAGAAAGCCGATCCGTTGGGTGGTGAGCATCAGCCGTTCAGTCGCACGCGGGTGACCCAGTGGTCATAGGCGGGATCGCGACCTTCCGTGATCGCCGTGATGCGGTCGCGGATGGCATTCATCACCGGTCGCTCGCTGCCCAGATCCGTGGTCTCCACACGGCGCACCGGCGTCACCTTGGCGGCGGTGCCACTCAGGAACAGCTCATCGGCGATGAACAGCTCGCTCTTGTCCACCGGTCGCTCCAGGGTGGGGATGCCCATGGAACGGGCCAGTTCCAGAACGCTGGCGCGGGTGATGCCCTCGAGGATGTCCTGATCGACGCCGGGGGTGATCAGCACGCCGTCGCGCACGATGAACAGGTTCATGCCGCTGGCCTCGCTCACCTTGCCGCGACTGTTGAGCAGCAGGGCCTCATCAAAACCGCTCTTGACAGCCTCGGTCTTGGCCAGGGAGCTGGTGATGTAGGCGCCGCTGATCTTGCCGCGCAGGGGCAGGGAGCGGTCCTCCTGGCGGGTCCAGGAGCTGATGCGGCAGCTCACACCCTCCGGCGAGAGGTAGTCGCCCAGCTCGAGTCCGTAGATCAGAAAGTCGGTCTCGATGTTGTGCAGCCGCGGGGCAATGCCCAGATCGCTCGTGTACACGAACGGGCGCAGATACACCGGGCAGGTGGGCTTATTGGCCTGCAGGAACTGATGAATGGCGCCGTGGATGGTGTCTTCCGTGAGCTCGGTGAGCAGCAGCCGAGCGCTCTGGCTCAGGCGGCGGGCGTGCCGGTCTGCCCGGAACAGCAGGATCTCGTTCGGGTCGGACGGGTTGGGCAGGGCGCGCATGCCACCGAAAGCGCCCGTGCCGTAGTGCAGGGCATGGGTGGCCACCGACAGGGTGGCTTCCGCGAACGGCACGCACTTGCCACCGAACCAGGCGTAGGGCAGGAACTGATGCATCGGTCGGTGGGGCGGAGCGGCCACTGCTGCCACTGATCTTCTCACTGCCCGGCACGGTGCCGCCGAAGATGGGGGCATGCATCGCCTCGCCGCCGTTCCCGGCAGCTCCAGCCCCGCCGATGGCGTGGTGTTCATCGAACAGCCGCCGGCCGCAGCCGTTCTGCTCAGCAGTGCCGACACCGATCTGGCCGCCCTGGCGGCCCTGCTCGATCAGGAGGCCGCCCCCCTGGGGCCAGGCCGTGAGCTGCGCGGCCTGAACCTGGCGGCGCTGCAGCACCCCGCCGTGCTCGACCACTACCTGCGCACCAGCCTGGAGGGCACCCGGCTGGTGCTGGTTCGGCTGCTCGGCGGACGGGGGCACTGGAGCTACGGCCTCGAGCAGCTGCAGGATTGGGCGCGCAGCGGCGCTGGCCGGCAGCTGCTGGTGATGGCCGGCACCGCGGAGGAAGATCCCGCCCTGACTCCCCTCAGCACGGTGCCCGAGCGGCTGGCGCTGGCCTGCAGCGGCTGCCTCCGCGAAGGCGGGCCCAAGAACCTGGCGGTGGTGCTGGCCAGCCTGCGTGCCCTGCTGGATGGGGGCGATGCTCCCCTGCCCCAGCCTCAGCCGCTGGCAGACCCACAGCCCCACGACTGGCGCGACGACCCAGGCCCGACCGTGGGCGTGATTCTCTACAGGGCTCTGCTGCAGGCCGGTGATCTTGCCCTGGCCGAGGCTCTGCTCTCGGCCCTGCGCGCGGCGGGGCTGGCACCCCGGGCCCTGTGGGTGAGTGGATTACGCAGCCCGGCGGTGCAGCGTGGTGTGGCGGATCTCCTGGCGTTGGAAGGTGTGCAGGCCGTGCTGTGCACCACGTCCTTCGCTTCGGTGCAGTTGGAGGAGGCGGGCCTGGGGGCCCCCCTGTGGGAGCAGCTGGCGGTGCCGGTGTTCCAACTGCTCTGCAG
>Ga0310334_100261_pt1 | contig 15480 bp, 15 predicted proteins | sample LakMicMIDCLREDC7_FD_195548 | JGI IMG/M metagenome (GOLD analysis project Ga0310334, IMG submission 195548) | Enriched freshwater cyanobacterial communities from Lake Michigan, Michigan, United States - MI23.DCL.RED.C7 (v2) (version 2) | ecosystem: Environmental > Aquatic > Freshwater > Lake...
TTCCCCGATGTGCGGTTGCCGAAATCAGCAGGCGTGCGATTCCCGAAGTCTGCCGGGGTGCGGCTGCCGCCACCAAGGCTGCCCGGGGTGCGGTTGCCCGCGCCGAGGGAGCTGGGGGTGCGGTCAGTGCCACTGAAGCCGCCGGATGGCCGTGAGGCTGGGCGGCTCAGGCTTGGACTCGGTGCGCTGCCACGCACGGACTGGCTCCATCCCCCGGTGGGACGGCTGGCGCCGCGGTTCAGGCCCCCGGCGCCACCGCTGTTCTGAAAGCCGCTGCGACCCCCTCCGAAGTCGCCACCGCCACTACGGCCGCCACCACCGCTACGGCCGCCGCCACCGCCCCGGCCCCCACCGCCGCCGCCACCACGGGCAATCAGCTGGTACGGGGAGGCGTCGAGAGACACCGCCAGGGCCGCCAGGGGCGAGGTGATCGAGGGCGCGGCGAGCATCAGGGCCAGCACCAAGCTGTTCCGACGACGCCAGGACGTCGAGCTGATCAGGGGGCCACTCATCGCAGGTCGGCCTCGCAACCTGAGTCGTAGCAGCTGGCATCCACCCGGCCGTCGGGGCCGAAGTGCACTTTCACCAGATCCCGACCCTGCAGGCGCAGGTCCTGGCGGTCTTCCCGCACGCTGTTGAGGTAGTTGGGGTTCACCACGCAGAGCTCGCGGCCGTTGAAGCAGATCGTGTTGGTGGAGAACAGGGCGCCGGCGGTGCGCAGCGGAACCCAGGTGGTGCTGGTGCCGCTCTTGATCGCCATCGTCACCGGCGAATCGGTGATCCGCACGGCGATCGTTTGCGCTCCGATGCGATGGCGGTAGATCGTGGTGCCGCTCTCATCGATCGCCTCGACCGTGCAGGGCTGGGGAGGGCCGCCGGCCAGGCTGCATTGGGTGGCGAGGGTGTAGAGCACCTTGCTGGGCGTGGCACTTGGCGCGGCCGGCTGGCTCTGGCTCTGCGCCGCAGCGGGCATCAGGCAAGAGCCAAGCAGGGCGGCGCAGGCAAGGACGCCGCGGAAGAGCGGTGGGGGCATGGAAGAAAGGGCGAGAAGCACGGCAGCAGGGGGATGGATGACCTTCCGAACCAGGAGGCCGGAGAGGAGCTCCGCAGAGGAGCTTGAGAACAGGTTCCGCTGGGCCACGCGGAACCTGGGCCTTTGCCGTTGCTTTGGTTCTAGGTCGCTCCACCGCCTTTGGCAGTGGAGCGTTGGCCTTCGAAACGGAATGGGAAGGCGTTGGGAAGGATCGGCTCAGCCGCCGCCGCTGGCGCCCTGGCCCATCTGTTCGATCACATCCGCCACCGAGAAGCTGGCTGGCTTCTGGCGTGGCGGGAACTCCCGGAAGGTGGAGAGGAACTGGGCCACATAGGTCTGGGCCGGCACCAGCAGGAAGACATGATCAAACATCCAATCCCAATAGGTGTTGGAGGTGATGTCAGCCCGCTCGTAGGGATCGGTGAGCAGGTTGAAGATTTTCGGCACCCGCAGCTTCACGAAGGGCTCGGCCCATATCTGGCAGGTGCCCGGTTCACGCTGCTCCATGAACACAAACTTCCAGTTGTCGTAGCGCAGACCCACCAGGTCGCCGTCGTCGGAGAAGTAGAAGAACTCCACCCGCGGACTCTTCACCGTCTTGCCGGTCCAGTAGTCGAGCATGTTGTAGCCATCAAGGTGGACCTTGAAGGTCTTATTGCCCACCTGGTGACCGCTCAGCAGTTTTTGCTTGATCTCCGGTTCGCCGGCGGCCGCCAGCAGGGTGGGCAGCCAATCGAGGTGGCTGACGATGCCGCTAAAGATGGTGCCGGGGGCGATATGACCCGGCCAGCGCACCAGGGCCGGCACCCGGAAAGCCCCCTCCCAGTTGGAATTCTTCTCGCTGCGGAAGGGGGTCATGCCGGCATCCGGCCAGCTGTTCATGTGAGGGCCATTGTCGGTGCCGTACATCACGATTGTGTTGTCAGTCACACCCAGCTCATCGAGCAGGTTCAGCATCTCGCCGATGCACTCATCGTGATAAATCATCACGTCGTGGTATTCCGATTGCCAACGGCCGCTACGGCCCACGTCCTGGGGCCGTGAGTAGGTGCGGAAGTGCATGTGGGTGGTGTTAAACCACACGAAGAAGGGTTCACCAGAGGCCACCGAATCACGGATGAAGCGCTTGGCCTCGGCCATGAATTCATCATCGGCCGTTTCCATCCGCTTACGGGTGAGCGGGCCGGTGTTTTCGATCCGCTGGCTGCCATCGCCATTGGCCCAGCAGTGCAGCACGCCGCGGGGGCCAAAACGCTCGCGGAAGTGGGGGAAATCCTCGGGCTGGGGATAATCCCGCAGCTCGGGCTCCTCCTCGGCATTGAGGTGGTAAAGGTTGCCGAAGAACTCGTCAAAACCGTGCATCGTCGGCAGATGCTCGTCGCGGTCACCAAAGTGGTTTTTGCCAAATTGGCCGGTGCGATAGCCCAGCGGCTTAAGCAGCTCGGCAATGGTGGGATCCTCCGCCTTGTAACCCAGCTCGGCCCCGGGCAGCCCCACCTTGCTGAGGCCGGTACGCACCACGCTTTGGCCGCTCATAAAGGCAGCGCGACCAGCGGTGCAGCTTTGCTCGGCGTAGTAGTGGATGAACTTGGCGCCTTCCTTGGCGACGCGGTCGATGTTGGGGGTCTGGTACCCCATCAGCCCGTGGCTGTAGCAGCTCAGATTGCTCTGGCCGATGTCATCGCCCCAGAGGATCAGGATGTTCGGCTTGCCGTTGGGCATGGCTGGTGGATAGCGCACCTCTGCATGCTGGCCATCGCCTGGGTGGCTGACCACTCAGAAAGTGCAGCGTTGCCGCCGGTCATCGTGTCCGATGCCGCGCCCGTTCAGGCGCCCGATCGATCGGGCCCATCCCTTCAAGGCGCGAGTGGGTGTTCCGGTCGGCGATCCCGGGGGGGGCTCAGGCTGCCTTGAACCCTTCGATCGCCTCGGACGGCGAGGGGGGAGGGGCTTGCCGTTGGAACTGCAGCGCCATCCTTGTCCTGAAGGTGCGAAGGGCGGGGCTGTCCCCCAGGCGATCCAGGCCGCTCCAATTCCAGGCGAAGGGGGCCAGGCCGCAGCGTTCCTGAACGGCTCGCTCCAGCAGGTGCGCTGCCGCCGCATCCTCACCGAGGCTCACGGCCACCAGCCCCCAGAGCGTGGCCATCGCCAAGGGCTGACCCACGCCCCCACGGCGTACGGCCGCGCTGAGCTGGTCGGCGGCCCGCTCTCCCTCGCCGCTGAGGGCCAGCACCAGGGCCGAAGCCGCCTGGAAGCTGTCCGGCTGGGACTCCGCCAGGCGCCACTGGGCCAGTTCCTGCAGCGCTTCCTTGCAGCGGTTGGCCTGTGCGAGGCTGAGGGCGAGCAGCCAGCGGGGGGCTGCCATCGCGGAATCGACCCGCAACAGCTTGCCCAGCGTGGTGATGGCCCCATCCAGGTGACCCATCTGGAGCTGGCTCAGCCCGGCCAAGAACCAACCCGAAGGGTTGTCGGCTTGGAGTTCCGGCTCCACCAGGGCCAGGGCCTCCTCCGGTCGGCCGGTGGCCAGCAGATGCCGCACCCAGCCATGGCGGGCGGGCCCTTCTGGAAGCTGCTGGGGCAACCAGGCGGCGAAGCTCTCCTCAGCCCGCTGGGGTTGCCAGTGGAGCAGGGTGAGCACCTCCATCCTCAAGGCCAACGCCTGGTCGGTGACAAAGCCCGAGGCCTCCGCCTGCCGCAGCAGGCTCTCCACCTCAGCCTCGATGGTGGCGGCTGAAGCCCCACCCCACTGGTACTGGGTTAGCAGGGTGGCGGCCAGCTGGACCTGGGCCGGGGCGAAGTCCGGGGCGCTGATGAGACAGCGACGGAAATGCTCGGCCGCGTTCGGCAGCTGCCTTGGATCGCGGTGGCGGACCTGCACCAGTCCTTCCACGAAGTGCCCCAGGGCCTGGGCTGAGGGGAAGCCGGTAGTTTCGGGGGCAGCGCCGGTGGTCGCCTTCGGGGTGAGCAGACAGACCGGCCCATCGAAGCGGTAGCCGCTGCCGTAGATGGTGCGGATCACCCGGGACCCGAGGGGGCCTTGATCGAGGATGCGGCGCAGGCCGTGCACGCCGCGGGCCAGGCTCACGTCACTGACCTGGGTGTGGCCCCACACCTCCTGGAGCAGGGTTTCCTTCTCCAGCACTTCGCCCGCGTGGCGGACCAGGGAGAGCAGCAGGCGCCGCTGCAGGGGAGAGAGGGGGACCGCCGATGTCCCCAGGGAGAGATGGCCGTCGGCATCAAGCCAGTAGGGCCCTATTGACCAGGAGTTTGCTGGCTGCTGCTGGGTCATCGATGCCGGCATGACTGGTCTGGGAACGGGGGGGAGCGGTTTAAATGCGCCGGAACTGGGTGGGTTACCGGTCCCTGGACTGTCCATGCCAGGTCCATTAATTCTGAGCGGATAATTCCAGTTGTCATACTCAAAAAACGCATAAATTCGGTGCATGGGGCGCGTTGATGACTCAAACGGCTGCTGCCTCACCGGGCGTCTCTGGACCTGTTCCCTGGGCCCAGCAGAGCTGGTCGGGCTTGGAGGAGATGGAGGCCGTGGTCAGGCGCCTGGAGCTGCCGCTGCAGCTGCTTCAGCTCGATGGGGGCCATCTTCGCGGCGGCGTGGTGGCGATCAGGATCGGCCCGCTGCGGTTGTTGCGATTGCGCATCGACCGTCGCATCCACAGCTGGGGGCCCAAACCGCCGGGTGAGCTCACCATCAGCCTCGACCTGGAGCCTTCCGGGGTGCGTCCGCCGTTGCGGGCCCACGGCTCTGCTCTGCCGGAGTCGTGTCTGTTCGGCCTGGATCGTGGCCGGGAGGTCCACCTCACCCTGCCCCGGGAGGTGGTGTTGGGGCTGGTGGTGATTCCGAGCGAGTCGCTCTGCAGCTGGGCCGATCAGCTGGGTGGTGGAGGCTTCGATCTTCAGGGGGCTTGCCGCCGCAATGTGCTCCAGCTTGATCCCCTTCGCTGTGAGGGCCTGCGTTCCTATCTGGGTCAGATTTTTGCCCTGGTGGCGAGCGATCCCTGCCGGCTGCAGCAGCCTTCTAATCAGCGCCTGATCCTGGAGGACCTGCTGCCCTTGCTCCTCGAGGCCCTGATCCATGGCGCGGACCAGGTTGGCCGGCTGCCGCGCCCACCGGCGCGCATCGAGATCGTGAAGGCGGCCCAGCTTTGGTTGCACGACCACCCCCAGCAACCGATCACCCTGGCTGAACTCTGCCGCCAGGCCCATGCCAGCCGCCGCAGCCTGATCCAGGGCTTCCGCGACCACCTCGGCATGGGACCGATGGCCTATCTCAAGCTCCACCGCCTCCACGGCGTCCGCCGTCTCTTGTTGGCGGGCGATCCCGACCAGGTGCGGATCGGAGCGATCGCTGCGGAGTGGGGCTTTCTCAATGCCGGCCACTTCGCCCGTGACTACCGCCTCCTGTTCGGCGAACGGCCGCGGGACACCCTGGGCCACCGGATCCCGCCCGCCTGAACATCTCCACTGCTTCCTCCGTCCATCAGGTGCCCATGGCCCCCGCCACCAGCAACCCCAGGGTCACCAGGCCGATCAGGGTGAGCAGCACCGCAGTGGCTAGGGCGATGGAGGGCTCTTCCAAGTAGGTGTAGTCCTGGCGTCGCAGCCGCAGGATCACGCGCCGGTGCTGCAGGGTCGCCGCCACCATCGCCAGGATGCCGGTGAGCACGAAGGACACCGCCACCAACCGGACCGAGAGCTGGGCATGGACCGGTCCGGAGCTGGCGTTGCTGCGGATCGCGTCGATGATCTTGTCGAGCCCGAAGCCGAAACTGATCAGCGAGAGGCTGGTGCGGATCCAGGCCATCAGGGTGCGCTCGGCAGCGGCGCGGTTGCGTTCCTTGGCGAGTTCATCGGTGATGCCCATGCCGTTCCAGATTTCGGATGGCCGTTTGGCCTTCAGCCTGGTCGAGCGGGGCGCCGCTGGTGCGGATCGGGGGCCGGATCGCCTGGTCGACCACCCCGGCCGCGGCGATTCCGCGGTTTCACGGTGGGGGAGGAGAGGCTGCCATCGCTAGCTTGAAATCGGTGCTGTTTCCTGCCATGGCCGTGCTCAACCGCTGTGCGCTCGCCGTGGCGCCGAATCCACCGATGCGGGAGTGGAGCCGGCCGTTCTGGACCCCGGAGGACCAGGGGGGCGGACCGGCGGACGAGAGCCTCTATCTCATCCCGGCCTACGACGATGACGGCTCCGCCCTGGCCCTGCTCAGGGAGCTGCATGGGGAGATCTTTGCCGCCGAACTCGATCTTTGGTGCGTGGACAGGCAGCTCTGGCCTTCGCCGCGCAACTTCGATCTGTTCCTGCAGTGGTTTTCGCTTCGCTTTTTTCCCCTGGTCGAGGATCTGGGCGTGGAGCCCCTCGTCGCCTACAGGGTGGGGGAGGGTTTCCGCGGCACCGTGGCCGATGCCCTCGATTGGAACCCTCCGCAGCAGGGCTGACATCGTGGATGGCCAGTCCGCTCCTGGTGTTCGCCATGCTCTTACGGATCCGGCACAGCCTCCACTACCGCTATGACTGTCCGGTGTTCCTCGAGCCGCTGACGGTTCGCCTCACCCCACGGCAAGATTCCTCCCAGCAGCTGGTCCATCACACCCTGGAGGTTGAGGCGGCTCCCAGCGGGCGCAGTGCCGGCCTCGACGCCGATGGCAATGCCTGCGAGGTGGTTTGGTTCGACGATCTGCGGCAGAGCCTCGATCTGACGGTGACGATGGAGGTGGAGACCCTGCGGGACAACCCCTTCGACTGGATCATCACCGATCCGGCCGTCGCCACCCTGCCAGCCCGTTATGACACCGCCACCTCCCTGTCCCTGGGCCCCTTCCTGGCCCGGCAGCCGGTCGATCCCGCGGTGGCGATCTGGGCCGCGGACCTGGCGGTGGAGGTGGAGGGGGCCACGGCCCCGTTCCTGATGGCCCTCGCCGATGCGATCCACCATGGCTTTCACCACGTGGGCCGCCCGGATGGTGATCCGATGGAACCCGCCGAGACCCTGGCCGGCCGCAGCGGCGCCTGTCGCGACACCGCCATGCTCTACGTGGCGGCCTGCCGTAGCCAGGGGCTGGCCGCTCGCTTCGTGAGCGGATACTCAATGCACCATCCACCCGAAGTCACCGAGCAGGAGCTCCATGCCTGGGCCGAGGTGTATCTGCCCGGGGCGGGGTGGCGGGCCTACGACCCCAGCCTCGGATTGGCCGTGGCCGATGGCCACGTGGTCCTGGCCGTCGCTCCGGACCATCGCCTGGCGGCCCCGTTGAGCGGCAGCTACCGGGGCACGGGCGTGGGGTCCACGATGGACTACCGGGTGGCGCTGAAGGCGGTGAGCCGCTGAGGTTCGAGCATCGGCTCCACCCTGCGCCTCAATTTGTGGAAGGCCTGGCGCTCGAGCCGCTGCACCTTCTCCTTGGTGAGCCCGAGGCAATCGGCCGTGCGGGCCAGGGAGAGGGGGTCTTCCTCGCGAAAGCGCAGGTGCAGCACCTTCTGCTCGATGGGCTCGAGCTGTTCCACCTCCCCGTGGAGCCAGCCGTAATCCTCTTGGGAGGGAAGGGCGGAGGGCATCGGGATCAGGTCCCCCAGACAGATCTCGCCTTCTTCGCCCCCCACCGGTTGATCCAGGGACACGGCATGGGCTTCGTGGGTGACCCGCAGCACGAAAGCCAGCCGCTTCTCCGTTTCCCCGAGCCGTGCCGCGAGTTCGGAGAGCCTCATCCCCCGCGCCTCGGAGGACTGCAGGAAGCGGGCCTTCATCGCCAGACCGGTGACTTGCGATGGTAGGCGGATTGCGCCGGATTGCTCATGGAGGTGGCGGTTGACCGCCTGGCGGATCCACCAATAGGCATAAGTGGAGAAGCGATAGCCGCGGGTGGGTGAATAGCGCTCCACCGCCCGGATCAGACCGAGGGTTCCCGCCTGCACCACATCGAGGGGGTCAATTTGTAGATGGCGAATACGGGTTTGGTAGTGGCGTGTGACCGAGACAACAAGACGTAGGTTTGCTGTCACCATGCGATCCATGGCCCGGCGGCCCCGGCGGGTCAGACCGTGATCAGGGAGAGGGGTGGAAAGCCATTGTTGTACCACTGTACCAAGGTGAAGTTCTTCGGCTGGTGTGAGTAGAGGCAGCCTACCGATGCTGTGTAGGTAATCACCAAAGGCGTCAGACATTTAGGCCTAGTGAATCGGTTCGAGAGCAATCATCGAACCTGGTTGATATCAAAAATCCGCCTGAAGCTCTTGTGCGTCGTATCCGCCGCAGGCTCTGTCAGGGCTTGCCGGTCTGGGTATGTCCTCCGTTGCTGGGACAGGTGGTGGAACCAGGCAAGGGATGGCGCCCCAGCCCGATGCAATCCCCCAAGACGTTCACTCCCCCACCCAATCCCGGGGCAAAGCCGGGCGGGGCGGCACCGCCCTCGGAGCGGCAGCGGCCCCCCGCCAGCACCGAGGACCGCTTGGTGGCCGACCTCATCGCCCTGATGGAGACGGGCCAGGCGCCATGGCGCCGCCCCTGGCGGGAGGGGAGCGGTGCCCACGTGAACCTGATCACCGGCAGGCCTTATCAGGGCAGCAATCCGTTGCTGCTCACCCTGGGCCTGCACCTGCGTGGCTCAAGCCTTCCCTACTGGTGTGGCTGGGGGGAGGCCCGCCGACTCGATCTGGCGCCCCGTCGCGGCAGCCGGGGGGTGATGATCCTGCGTCCGCTGCGCTGGGAGCGCGAACCAGCCGGGACTGGGGCAGTGGAGGGAGCCTTGGGTGCAGGTGCAGGTGCAGGTGCAGGTGCGACGGTCGCCCATGGCGGAAACGGACCCCCCGCCCCAATGCCGGAGCGGGGGGTCCGTTTCCGCCCGATGGTGGTGTTCAACGCCGCGGATCTCGTGGGCGATGCCCAGGCCAGCCGCGGATTGGCCGAGCGCATCGCCGGCTGCAGGGCCCAGGCGCAGGCCCTGGGCCGCCATCCATCGGAGCGGTTAGCGGCGGCGGCGGCGACCTTGGCTGCCTGGCCCGTGCCCATGCTTGAGGGGGGTGGCCGGGCCTGCTACCGCCCCGATCTGGACCGCATCGAGCTTCCCGATCGCGGCCGTTTCCACGCCGCCGCCGCCCGTCTGGCCACCTGGGCCCATGAGGCGATTCACTCCACCGGCCATCCCAGCCGTCTGGCCCGGGACCTGAGCGGCACCTTCGGATCGGCGGCCTATGCCCGCGAGGAGTTGGTGGCCGAGCTGGGCGCCGTGCTGCTCGGCGAGCGTCTCGCGATCGGCAGCGACACGGCCAACCATGCCGCCTACCTTCGCCACTGGTGCGAGCTGCTTCGCCAGGATTCGCGCCTGCTGCTCCAGGTGCTTGGTGATGCCCGCCGGGCGGCCGATCGGATCGCCCCCGAAGCCGTGATCAGCCCGGATGGTCTCCCGGGCTGATGGTCAGCCCGCAGATGGAGATCAGGCGGGCTTCGACCTCCCGCAGCTGGTGACGGTTGCTGATCTCCGGGTTCAGGAGCCCCACCCGCAGGGCGAAGCTCATCAGGAACCGGGCCGTGTCGGCTTCGGTGAATCCATAGATCCGGCAGGTTTCCTGGAGCGCCTGGGTCATGCAGTCGAGCGTGGGATCCACCGGCTGGTGGTGCTGCTCGGGGACGGTGCCGTTCGCCATCCGATAGGCCGCCGTGATCAGGGCATGTTCGATCTGGCCCATGAAGGGGGCATGGAAGCTTTTCTGCACCGTATGCATTGGTGGCGCCAATGTCAGCCTTGTAACAGAACGGGCAGGGCCATCCCCGCCATCGCCCACCAGAATCGGGACCCACCGCCACTGCGGCTGTCCCGATGCCTTTTCCCCAAACCCCCTCCTTCATCGGTCTAGTCGAGCGGTTCGAGCGGAACCTCTCGCGGGTGCTGGCGGTGGTCCTGATCGTGGTGTTGGTGGCCGGCACGCTGCAGCTGGCCTTCAGCACCGCCCAGGCGTTGGTGCAGCCGGGGCAGAACTGGCTGGAGGGCGGGCTGATTCAGCTGCTGGATCGGTTGCTGCTCTTGCTGATCGGGCTGGAAGTGCTGCAGAACCTCACCGCCTACCTGCGGGATCACTCCATCCAGACCGAACTGGTGGTGCTCACGGCCCTCACCGCCGTGGCCCGCAAGGTGATTGTGATGCCACCGGGCCATGAGAAAGACCCGCTGATGCTGTTCGGCGTGGGGGGTGTGATCTTGTGCCTTGCCGCCGCCTACTTTCTCCTCCGCGCCAGCAGGCTGAGGCCCTGATTCGGGGGCTTCTCCGCCGTCAGCTGGCGGCGGAGCCTGCCGGGTCAGGAAGCCGCCAGGCTCAGCAACAGAGCTGAATTGATCAGCACAATCGCGGCCGCGGCCAACCAGGCCAAAAGCAGCAGCCAGTTCGGAGCCCGAAGGTCGCCCATCAGGTTGCTGCGGCTGCAGAACCACACCAGGGGCAGCACGGCGAAGGGCAGCTGCAGGCTCAGCACCACCTGGCTGAGGATCAACAACTGGCCGGTGGCCCGGTCCCCCAGCAGCAGCACGGTGAGCAGGGCTGGCACCAGCGCCAAGGACCGGGTGAGCAGCCTGCGTTGCCACTGGGGCAGGCTGATCTTGAGGAACCCTTCCATCACGATCTGGCCGGCCAGGGTGGCGGTGAGGGTGGAGCTCTGGCCCGCCGCCAGCAGGGCGATGCCGAACAGCAGACCGGCGGCTGTGGTGCCCAGAAGCGGGCTCAGCAGGCGATGGGCCTCGGTCAGATCGGTGACGGGCTCACCGGGAAGGCCATGGAAGGTGCCGGCCGCCAGCACCAGAATCGAGGCGTTCACCAGAAAAGCCAGGGACAGGGCGATGACCGTGTCGAGGTTGGCGAAGCGGAGTGCCCGCTGGCGAACCTCCGGTCCGGGGCTCCAGCGTCGGGTCTGAACCAGGGACGAGTGGAGATAAAGGTTGTGGGGCATCACGGTGGCGCCCAGGATTCCCGCCGCGAGATAGAGCTGGGAGCCATCGCGCAGCGTTGCCGCCTGCGGTATGAGCCCGCTCAACACGCTGGCCACGTCGGGTCGCAGCAGCAGCATCTCCACGGCGAAACAAGCGCCGACCAGGGCCACCAGGCTGATCACGAGGGCTTCCAGGCGGCGGATGCCGAAGCGCTGCAACCCCAGCAGCAGCAGGGTGTCGAAGGCGGTGAGCACAACGCCGAACGGCAGGGGCAGGCCGAACAGCAACTGCAGGGCCAGGGCGGTTCCCACGAGTTCGGCCAGATCACAGGCCACGATCGCCACCTCGGCCAGGAGCCAGAGCGGAATGACCCAGCTGCGGGGGAGATGGCGGCGGCAGGCCTGGGCCAGGTCGAGGCCGGTGGCGATGCCCAGGCGGCAGCAGAGGGATTGGAGCAGCACCGCCATCAGGCTGGAGAGGGCCACCACCCAGAGCAGGCTGTAGCCATAGGTGGAGCCCGCCGCTAGGTCGGTGGCCCAGTTGCCCGGATCCATGTATCCCACGGCCACCAGGTAGGCCGGACCGAACACCCGCAGCAGGATCCCGAGGCCCCCTGCACCCGCCGGAATGGCCACCGAATCCCGGTTCCTTTCCTGTGGAGGGTCCACCGGGAGGAGGGACAGGGGGTTGGGTGCAGGTTCGGACGGATTGGTCGCCAACGGAACGCGCGGGGGTTAGGGCGGATCGGGGGCAGGGGGCCGTTTCAGCAGGGCGGTCCCGCTGGAATCCATGGCAGTTTGCCTGAGGGGAGCGGCTTGCCAAACAACCAGCCCTGGCCAATCGAGCAGTTCATGGCCAGGAGCAGCTGGCGCTGGTGCTCGGTTTCGATCCCTTCGGCCACCACGCGCAGCCCCAGCTCCCGGAACAACCCCACGAAGCCACGGATCAGCACCAGACAGCGGGGGTCTTCGACCATCTGGGTGATGTAGCTGCGATCGATCTTCACCTCATCGATCGGGACGCGGCTCAGCCAGGCCAGGCTGGAATAGCCAGTGCCGAAATCATCCAGGGCAACCGTGACCCCCGCCTCCCGCAGGCGTCCCAGCACGGTGGTGGCCCGCTCCTGCAGTTGCAGCAGCACCGTTTCGGTGACTTCCACGGTGAGACCCCGCAGGTCGACACCGGTGCGGTCGCGGTGGCTCAAAAGGTCCTCCACCAAGGAGCCCCGCTCCAGATGGGTGGGACTCACATTGATCGCCAGCCGATGCTCCAAACCCTGTTGCTGCCATCGGCGGAGGGTGTCCAGGCCCTCGCGGATCACCCAGCGCTCCAGCGCCAGGATCTGGCCGGTCCGCTCAGCCAGCGGGATGAAGACGTCCGGCGGGATCATCTCCCCGGCGGGAGTCTGGAGTCGCACCAGGGCTTCGGCCCCGATCGGCAGACCGCTCTCGAGGTCCACCAACGGCTGGTAGCAAAGCTTCAAGCCCCCCACGCGCAGGGCCAGCTGCAGATGCTGGAGCACGGTGAGGTTCTCCTGCACCTCTTCATCAACGGCCTTGTCATAGAGAGCCACCCCATCCCGGCCGGCGGCCTTGACTTGGTACATGGTGAGATCGGCCCGCCGCACCAGTTCGTCGGCTGATAAGCCACTGCCCAGCGTGGTGGCCACCCCGAAACTCATGGAGATCGGTAATTCCTTCATTTCGTGGATCCAGGGTGTCGCCAGGCAGGCCCGCAATCGCTCGGCCAGCAGGTAGGCATCGCTGTCCTCTTTGATGTTCTGGGCCACCACCACGAATTCGTCGCCGCCGATTCGGGCCAGGATGTCGCCGAGCCGCAGCTGGTTTTTCAGGCGAAGGGAAACCTCGAGCAACAGTTCATCCCCGACCCGATGGCCGTAGCGGTCGTTGATCTCCTTGAAGCGGTCGAGATCGCAGAAGACCAGCGCCAGCTCGTTCTGCCGGCCATCGTTATCGGTGAGGCACTTCTCCAGATGTTCCGTCATGCCACGCCGGTTAGGCAGGCCGGTGAGGGGATCAGTGAGCGCCTGCTGCTGCAGGCGCTCTTCGGTGCTGCGCCGGCTGGTCACATCCCGCTGCACCGCCACCCAGTGGGTGTACCACCCCTGGGCATCCGGCAGGGGGGAGGCCTTGATCTCGGTCCAGTAGGTGTTGCCGTCGCGGCGGTAATTCAGCAGTTCCACCTCCACCGGCTGCCACGCATCGAGGGCGGTCCGGAAGCGTTTCAGCTCTGAACGGTCCGTTGACGCCCCCTGGAACAAGCGGGGGCTGCGGCCGAGGATGTCGTAGCGCCCATAGCCGCTCTGCTCAATCAGGGCATCGTTCATGTAGACGATCACAGGCCCCGGTGACGCGAGCGGTTCGGCGGTGGTGACCAGCACCGAATCCTGCACCGCCTCAAGCAGGGTTCTGAGCAGACGCATCTGTTCCTGTGCCGGCCCATGGATCGGGTCGGTGAGCAGCAGGCCCACCCCATAGCCGTCGTCGGTGAGGAATTGGCGGCACTCCACACCACGGCCTTGGAAGTCAAGGCACCGGTCACGGGGGCCGGTAACCAGCTCCGGCAAGAGCACGACCAGGAGTTCGGCTAGCTCGGGCCAGAGCTCGGCGAGGGGGTGGCCTAAGGGAGCATCAGGCCCCATCCCGAGCCATTGGCGGGCGGTTCGATCGACGTGGAGCAGCTCCAGACCCTTGCTGATCAGCAGGAGCCCATCGCCGGGCAACAGCAGAAACGGCATCGGGCCATCGGCGTGGCTGCACCCGGTGGATGCCGGTTCCGGGTTCATTGAGCGGCCCCGTAGCGATCCATCACCCCGGGATCATGGCGCTCAGGATCCGGCACGGGGAGAAGCGGGGTGTCGCTGCCATTGTCCCATTCATTCCTAGGGAGATCCTGGATAGGTTCGGGGCCGATGGCCAGCTGGTGTGATCCTTCCTGCGGGCGCTGCCCCTGCGCTCCCCTACTTCGATCTCCTGCTCCAACAGCTTGAGGCGGGAGATGCGCGATTCGTGGAAGCCTTCGGCCGCCACGTGCACTGGGGGTACTGGCCTGATCCCCAAAGGGCGGATGGCTCCCCGGCCGATTTCGCCGCGGCAGCGGAGCGGCTCTGCGGCCTGGTCTGTGATGCCGGCGGCGTGGTGGATGGCGAAGCGGTTCTCGATGCCGGCTGCGGGTTCGGAGGCACGGTGGACAGCCTCAACGGGCGTCTCAGCGGTGTGGATGTTGTGGGTCTCAATATCGACCCGCGCCAGCTGCAGCGGGCCTCGAGCCGGGTGGTTCCCCGGCTCGACAACCGCATCCGCTGGCAGGCCGGCGATGCCTGCGCCATGCCCCTGAGCGATCGGGCTTTTGATGTGGTGCTGGCGGTGGAGTGCATCTTCCATTTCCCCAGCCGGGAGGCCTTTTTCAAGGAATGCGCCCGGGTGCTGCGACCCGGCGGACGGCTGGCCCTGAGTGATTTCGTGCCCACTCCAGCCCTCCAGGCTCTGCTGCGCGTGGTGAACCGCGGCCGGACCAAGGGAGTAGCGGCCATGGCCGCCACCTACGGCCCGATCGATTGTTCCTGCGGGCGCCAGGATTACCTCCGGCTGGCCCGGCGCCATGGTTTCGAACCGGTGAGCGACCACGACATCACCCCCGGCACCCTGCCCACGTATTCGTTCGTAGAGGATCTCTTCTCAGCAACCGGTGCCCGGGAAGCGGCGAAGGCCACCCGCACCATCGCCTGGTTGAGCCGCTTAGGCCTGCTCCGCTACTGGGTCATGGGGTTCCGCTCGGTGGCGGGACCACGCCCCTGAGTGCGGGGCCGGGAGACCCTGCCGCCTCTCCATCAGGGTGAACCGGCGATGGCCAGTCCCCGCTGGTCGTCCAGACCATCGGGCTCGACATTCAGTACGGCGGTGACTTCCAGGGGCTGTTGCTCGTCCACCAGCAGCTCGCTGGCAGGAAAGGCCTCCACCAGTTCCGTGCCGCCGTTGCCGTGGCTCCAGATCTGAACTTCGCTGCTGCCAGGACAGGTGAACAGCCAATCCTCGAAGGGGAAGACCACCTTTTCGTGGAAAAACTGATCCGGTCCGACGCAGCGCAGGATCACCATCCGCTCGTTGAGGTTGCGGTAATGGCAGTAGGCGTGGGCGGATTCCATGCGAGCCGAGACTGAGGACATGGGACCGGTGGTCGACGGGGGCTCGACGATCGGCAGCTGGATTTGTCTTCAGCCTCGGTGCCCCGGCCGCATTGCTCTGTGTCGACAACAACCGTCTCGCTAAGCGGTTGCCGGGCAGATCCACGGCGACCGCACCCCGCGTCACCGGAGTCGTGCCGAGGCGCCCGGCCGGTCAGTCCGTTGCGTCATCAGCCCTGGCGAGACGCCGCGGGGGAGCAACGGGTGGCGGTCTTGGCGGCCTTTATGAAATCCCCTTCACAGGTTCCGCAATCTTCCGTTACAGTCGCAAGTGACGGAGCCGGCTGCCGGTTTTCCGGTCCTTGTCCCAGAC
>Ga0310334_100263_pt1 | contig 15422 bp, 12 predicted proteins | sample LakMicMIDCLREDC7_FD_195548 | JGI IMG/M metagenome (GOLD analysis project Ga0310334, IMG submission 195548) | Enriched freshwater cyanobacterial communities from Lake Michigan, Michigan, United States - MI23.DCL.RED.C7 (v2) (version 2) | ecosystem: Environmental > Aquatic > Freshwater > Lake...
CCCCTTCCCTCGTCGCCAATGGCTCCCTCCACCCCCTGGCCTGCCCTGCTGGAGCAGCTGTTCCAGGACAGCCCGCTGCAGGCCGAGCAGGCCGAGCAGCTGATGCGTGGCTGGCTGGACGAAGCGATCGAACCGGTGCTCACCGGTGCCCTGCTGGCCGCTCTGCGGGCGAGGCAACCCAGCGGCGAGGCTCTGGCCGCCATGGCCCGCGTGCTGCGGCAGGCCTGCCCCCTGCCCGGTCCACGACCCGATCTGCCGCTGGTCGACACCTGCGGCACCGGTGGCGATGGGGCCAACACCTTCAACATCTCCACGGCGGTGTCGTTTGTGGCGGCAGCCTGCGGGGCCCACGTGGCCAAGCACGGCAACCGCAGTGCCAGCGGCAGTGTCGGCTCCGCCGACGTGCTGGAGGCCGCCGGCCTCAACCTGCAGGCTCCAGCGCAGCGTGTGATTGAGGCCTTGCCTGCGGCTGGTGTCACCTTCCTGTTCGCACCGGGCTGGCATCCCGCTCTGGTGGGGCTGGCACCCCTGCGCCGCAGCCTGGGGGTGCGCACGGTGTTCAACCAGCTCGGACCGCTGGTGAATCCGCTGCAACCCGATTTCCAGGTGCTGGGTGTCGGTGCTGCCCACCTGCTCGAACCGATGGCCGACGCCCTGGCGGCGCTGGGGCTGGAGCGGGCGGTGGTGGTGCATGGCCACGGCGGCCTCGATGAGGCCTCACTCTCCGGCCCCAGTGACCTGCGGCTGATCGAGGCGGGGCAGGTGCGTGCCGAGAGCCTCGATCCCGCCAGCCTCGGGCTGACGGCGGCTCCCCTCGAGAGCCTGGTGGGCGGGGATGTGGCCGCCAATCGCGCCATTCTTGAAGCGGTGCTGCAGGGGCATGGCACCCCGGCCCAGAGCGATGTGGTGGCCCTCAACGCGGCCCTGGTGCTCTGGGCTGCAGGGCGGGCCGACAGCGTGGCGGAGGCGGTTCCCCTGGCCCAGGCGGCCATGGCCTCGGGCGCTGCCTGGCAGCGGTTGGTGGCCCTGCGGGATGCCCTGGCCTGAGTGGTGCAGGTCCCTGCGGGATGATGACCACCATGACGACCGCTTCCCCCTCCACCCCTGCGCTGCTGGTGCTGGCCGATGGCCTGGTGCTGCGCGGAGACGCCTTCGGTGCCAGCGGCACCGCCATCGGTGAGGTGGTGTTCAACACCGGCATGACCGGGTATCAGGAGGTGATGACCGATCCCAGCTACTCCGGGCAGCTGGTGACCTTCACCTACCCGGAGCTGGGCAACACCGGCGTGAACGCGGCGGATCAGGAGGCGGATGCCCCCCAGGTGAGTGGTGTGATCGCCCGTCAGCTGGTACCCCAGCCCAGCAGCTGGCGCAGCGAGGGGACTCTGGAGTCCTGGTTGCAGCGCCACAACGTTGTCGGGATCGCCGGCATCGATACCCGTGCCCTGGTGCGCCATCTGCGCGAAGGCGGTGCCATCAACGGCGCCATCAGCAGCGATGGCAGCACACCGCAGCAGCTGCTGGAGCGGGTGCGCTCCGCCCCCTCCATGGCCGGCCTGAATCTGGCGGAGCGGGTCAGCACCCCCACCCCCTACGACTGGACGTCGCTGTGCAGCGCTGGCTTTGATCAGCGCCCCCAGCCCTCGCCGCAGCGCCCCTACAAGGTGGTGGCGATCGATTTCGGCATCAAGCGCGCCATCCTCGAACGGCTGGCGGCCCACGGCTGCACCATCACCGTGCTGCCCGCCGATGCCAGCCTCGAGCAGGTGCTCGCCCTGGAGCCTGAGGGTGTGTTTCTCTCCAACGGCCCCGGCGACCCGGCGGCCGTGAGCGCCGGCATCGCTCTGGCGTGTGGTCTGGTGGAGCAGGCGGATCTGCCGGTGTTCGGCATCTGCCTGGGTCACCAGATCCTCGGCCTGGCTCTCGGCGGCAGCACCTACAAGCTCGGCTACGGCCACCGCGGCCTCAATCACCCCTGCGGCAGCACCGGTCTGGTGGAGATCACCAGCCAGAACCACGGCTTCGCCCTCGATGCCGCCTCCCTGCCGGTCGACCAGGTGGAGGTGACCCACGTCAACCTCAACGACCGCACCGTGGCCGCCCTGGCCCATCGCCACAAGCCGATCTTCGGCGTGCAGTACCACCCGGAGGCCAGCCCCGGTCCGCATGACGCTGACCACCACTTCGGACGGTTCGCGGCACTGATGGCCGAACGGCGCCCCTGAGCGCTTCGCCTCTGTTGCAGATCACCGCATCCGTGCCGGGGGCGTTCCCAATCCGGAAACGGTCACTACACTTCGGTCGCGCTCGCCACGGAGCCAGGAGTCATCACCGAACTGCAGCGATTGACCGTCTCCCTGCGGGGTGGCTTTGAACAGCAGGACGGCTGCATGCTGTTCAGCTTCACCGGCCAGTTGGACGCTTATTCCGACAAGCAGTTTCTCGGCTTCATCGCCGATCACCTCACCAGCACGCCCCAGCCGCTGGTGATCGACCTCAGCCGCATCGATTTCATCGATTCCTCCGGCCTCGGCGCGCTGGTGCAGCTGGCCAAGCAATGCAACGACCAGGGCCTGCAATTCCTGGTGGTGGGCAATCCCCGCGTTGTGCAGACGGTGAAACTGGTGAGGCTTGAGGAGTTCCTCCATCTCCAGCCCGACCTCAACACCGCCCTCGGCTCCATCGCCGCCTGAATCCAGCGCCGCCTGGCTGGCAACGCTTCAGAGCCCGGAGCTGCATGACAACCTCGGGCCCCTCCAGCTCGCCTGGCTGGGGGATGCGGTCTGGGAGCTTCATCAGCGGCTGCGGCACTGCCGACAGCCGGGGCGCAGCGCTGAACTGCATCGTGCCGTTGTGGCCGAGGTTCGTGCCGATGCCCAGGCTGCGGCCCTCGATCGGCTCGAGCAGCGCGGCCTGCTGACCGACGAGGAGCTAGAGCTGGTACGGAAGGGGCGCAACCGGGCTGGCCGGGGCCCCCGTCGCGGGGAATCGGGGATCTATGGCCGAGCCACAGGATTTGAGACAATGGTTGGCTGGCTGTTTCTGCGGAACCCCAGCCGGCTTGCTCAGCTGCTGGATCGACTTGAGGACGCCGACCCATAACCCATCTGCCTGTCTGCCATGAGCCCCCGTTTTGATCGTCGAAGGGACCAGGGCCAGGGCTCGGGGGCCGGCACCGGCAGACCCTTCCGTGGGCCTCGGCCGTTCAAGCCCCGTGGTGAGTGGCGTCCGGAGGGTCCTGAACGCGAGGGGCGCCCTGAGCGCCGCTTCGATGGCCCCCGCTCGGAGGGATCGCGCTTCGATGGTCCCCGCCCGGATGGTGCCCGCTTCGATGGCCCCCGCGGCGACCGTCCTCGTCCCGGCTCCGGTCGGCCCGAACGGCGTCCTGATGCCCGTCGTCCCGACGTGCGCCGGCCTGATGCCCGCCGTCCTGATGGACGCCGCAGTGAGGGGCGTCGCCCCTTCAGCAGCGCTCAGGCTGAGGGTCGCCCGCCCTTCCGTGCTGGCCGCCCCCTGGGTCGCCCTCAGTTGGGTGAGAGCCGCGGCCCCGCCCGTCGCCCCGAACGCGCTGAGCGCGACGGTGGTCGTGAGGGCGGCCGCGACTGGGGTCGCGATGGTGGCCGTCCCTACGGCCGCGATTCGAGAGATGGACGCAGGGATCTGGCCCGTCAGGGTGCTCGCCCGATCGCCGTTGAGGTGCCCGCTGGTGAAGCCGAACGCTTCCAGGCCGGTCCGGCCGATGATCTGATCTGGGGGCGCCATGCCGCCCAGGCGGCACTGGAGAGCGATCGGCCGATCCATCGCATCTGGTGCACACCGGAACTGCGCTTTCAGCCCCGCTTCCTGCAGTTGCTGCGCGAGGCCAAGGCCGGCGGCGTTCTGGTGGAGGAGGTCACCTGGGCCCGCCTCGGCCAGCTCACCGATGGTGCCGTGCACCAGGGCATCGTGCTGCAGGCGGCGGCCGCCGACACCCTCGACCTCGGCACCCTGATCGATGGCTGCCGCAACCTGGGCGAACCGGCGCTGCTGATGGCCCTCGACGGCATCACCGATCCCCACAATCTCGGCGCGATCGTGCGCAGCGCCGAGGCTCTCGGCGCCCATGGCCTGGTGCTGCCCCAGCGCCGCAGCGCCGGCCTCACCGGCTCGGTGGCGAAGGTGGCTGCCGGTGCCCTCGAGCATCTGCCGGTGGCGCGGGTGGTGAACCTCAACCGCTCCCTCGAGACGCTCAAAGAGGAGGGTTACCGCGTCATCGGCCTGGCAGGCGAGGGCAGTGTCTCGCTGAGTGAGGCCGATCTCGATGGTCCTCTGGTGATCGTCACCGGCTCTGAGGGCTCCGGTCTGTCGATGCTGACGCGCAAGCACTGCGACCAGCTGGTGCGCATCCCCCTGCGGGGCTCCACGCCGAGCCTCAACGCCTCGGTGGCCACGGCGATGGTGCTCTACGAGGTGGCCCGGCGCGGCTGGATGAAGCAGATCAGCGGCTCCGCTCCGGCGCCGCGGCTCGTGCGCCCGCAGCTGCCGGCTCCCGCTGCTGTACCCGTCGCCGCTCCGCTGGAGTCCGACGTGCCCGTTGCTCTTCAGGACGACGTGACGGACGTCGACACCAGCTCCGAACGTCTGGCTGACCCCTCCGAGGAGTCCATGGCCGGCGGCCTGGAGCTGACAGCGTCAGCGCTGCCGGACACGGAGCTCGGCGAGGTGGAGACACTTGCGCCGGCCGAGCTGCCAACCCAGGAGGACAGCGCTTCTGTACCGACCAGCCATCCCGAGGTAAGCCCAGCCCTGGAGCTTGGTCTCAGCCCTGCTCCGGCTCCGGGATTCAGCGGCGACATTCAGCTCTGAGTCCGACCATTCGCCAGCCTCCCGGCCACAATGGCCACACACCTCACCGCCCCGATGAGCAGCCTCATTCAGCCCTTCCGCAGTGTGGCCAACGGGCTGGGGCTGGCCTGGTGGGCAAGGGTCGAGACCCGGCAGCCTGATGTGACCTACTGGTTCGGCCCCTACGTGCGGCGCAGCAGCCTGGAGGAGGCCCTGCCACCGTTCCTGGCGGACCTGCGCAGCGAGGGCGCCGCTGAGGTCAACCACAACGTGCTGCGTACCCGCCGTGCGGAGCCCTTCACCATCGCCAGCGAGTCCTGAGCCGTCCGGGGTCGACTGATAGCGTCGACCCCAGCAACGGAACCGAGGTTGATGGGCATCGCCGAGTGGCGTGATCAGCTCAGTCGTGGCGAGGTGTCCGCCCGCGAGCTCACCGACCATCACCTCAGCCGGATCGAGGCCGTCGACGGCACGGTCCACGCCTATCTGGAGGTCACCGCAGAGCGGGCCCGTGCCGACGCCGACCGGATCGACGCCCTGCGCGCCGCCGGTGAACCGCTGCCACCTCTGGCCGGCGTGCCCCTGGCCATCAAGGACAACCTCTGCACCAAAGGCATCCGCACCACCTGCTCCAGCCGCATGCTGGAGAGCTTCGTTCCTCCCTACGAATCCACGGTCACCGAGCGGCTCTGGGGCGCGGGTGCCGTGCTCCTCGGCAAGACCAATCTCGATGAGTTCGCCATGGGCAGCTCCACCGAGACCTCCTATTTCGGCCCCAGTCGCAACCCCTGGAACCCTGAGAAGGTGCCGGGCGGCAGCTCCGGCGGCAGCGCCGCCGCCGTGGCCGCGGGTGAGTGCGTGGCCTCCCTCGGTTCGGACACCGGTGGTTCGATCCGCCAGCCTGCTGCCTTCTGTGGGGTGGTGGGTCTCAAGCCCACCTACGGCCGGGTGAGCCGCTACGGGCTGGTGGCCTTCGCGAGCTCCCTGGATCAGGTTGGCCCGTTCACCACCAACGTGGCCGATGCCGCCGAACTGCTGCAGGTGATCGCCGGTGCTGACCCGCGCGATTCCACCTGCCTGAAGGCTGCGGTGCCGGACTATCGCGCTGCCCTCAGCCAGCCCGTGGCCGGCCTGCGGGTGGGCATCGTGCGTGAGTGCTTCGAAGCTGAGGGTCTCGATCCGCAGGTGAAGGCCTCGGTGATGGCCGCTGCGGCCCAGTTGCAGGCCCTCGGCTGCGAGCTGGTGGATGTCAGCTGTCCCCGCTTCAACGACGGCATCGCCACCTACTACGTGATCGCCCCCTCGGAGGCCTCGGCCAACCTGGCCCGCTACGACGGCGTGAAGTACGGCCACCGTGCCGCCGATGCTGCCGGCCTGGCGGAGATGACGGCCCGCAGCCGCGCTGAGGGCTTCGGCGCCGAGGTGCAGCGCCGCATCCTGATCGGCACGTATGCCCTCTCCGCTGGCTATGTGGATGCCTACTACCGCAAGGCCCAGCAGGTGCGCACGCTGATCCGCCGCGATTTCGACCGCGCCTTCGAGACGGTCGATGTGTTGCTCACCCCCACGTCGCCCACCACCGCCTTCGGCTTCGGGGCCCACAGCGAGGATCCCCTGGCCATGTACCTGGCAGATCTGCTGACGATCCCCGCCAACATGGCTGGCCTGCCGGCCATCAGCGTGCCCTGCGGCTTCGACGGCGCCGGCCTGCCGATCGGCGTGCAGCTGATCACCGGTGTGTTGCAGGAGGAGCGCCTGCTGCAGGTGGCCTGGCACTACGAGCAGTCGGCGCGGGTGATGGAGCAGCGGCCGGAGGCGGCCCTGGTGCCCTGAGGCACTAGATCTGGTGTTGAGCCCTTAGCCTGAGGCGGCCGACCACCAGCTGTTGCTTGCGCCTGTGGCCTTCGTTCCGCTTCACAACCACAGCGACTACAGCCTGCTGGACGGTGCCAGCCAGCTGCCGGCGATGGTGAAGCGAGCCGAGGAGCTGGGCATGCCGGCCCTGGCGCTCACCGATCACGGCGTCATGTACGGCGCCATCGAGCTGTTGAAGCTTTGCAAGGGCACATCCGTGAAGCCGATCATCGGCAACGAGATGTATGTGATCAACGGCTCCCTCGACGACCCCAATCCGCCCAAGAAGGAACGCCGTTACCACCTGGTGGTGCTGGCCAAGAATGCCGTCGGCTACCGCAACCTCGTCAAGCTCACCAGCATCAGCCACCTGCGTGGCATGCGTGGGCGTGGCATCTTCTCGCGCGCCTGCATCGACAAGCCCACCCTCGAGAAACACAGCGAAGGGCTGATGGTGGCCACCGCCTGCCTCGGTGGTGAGATCTCCCAGGCGATTCTGCGCAACCGCCCTGATGTGGCCCGTGAGGTGGCCCGCTGGTATCAGGGTGTGTTCGGCGACGACTACTACCTGGAGATTCAGGACCACGGCTCCCCCGAGGACCGCATCGTCAACGTGGAGATGGTGCGCATTGCGCGCGAGCTGGGCATTCCGCTGATCGCCACCAACGATGCCCACTACCTCACCGCCAACGACGCCGAGGCTCACGACGCTCTGCTGTGCGTGCTCACCGGCAAGCTCGTCACCGACGAGAAGCGCCTGCGTTACACCGGCACCGAATACATCAAGAGCGAGCAGGAGATGCTCGGCCTGTTCGCCGATCACCTCGAGCCCGAGGTGGTGGCCGAGGCCGTGGCCAACACCGCCCGCGCCGCCGAGAAGGTGGAGGACTACGACATCCTCGGCCGCTACCAGATGCCCAACTTCCCGATCCCGGAGGGGCACACGCCTGTGAGCTACCTGCGCGAGGTGAGTGAGCAGGGCCTGCGCGATCGGTTGGAACTAACGGCCGGTGCGCCGTTCACGCCGGAGTACGGCGAGCGCCTCGGCTTCGAGCTGCAGGTGATGGAGCAGATGGGCTTTCCCACCTACTTCCTGGTGGTGTGGGACTACATCCGCTTTGCCCGTGACAGCGGTATCCCGGTGGGCCCTGGCCGTGGATCGGCCGCCGGCTCGCTGGTGGCCTACGCCCTGGGTATCACCAACATCGATCCAGTCACGAACGGATTGCTGTTCGAGCGCTTTCTCAATCCGGAACGCAAGTCGATGCCGGATATTGACACCGACTTCTGCATCGAGCGCCGTGGCGAGGTGATCGATTACGTCACTCGCCGCTATGGCGACGACAAGGTGGCCCAGATCATCACCTTCAACCGCATGACCTCAAAGGCGGTGCTCAAGGATGTGGCGCGTGTGCTCGACATTCCCTACGGCGATGCCGACCGCCTGGCGAAGTTGATTCCGGTGGTGCGCGGCAAACCCGCCAAGCTGAAGGAGATGATCGGCGAGGAGTCGCCGGCACCGGAGTTCCGTGAGAAGTACCAGAACGATCCGCAGGTGAAGCGCTGGGTTGAGATGGCGATGCGGATCGAGGGCACCAACAAGACCTTCGGCGTCCACGCGGCCGGTGTGGTGATCGCGGCTGAACCGCTCGATGAGCTCGTGCCGCTGCAGCGCAACAACGATGGCCAGGTGATCACCCAGTACTTCATGGAGGACGTGGAGTCGATGGGCCTGCTGAAGATGGATTTTCTGGGCCTGAAGAACCTCACCATGATCGACAAGACCATCGATCTGGTGCAGCAGAGCACCGGTGTTGCCGTCGATCCCGACAAACTTCCTCTCGATGATCCCGGCACCTACGGGCTGCTGGCCCGCGGCGATCTTGAGGGCATCTTCCAGCTGGAATCCAGTGGCATGCGCCAGATCGTGCGCGACCTCAAGCCCTCATCCCTGGAGGACATCTCCTCGATCCTGGCGCTGTATCGCCCGGGCCCGCTTGATGCCGGGCTGATCCCGAAGTTCATCAACCGCAAGCACGGCCGCGAGGCGATCGATTTCGCCCACGCCAAGCTCGAACCGATCCTGCAGGAGACCTACGGGATCATGGTTTACCAGGAGCAGATCATGCGCATCGCTCAGGATCTGGCGGGATATTCGCTCGGTGAGGCCGACCTGCTGCGGCGGGCCATGGGCAAGAAGAAGAAGAGCGAGATGGAGAAGCATCAGTCGCTGTTCGTGAGCGGAGCCAGTGAGCGTGGCGTCGATCCGAAGATTGCCGAGGCACTGTTCGAGCAGATGGTGCTGTTCGCCGAATACTGCTTCAACAAGAGCCATTCCACCGCCTACGGCGCGGTGACCTATCAGACCGCCTACCTCAAGGCCCACTATCCGGTGGCCTACATGGCCGCATTGCTGACGGTGAATGCCGGCACCACCGACAAGGTGCAGCGCTACATCGCCAACTGCAATGCCATGGGCATCGAGGTGATGCCGCCGGATGTGAATGCCTCCGGCATTGACTTCACCCCTGTGGGCGATCGCATCCTCTTCGGCCTCTCGGCCGTGCGCAATCTCGGTGATGGCGCCATCCGCACCCTGATCGAAGCACGCAGCAGCGACGGACCGTTCCGCTCGCTGGCGGAGCTCTGCGACCGCATCCCCGGCAGCACCCTCAACCGCCGCTCGCTCGAATCGCTGATCCACTGTGGTGCCCTCGACGCACTCGAGCCCAGCGCCAACCGCGCCCAGCTGATGGCCGATCTGGATCTGATCGCCGACTGGGCCGCCTCCCGCGCCCGCGATCGCGCCAGCGGCCAGGGCAACCTGTTCGACCTGCTGGGCGGTGGAGCCGGTGCTGCTGGCGCCCCAGATGCCGGCACCGATCTGAGCACCGCTCCCAAGGCCGCGCCGGTGGCCGATTACCCCCCCACCGAGAAGCTGCGGCTGGAGAAGGAGCTGGTCGGCTTCTATCTCTCCGATCACCCGCTCAAGCAGCTCTGCCGGCCGATGCAGCTGCTCTCGCCCCTGGCCCTGGGCAGCCTGGAGGAACAGGCCGACAAGGCGCGCGTCAGCGTGGTGGCGATGGTCTCCGGCCTACGGCCGGTGACCACCCGCAAGGGCGACCGCATGGCGGTGCTGCAGCTGGAGGATCTGAGCGGCAGCTGCGAAGGGGTTGTCTTTCCCAAGACCTACGCCCGCCTCGCCGATCATCTGATGGTGGATGCCCGTCTGCTGGTGTGGGCTTCGGTGGACCGCCGTGACGAGCAGGTGCAGCTGATCGTCGACGACTGCTGCGTGATCGACGACCTGCGCTTGCTGATGGTGGAACTGCAGGCCGATGAGGCCAGCGACATCGCTGTGCAGCATCGCCTGCGTGAATGCCTCAACCAGCACCGCAGCGAGCGGGATGACGCCGGTCTGCGGGTCCCGGTGGTTGCCCTGGTGCGCCACCAGGATCAGATCCGTTACGTGCGGCTGGGACAGCAGTTCTGTGTGAAGGACGGCGAGGCAGCCCTCGGCACGCTCACCGCCCAGGCCTTCCGCGCCCGGATCAGCTCGCCGCTGGTGGCCGCTTGAGGGAGCTGCGCAGCCGGCTCACGTTCAAGCCGATCTGCTCAAACCCGAGCAGGCTCCCCGGGGCGTTTTCCCAGCTGGCCGAGAGCACCCCGTAGCTCAGGCCCACCACCCCCAGCAGGAAAAATCCCCCGGACGTCACCAGGGTGACGGCGGGGGGAATATCCAGCACCGAGCGGCTCACCAGCAGGTAGCTGATCACGAAGGTGGACATGCCCAGCACAGTGGGAATCCCCGTGGCAATGGCAATCCGCCGGGCCATGCGGTTGGTCACCGCCTCAGGGATCGATTGCTGGCCCCGCTTCTGCCCCCGAGTGGCGGCTCCGCTGCGGGCAGGTTTCGGCGACTGGGCGGCCGGGGTTGGGCTGATGCCGCCGCTGCCCTTGGGCTGGCCGCTGCGGGCCTTTCCCTTGCCCGCCATGTCAGCCGCGGATGCCCAGTTTCTGGATCAGGGCCGTGTAGCGCTGCTCGCTGCCTGCGCGCAGATAGCTCAGCAGGCGCTTGCGCCGGCCGATCATCTTGAGCAGCCCCTGGCGGGAGGAGAAGTCGTGGATGTTGTTCTGCAGGTGACCGCTCAGCTTGCTGATGCGCTCGCTCAGCATCGCCACCTGCACTTCCACGGAACCGGTGTCGGTGCCATGGGTCTGGTGGGCGTTGATCAGTTCCTGCTTCTTGATGGTGTCGAGCGACATGCGCGGCGTCGGGCCCTGACGGAGCAAACAACCAACTTACCGCCCCGGCGGCACCCCTGCCTCAGGCCGCCGTGCGTGACAGCCAGCGGAGGCTCTCCCGCAGCCAGGCTTCCCCATCCGGTGCCAGGGCGGGCTCCTGGGCGGCCACGGCGCGCAGGGCCCGGTTGATCTCCAGCGGCTCGTAGCCCAGGGCTGTCAGCGTGAGCTGGAGCTCCTCGCGCAGCTCCGGTGCCGCCAGTGCCGTCGCCCCAGCGTCGCTGCCGCCGTTGAGGTCGTCGTCGGCCGGAAGGCCCGCAGCGAAGCCGGCGCCGAACCGCTCCTGCAGCTTGCTGCGCAGTTCCACCGACAGGCGCTCGGCCGTGCGTTTGCCCACGCCCGGTGCCTGACAGAGCAGGCGCAGATCCGCCTGCACGATCGCCCGCACCAGCTCCTCCCCCGCCAGGCATCCCAGCAGCCCCAGGCCCATCTGTGGCCCCACCCCGCTGACGGCCACCAGCTCGCGGAACAGGTCCCGCTCCTGGCGCTGCCCGAAGCCATAGAGGGTCCAGCCGTCGTCGCGGATCGTCTGGTGCACATGCAGGGTGAGGTTCTGGCCATCAGCGGGCAGACCATCCCAGTGCCGGCGGGTGATCTGCACCTCGTAGCCCACCCCATGGCACACCAGCAGGAGGCCGCAGCGCTGGCCCAGCTGCCAGCGATCGGCGAGTTGCCCTTGCAGCCAGCCGATCATGGGGGCACGTGCGTTGCTTTCCATGCTGCCCGGTCCGACAACCCCGACGGCTGCCGGGGGATTGCGTTTGCCTGCCCTACCCGGGCTGCGGCGTGCCCTGGCCCTGCTGCTCAGCGTGCTGCTCAGCCTGGCAATCAGCGCCTGCGGTGGTGTGGGGCAGCCTCCGCAGAAGGTGCTGCTCTCGGCCCTGGCGCTGCAGATCGATCTCACCCAGGAGGCGATCGCCTCCGCACTCGATCTCACGGCCGAGGGCGAACCGGTGGTGAGCCGGGTGCGGGTTGAACACCAGGAATCTCTCCCGATCGGCAGCGGCCGCGGGCTGCATCTCAGTGGCCGCTTCGACTGGCGCCTGCCCGGTGATGCGATCCGGGTGGACAGCGCCTTCGATCTCTATCTGCAGCGGGGCGAACGCGGCCAGAGCTGGCGCCTGGCGAGGCCTGTGGGCAGCGCCGATGGAGCCAGTCAGGACTGGCTTATTGATCCTCTGCCGCTGCCGGGCGAGCGGGCCTGAGGCTCAGCAGCGTGGCCAACAGCACCAGCACGGCCGCCAGCGCCGTATCCGGATCGAGGGGTTCCTGGAAGAACCACCACCCCCACAGGGCCGCCAGGGGCACCTGGCCGTAGCTCATCGCCGTCGCCCGGGCGGCCGGCAGGCCCAGCAGCCCCTTGGTGATGCCGATCTGCCCCAGCTGCGTGAACAGGCCCACTCCCAGCAGCGCCAGCCATTCGGCACCGGTGGGCAGCACCGGATCGATCAGCACTGCCGGCAGGGTGAGCACCAGCCCCACCAGGGGGAAATAGAAGACGATCACCAGCGGATGCTCGCTGCGTCCCAACGCGCGCACACTCACGTAGGCACAGGCGGACAGCAGCGCTCCCGCCAGGGCGAGCAGCACACCAGCGAGCGGTAGCGGTTCGCTGCGCTGCTCCAGCAGCAGGCCGGCCATGGGGCCGAACAGACCACTCAGTTCGGCGGGGTTGCTGAGCAGCACCACCGCCAGCCAGCCCAGCACGGCGGCCAGCAGCACCCGCGGCCCCACCCGCTCCCGCAGCAGCAGCCAGGCCAGCAGCGCCGTGAAGGTGGGCTGCAGGTACTGCAGCACCGTGGCGGGCGCCAGCGGGAGTCGGGCCAGGGCGGCGAACACGCAGAGCAGGGCCGCGGTGCCGATCACCCCGCGCAGCACCAGCAGCCAGCGACGCTGCCCCCACGGGTTCATGCCAGCCTGGCGCAGCATCACCACACTCAGCAGCAGGCTCACCAGCGAGCGGGCCAGCACCACCTCAGTCACGGGGATTCGCCCGCCCAGCGTTTTCACACACACGCCCATCAGGCTGAAGCTGAGGGCGCTGGAGATCATCCAAAGGGTTGCCGTGCTCTCGCTGCTGCGGCTGTTTCCGAGCACCGCTCAGCCGTCCTTCCGGATTTCCACGGCCGTTGGATAGGGGATCTCAATGCCCTCGGCGGCGAAGCAGGCCAGCAGATCCTTGTTCAGGCGGTGGATGGCGTCCTTGAAGCGCCCGAAGCTCTCGTGGTGGCCGTGGAAGCGGAAGCTGTAGTCGTAGCTGAACTCCGAGATGGTCATCAGCCGGCACGATTGCAGGCTCAGCTGTGGATCGCGATTCACAACGTCGGCAATCAATTCGGGGATCCGTTGCAGCTGCTCGGGGCGCGTGTCGTAGCTGACGCCGATCTGACGCTGTGACAGCCGCACCTGTTCAACGATCTCCTCCAGCCGCAGCAGCAGTGTCTCCCGCAGGCTCAGATAGCCAGGCCAGTCGCTCTGTTCCACCAGGCCATGGCAGAGCAGCGTGAACTGCTCCATCCCATCCTGCTCCAGGCTCACCAGCGGTTTATGCAGCTTCTGCAGCCTGTCCAGGTGCTGCCGCACGAACCGGAGCAGGTCGGCCACCTGCTCGGGGCTGAACGGATGGTGAACCGCCAGCCTCAGCGCCAGCGATTGCCGCGCCACGGCCTCACTGCTGCGCTGCCGGCGTGAATAGTTCACGATCGTCTCGTCGTCGGCGATCGCATTCGGGATCGTCACCCGGCTTTCCAGCGTCTGCAGTTCCAGCGAGCGCAGGCCGATGCGGGTCACGAAGCCGAGGTTGTCGCCGATGCGGCAGAACTCACCCACTCGCACGGGGCGGTCGGTCTGAATCGACAGACCGGCGAACAGGTTGCCCAGCAGCTTCGAGGCGCCAAGGCCGATCGCCAGACCCGGCACCGCGGAGAACGCCAGCACCGTGGTGGAGGGCAGCCCCAGCGTGATCAGCAGCCGGTAGATCAGCACCAACGCCACCACGCCGCCCAGCACGCGGCACACCGGCATCACCAGGTTGCTCACACGCCGCAGTTGCAGCTTGGAATTGCCACCGCGCAGGAGCACCAGCCATTCCGCCAGCGAGCGGCCAAGCGCTTCAAACAGGAAGAAGAAGAAGATGCTGGCGGCGAGGAAATTGCAGATGAAGAACAGGTAGGTGACCACCCTCAGTGGCAGCCCGGTGAAATTCACCAGGTCATCGATCACCAGATCACTGAGCCAGGTCAGCGGCATCACCGGCAGGGTGAGCAGAACGCGCGTCCAGGCGACATTGTCCTGTTGCCAGGTTGGCAGTCCCGGCAGCTCGCGGCTGCGGTAATAGCGGTAGGTGTGCACCAGCCGGCGGAACAGTGCCAGCACCACCCAGCCGTAGACCAGCAGCATGGCCGCCGCTGCCAGGAACTGGAACAGGGTCTGATCGGCGAGGGAAAGCTCCAGCACCTGGCGCAGCCCAGCAGGCAGCCGCAGATACCACTTCGGCGGAGCCAGATGGCCGGGGGTGTTGATGAAGTTCTGATAGAAGTTCGGCGTGGCGAAGGGTTGTGCCACCGCTGCCGCATCCCGGATCTTCGCGTACATCCGGCCGATCTGGTTCACCGTGCTTGCGGAGAACAGGAAATCGATGTTGGCTTCGCGCTGCTTCACCTCGCTGGTGAGCGTGATTGTCGTATTCGGCAGGGTCCAGCTGTCCCGACTCTTGTTGCGCTGATTGTTGAGCGTTTTCAGATCGGTTGAATCCGGGATGGCGATCGGCACGCTGCTGTGGCTGAACACGAAATCCAGCACCTCCTTCAGCTGAATCGCAGCCTCCTCCGCCTGGTCACCACGGATGCTCTCCGGAATCTCGCTGCTATCGAGCGCCTCCACCGCCAGCTGGAACAGCTCCTCGGCGCTGCGGATCCGTTGCCGTGTGGACCGGCTCCAGAACCAGCCCGGGTCCTGCTGGGGCCGCTCTGTGGCCACCTCCACCTCGTGATTCACCCGCGCCATCACGGCGTAGAAGTTGAGGATCGTCTCCCGTGGGCTCTGCCCCACCACCTGCCCCAGGGGTGCGTTGTTCCAGCGCTCTGCTGTTCTGATCAGTTCGGCGTAGAAGGGCTGCTCGTTGATCGGGATTACCGTTCCGCCGCCTCGCGTTGATCCCACTGCCGTTCCCGGCCACGCTGAGGCTCCAGGAGTGGCGAGCACGGGAGCCAGCCAGCCGAGTCCGCTCAGCGCCAGGGTCAGCAGCGCGGCCAGCAGCCCCGTCAGCAGGGCTCTGAGCCAGCGCCCCTGAGCGCTGCCTCCCCGCCGGAGCTGTCTGCCTGTCACGTCGATCCATCTGCCGCTGCGCGCATGCTGACAGCCGCCCCCAGCCCGATCGACACAGCGCCGCCAGAATTGCCGTCCAGCTGCCGAGCCCGCCACCGTTGAGCACCCCCCGCCTC
>Ga0310334_100264_pt1 | contig 15404 bp, 17 predicted proteins | sample LakMicMIDCLREDC7_FD_195548 | JGI IMG/M metagenome (GOLD analysis project Ga0310334, IMG submission 195548) | Enriched freshwater cyanobacterial communities from Lake Michigan, Michigan, United States - MI23.DCL.RED.C7 (v2) (version 2) | ecosystem: Environmental > Aquatic > Freshwater > Lake...
ATCCGCCACCGGCGCCACCCGCGTGCGCTGGGCCAGCGGAGAGCCCACGGCGTTGCCAGCGCTGCAGGCTCTGCAGCGCTGGCTCTACGGACGCCCCGATGCATGGCCCATGCGACAGGCCCCTCCCGAGTGGCGGGCCTTGCTGGCGCTGCTGGCGAACCTGATCAGGCCTGGGCCGGCACTGCAGCCGGACCGTCTGAGCCTGGTGCCGCAGCAGCTGGCTCCGGACAGGTGCGGGCCTGGAAATCACAGCGATAGATCGCCGGCTTCTGCCAGCTGAGCGGGATCTCCAGCAGATCGCGGCTGCCGGTGATCGCCTGCACCGCCAGCAGCACCATCACCAGGATGTTGGCCGCCACGTGCAGGCGTCGCCAGCGCAGCTGGCGACTGATCTCCGGCCGGATCGCCAGGGTGAACAGCAGCAGGCCAGTGAGCAGCACGCCGCTCCAGTAGTGCGAGCTCCAGAACGCTGGGGTGAAGGGGTTGTCGGACAGCCGCCAGATCTCCGGCTGGCTGCCGAGCCCCAGCAGTCCCGCCCAGGTGAGCAGGGCGAAGCTGGCCCGCAAGGGCGCCCGCTTCACCCGCATCAGCGCCAGCAGGGCCACCAGGGTGCCGGCGGCCACCAGCAGCAGCAGGGCCAACCGCGCCGTGCCGCCTGGGAACACCGCAGCTGGGTCGAACGCCTTACTCAGAAACGAGTAAGCCAGGGCGATCAGCACCGCCACCACCACCCCGGCGGTGACCCAGAGGCCATGGTCGCTGTGCTCCCGCGACACGGCGGGCAGCTGCTTGGTGATGCCGAGGCGCCGCTCCCGCACCAGGATCCCCAGCCGGATCGTGGCCCCCACCACCGGGTACACAAACAGGATCACCAGCACCGGATGGAGCAGAGCGAACCAGTCGATGGGGGTCATCAACGGAAAGGCAATCAGCCCCGACCTTGGCTCAAGGCAGCACCGCCGGCCAGGCCTGGCGGATCAACAGCAGCGAAAAGTAGGGCTGTTCCTCGGCCGGCACCTGATCCGCCGACGCCAGCAACTGATCGGGCCAGCCCACCCGCCGGGCGAACAGGCATTGCCCCAGCAGCCCGCGCCGCTCCAGCAGCGGCCGCAGCCAGGCCCAGCGGCGCCCCAGCTTGAGCAGCGCCAGCACCGTGCCCTCGGCGGCCGAGCGCTCCAGCAACGCCTCCAGCTCCGCCGGGGTCTCGGGCGTAGGGCGGATCAGCAGGCTCTCCTGCTGCAGGGCCAGGGGCCAGGGCAGACCCAGCGACGAGGCCGCAGCAGCCGCTGCCGCCACCGCCGTGATGCCGGGCACCACCGTGAGGGCACAGCCAGGGTGGCGCCGGCGCAGAGCCAGCAGGGCATAGGAGCAGCTGGCATACAGGGAGGCATCCCCCTCACACAGCAGCACCACAGAGCGTCCGGCCGCCACTTCGACGGCCAGGGCATCGGCGGCGGCATGCCAGGCAGCGATGCGCGGTTCGGACTCCTCCACCATCGGGAACAGCAGCGGCAGACGTCGCTGACCAGGGGCAATCCAGGGAGCAGCGATGCGGGCAGCCATGCCCTCCGCCTCCGGCTGAGCCACCGGATAGGCCACCACCGCCGCCGCGGCGATAGCGCGCACGGCTGCCACGGTGAGCAGATCGGGATCGCCGGGACCGACGCCCACCACGGTCACGGCAGGCATGGTCACAGCAGGCATGGTCACAGCAGACATGCTCGCGGCAGGCGCCAGCGCCAGCAATCGATCGGCCTCAGGCACGGCTGCCCCCCACTGGTGGCGCTGCAGCACCCTTTCTAGGCTGAAGCCACCATGGCGCTGAACGCCGGTGAGTCGACTCGAGATCTTCACGGCCGCCAGCGGCCGCCAGCCCCTTCCGGCGCTGGCCTGCACCGATGCCGCCCAGATCGCCGCAGAGCTGGCCGAACGGGGCATCGGTTACGAACTCTGGCCGGCGCGGGCGGAGCTGCCGGCCGGTGCCGCTCCGGAGCAGATCCTGGCGGCCTATGCGCCGGAGATTGCACGCGTGCAGGCGAGCGGCACCTACCCCACGGTGGATGCCATCCGGCTCACCCCGGATCACCCCGATCGCCAGGCCCTGCGCCAGAAATTCCTGGCGGAGCACACCCACAGCGAAGACGAGGTGCGCTTCTTCGTGGAGGGCCGCGGCCTGTTCTGCCTCCACATCGGCGACGAGGTGCTGCAGGTGCTCTGCGAAGCAGATGACTTCCTGCGGGTGCCCGCGGGCACGAAGCACTGGTTCGACATGGGCAGTGCTCCGCTCTTCTGCGCCATCCGCTTCTTCGACAACCCGGCAGGCTGGGTGGCCCAGTTCAGCGGCGACCCGATCGCCGAGCACTACCCCCTGCTGGATTGATCCTGGCAGCTACGGGGCCAGTGGCTCCAGATAGAAGAAGCCGCCCCCCGGAGTCAGCTGACGCACCACCGAACAGCGGGTGGCGACCCGCCACAGGGCGCGGTGGATGGGGGTGGGATCGTGCCGCACCAGATCGGGGAAACGCTGCCGCAGAAGGGCGGTGGCCCGCCAGGCGTTGTAGTGGGGAATGCAGGGATTGATGTGGTGGCACACGTGGGTGGAACCGATGCCGTGATGCAGCAGGTTCAGCAGCGGGCCGTAGGGGCGATCCACCGTCTGTAGGGCGCCCTTGGCCCAGGTCCACTCCGGCGATGAGAAGTGAGGGATATCGGTATCGGTGTGCTGGAGCCAGGTGTAACCAACCAGCCAGGCATTGATGACAAGCCAGGGCAAGCCATAGACGCAGAGAACCCGCGCCAGGGAGAAGTGAACCGCGGCCAATCCCAGGGCAAGCAGCATCAGCAGCACACCGAGATTGGAGTGCAGCATCTGGCGCTGGAACGAAGCCGGGAACAACGCGCGCTCACCGTTGCGGAACGGCGGCCCGTTCCAGAAGTGCGACGTGGGCGCGCCATAGTCCTCCCCGCCGGCCACACCGAAGAGCAGGTAGAGGGGCCACCCCAGCACCAGATGGGTGAAGAGAGAGACCATCCCGAAGGGCCAGGGCCCGAGGCGCCGGCGCGTGCCCGCCACGACGCGACCCATCCACGACTCCGCCCGCGGCGGCACATGGGTTTCGCCACCCTCGAGGTGGTTGCAATTGGCGTGATGCACCGCATGGCTGCGCTGCCACGTGAAGTACGGCACCAGCAGCAGGCTGTGCAGCACAAAGCCCACAGCAGCCTCAACGCGCCGGTTCGGATGGAAGGCGCCGTGACCGCACTCGTGGGCGATCACCCAGCAGCCGGTTGCCACGGTGCCTGTGATCAGGGCATAGAGGAGCCACAAAGGGGCAGCCCAGAGCCGAAGGGGAATCAGGCTGCCGAGGCCGAACGCCAGCAGGGACAGACCAAGCGAGAGCGTCAGACTGCCCCAGGCCTGAAGCCCATTGATTCGAAACAGCTCCGGCGGCAGGCAGGCCAGCAGCTCGGCCTTGCTGGGGTAAGAAATCTGCTGGGGAGAAAAGTTCTCCGGCGTAGACAGGAGATCAGGGTAGGGGGCCGGCGCGATCGACCGGGAGGACAGCGAGACGGGTCGTATCAACGCAGCTGCCGCATGGGAAAGAGCTCGTGGGGAATCGAACGTGAGGCGCGACCCTAACGACAGGCGGGTTGAGAGCGTCACCATCCCCCCTCCGCAGCGGCACGACCGCCTGCTGTTCTTGCAAGCCCATCGATCACATTCAGCCTTCGGGAATCACTCCCACTGAATGCATGCGCACATCCTCAGGATTGGCCAATTCGCCCGTAAGCGCCCGCACCTCCACGGCCGCCAGCTGCTCCAGCCGCGCCACCGTGGCTTCGCGCCCGTAGCGATCCTCGGCCAGCAGCCAGTAGAGGCCGAAATGGCGCGCCTCGCTGGCCAATAACGCGCCATACAGATCCTGCAGCTCAGGCTCGGGGCTGTGGGCCGCCAGCAGGGCCATGCGCTCGTGGCTGCGCGCCTCGATCAGCCCCGCCACCAGGAAGGCGTCCAGCATCCGCTCCGGCTCGCCCCGGCGCACCGCCGCCGTGAGGGTGGCGCCGTAGGCGGGGGCGGGCAGGGGCCGCAGGGGAATGGCACGGGCCTGAAGCAGCCGCAGCACCTGCTCAAAATGCTCCAGCTCCTCACGCGCCAGCGCACTCAGCGCCGCCCCCAGAAGCTCATCTGAGGGGTACCGGAACATCAGCTGCAGAGCCACACCAGCCGCCTTGCGCTCGCAGTGGGCGTGATCGATCAGCACCAGATCAGACCGCTCGATCGCCGCCGCCAGCCAGGTGGCGCTGCTGGGAGCAGCCAGCCACTTCACCCGGGCGGTGGGGTTCTCGAGAATGGCCGTCATGCCCCGGCAACCGGGCGCAGATGCTGCACAAGGCCCTGCAGTGCCAACCCGTAGCTGGCGGATCCGAAGCCGCAGATCACGCCCACAGCCCGGTCGGCCAGGTGGGAGTGGTGGCGAAAAGGCTCACGCGCGTGCACATTGCTCAGGTGCAGCTCCACGAAGGGAATCGCCACCCCCAGCAAGGCATCACGCAGGGCGATCGAGGTGTGGGTGTAGGCGCCGGCGTTGATCAGGATGCCGTCGGCCTGGCCGCTGGCGGCGTGGATCCTGTCCACCAGGGCCCCTTCGTGGTTGCTCTGAAAGCACTCCAGGGCCACACCGAGAGCCGCGGCCTGACGCGCCAGATCCGCCTCGATCGCTTCAAGGGTCTGTGCCCCGTAGAGCCCGGGCTCGCGCCGGCCCAGCAGGTTGAGGTTGGGTCCGTTGAGCAGCAGCACGCGCATGGGGGGCGCCGGCACTCCGGGAACCACTTGGGCCGATGGTAGTCAGAGGCTGCCAGGCCAGCCGATCAGCCAGCCGATCAGCCAACCGATCAGCCAGCAGATCAGCCAGGGGAGCGGACCGGCCGACTGGTAAGTTCTTGGGGTGTGGTTCGGGTCGGTGCCCGAGTGGTTAATGGGGGCGGACTGTAAATCCGCTGGCTCTGCCTACGTTGGTTCAAATCCAACCCGGCCCACCTTCCACATGCCCTTGTAGCTCAGCGGTAGAGCACTCCCTTGGTAAGGGAGAGGTCACGAGTTCAAGTCTCGTCAAGGGCTTCTGCCCCGCGTCTTCACTCCAGGCGCCCAGCTCAGTTTGCGATTGATTCGTTTCGGGAATCAGCGGCATTCACGCTGACCATCGCTGAGGCTGAATCGGCGCCGAGGCTGAACCGCCCATCAGGCAGGTCACGGCGTCGGCTTGCCAAGCTGCTGGCCTTCGGTCATCGCCGGAAACCGAACCACGCCCCAGCCACTGATGCTTGCCGCCCCGATCGCCCAGCTGCGCCAGATCGTCAGCGACGGCCATACCCGACCTCTGGGCTGGCGACTTGAACAGCTGGAGCGGCTAGAGCGTGCTCTCAAGCAGCACAGCGACGCTGTTCTGAAAGCCCTGGCCAGCGATCTGGGCAAACCGGACGTGGAGGCCTACTACGAACTGGTGGCTGTCCAGCAGGAGCTGAGGCTCTGCCGCCGCCGCCTCAAGGCCTGGATGGCGCCCCAGCGGGTGGGGGTGCCCCTGAGCCTGCAGCCCGGACAGGCCGAGGTGATCCCCGAACCGCTCGGCTGCGTGCTGATCATCGGCCCCTGGAACTATCCATTCCATCTCTGCCTGCAGCCCTTGGTGAGCGCCCTGGCAGCAGGCAACACAGCGGTGCTCAAGCCCTCCGAGCACGCCCCAGCCACCGCCGCACTGATCGCCCAGCTCATCGGTGCGGCCTTCCCGCCCACCACGGTGCAGGTGGTGCAGGGGGATGGCAGCACCGCCGCCGCACTGCTGCAGGAGCGGTTCGATCACGTCTTCTTCACTGGCGGCGAGCGGGTGGGCCGGCTGGTGATGGCCGCCGCAGCTCAGCACCTCACCCCCGTGACCCTCGAACTGGGCGGCAAGAGCCCGGCGGTGGTGCTGGCGGATGCCGACCTGACGGTGACCGCCCGCCGCCTGGTGTGGGGCAAGACCCTGAATGCAGGCCAGACCTGCATCGCTCCGGACTACCTGCTGGTGCAGCGTCCGATCGCCGACCGGCTGCTGACCCTGCTGCGCAGCCGCATCGACGACTGCTTCGGACCGGATCCGCTGCGCTCGCCCGATCTGGGCAGCATCGTGAACCAGGCCCAGTACGACCGCTTGAGCGGTTTGCTGGAGGGGGCCCGGCAGCGGGGCCAGCTGCTGCACGGCGGCGCCTGCGAACCGGGCGAACGCCGGATCGCGCCGAGCCTGATCCGGGTGGAGGGGCCCGAGGATCCTCTGATGCAGGAGGAGCTCTTCGGCCCGCTGCTGCCGGTGCTCGTGGTGGAGGATCTGGAGGAGGCGATCCAGCTGATCAACCGCCGCCCGAAACCGCTGGCCCTCTATCTGTTCACGAGCCAGCGCCAGCACCAGCGCACCCTGCTGCAGCGCACCAGCTCCGGCGGGGTCTGCCTGAATGATGTGGTGCTGCAGGCAGGCGTTCCGGAGCTGCCGTTCGGGGGCGTGGGCAGCAGCGGCATGGGGACGTACCACGGCAAGGCCGGCTTCGAGACGTTCTCCCACCGCCGCAGTGTGCTGCGGCGGTCCTTCCGACTGGATGCACCCTTCCGCTATCCGCCTTATGCGGGTCGGCTGCCCCTGATACGCCGGCTGCTTGGCTGAACCGCTGTTTGGCTGAACAGAGGAGTTGAAGGGGAAGGGTCGGACGCGGTGATTTTCGTTGCTGATGGGGACTGGCGTCTCCGGCAGATCTCCTTAAGGTTCAGCCACAGTCGCCATGCCCTCCCCGATGCGCCGCACCGCCGCCGCCCTGGCCCTGGCCCTGCTGCTGCCCCTGCCGAGCCTGGCCGGCGAGGTGGTGGTGAAGCCGGGCGAAACCCTCTCCGAAATCGCTGAGCGCTACGGCACCAGCGTCGAACGCCTGATGCAGCTCAACGGTCTGCGCAGCGCCAAGGATCTCTGGGCCGGCAGCCGCATCCAGGTGCCCGGTGCCGGGGGCGGCAGCAACGCCAGGGGTGGCGGTGGCGCATCGTCAGGTTCCGGCAACTACACGGTGAAACCGGGCGAGACCCTCTCGGAGATCGCCGAGCGCCATGGCACCAGCGTGGATCGCCTGATGCAGCTCAACAACCTGGGCAGCGCCAAGGATCTCTGGGCCGGCAGCCGCATCCAGGTGCCTGGCGCCAGCCCGGCCCGGCCGGCCAGCGCCGCGGCCCCGCTGAACCGCAATGCGCGCGACCACAAGGTTCAGCCGGGTGAAACCCTCTCCGAGATCGCCGACCGCTACGGCATTTCGATGGACCGTCTGATCTCCCTCAACGGCCTGAAAGAACCGAACGATCTCCAAGCCGGCAGCACCCTCCGCCTGAAGGCTCCCACCACCCCGGCGGCTCGCCCCCGTCCCAGCACCGTGGCGACCAAACCGCCGGCCAAGCCAACTCCGAAACCTGTCAGCACCGCCAGCAGGCCCGCAAAGCCCGCCGTTGCGGCGAGCACCACCGCAACCCCAGCCACAAGCGCTGCCACCGCCACGGCGATCGCGAGCGCCAGACCCGTCACCAGCCAGGTGGTCAGCTCCAACCCCTCAGCGGCAGCAGCCAAGCCCAGCGCAGCAGTGGCCAAGCCAGCCGTTGTCGCTGCCGCCGCAACCAAGCCCGTCAGCTCGGCGAGCGCCGCCAAGCCCGCCAAGCCCTCCAGCCCCGACTGGCGCAGCTACGGCCCCTTGCAGGTGGACTGGGCCAACTGGCAGCCCATGGGCGGCAGCTTTGTGGCCCCCAGCCTCAACAGCGAAGGCCAGCCCCTCTACCTGGCGGTGAACTGCAACGCCCGCCGTCTCAACGCCACCGGCCAGTCGGGCACCTGGAAAACATGGGATGCACCCCAGAGCGATTTCGAGCAGCAGCTGATCACTGATCTCTGCAAGACCAAGGGCGTGTAGCCGCCATCGGCCTTGCCCCATCTCCGACCTGTCCCGAAGCGAGCAGCCCCGAATCGGGCAGCCTTCCTGCTGTCCGCCTCCCTCATCCTGTTCTGCAGCGCAGTCGGGTTTTGCCCCGGCGCAGAGGCTGCCGAGGTGATGCTGCTGCGACACGCAGACAAGGACCTCGTTCGCGGCGACTACAACCTGTCACCCAAGGGTTTCCTGCGCGCGATCGCCCTGGCTCGGCTGATCCCGGGCTGCTTCGGCAACCCGGTGAGTCTCAGCAGCTTCTACGTCGATCCGGACACCAGCAAGAACGCCCGCAGCTACCAGAGCGCGGTTCCCCTCGGTGTGGCCAGCGGTGTCAACATCCGCATCGTCACGCAGTCGCCGGAGCAGTCCTTCGACTTCGGCACGCAACTGAGGCAGAGCATCGCGGGCACGCGCGGACTGCACGTGCTCTTCTGGGAACACCGACGCATGCCGGATCTCGCCCGGGGGCTTGGCTGGGATGCCATGCCGCCCATCGCTGAGGACGACTTCGACCAGTTGATCCTGTTGCGCTACGACAACACCAGCAGCAAGCCCCGTGTCCAGCGCCTCAGCCAACGCGAGCTGTTCAGCCAGGCCTGCTTCACCAGGGCGCTTCGATCCAGCCCTATCGAACTCGACATCACACCCTTGCTGCATTCCGGCGGGAACAGCCGCTGAACGCCCGCCCTCAGGCCGCCAGCTTCAGCGTCCAGGGCTGGCGCAGGAATCGGCGCCCCGCCGGTTTCAGCCAAAGCCGCTGGCTGCCGTCGTCGCTCTCACTGATCAGCTCCTCCTGCACCAGGCGCCGGGCCAGCCAGCGCCAGCGCTCCACCTCCTCTCCCTCCGCCTGGGCCAGGTCCTCGCCAAGGCTGCGCAAGTCCACACCGCTGCGCTGCTCCAGCAGCGCCAGCACCTGGGACGCCTGCTCCGACCAGTCCACCAGAGCTGGACGCGTGATGCAGCGATCGCAGCGGCCACAGGGGGGCACCAGCTCGCCCACCGCCAGCAGCAGGGCCTGTTCACGGCAGCCACCGCCCTCGGCCACCGCCTCCATCCGCCGCAGCTGCTGCTGGGCCAGTTCCAGCCGCCCCTGCTCCTGCGCAACACCGGCCTCGTCGGACGAGGCGCGGATCGCCCAGGCCAGGCTGGTGCGGTCGTCCGGATCGAACAGCACCAGGCACTGGGCGGGCAGCCCGTCACGGCCGGCGCGGCCCGATTCCTGCAGATAGCCCTCCGCGCTGGCGGGCAGGTCCAGATGCAGCACCAGGCCCACGTCCGGCCGGTCCACCCCCATGCCGAAGGCCACGGTGGCCACCAACACCGGTGCCGGATGCTCCTGGAAGTGCGCCAGGGCCAGGGCGCGGCTCTCGGGATCCATCCCGGCGTGGTACGCGATGGCCTCGATGCCCGCCTGCCCCAGCCGGCCGGCCCAGGCCTCCACCGAACGGCGGGTGCGGGCATAGATCAGCACCGCCCCGCGGGCCTGCTGCAGCGCCTCCAGCACCTGCGGCAGCGGATCAGCCGGCCGCCGGCGCATCACATAGGCCAGGTTGTCGCGCCGGGCGGAGCGCACCTGAATCAGGGGGCGGCGCAGCTCCAGCAGCCTGATCAGATCGGCGCGCACCCGGGGCGCCGCGGTGGCACTCAGGGCCGCCAGCGGCACCCCGGGGCAGAGACGACGCAACTGGCCGAGGCGTCGGTAGTCGGGCCGGAAGTCGTGGCCCCAGGCGCTGATGCAGTGGGCCTCATCGATGGCCACCCCCACCAGCTGCCCCTGATCCTGAATCTCCTCCAGCAGCTGGCGGGTGGCCTCCACCTGCAGGCGCTCCGGCGCCAGATAGAGCAACCGCAGCCGGTTGGCGCGCACCCGGGCCAGCAGATCGCGGCGGCGCTCCGGATCCAGGCCCCGGTGCAGGCAGGCGGCGGCGATGCCGCGGCGCTGCAGGTGCAGCACCTGGTCCTGCATCAGGGCCACCAACGGCGAGATCACCAGCACCAGGCCGCCGCGCACCAGAGCGGGCAGCTGATAGCAGAGCGATTTACCGGCACCGGTGGGCAGCACCGCCAGGCAGTCGCGCCCCTGCAACATCGCCTCCACCACGGGCCGCTGGCCGGGGCGGAAGTCGCTCCAGCCGAAGTGCTCCTGCAGAGCCTGCTCGAGCGCATCCGGCATGGGCGCGACGTTAACCGGCCTGGGCGATCACCGGAATGGGCGGAGCCTCCAGCTGATCAGGCGCCTCCTCCACCAGCTGCAGGCGCACCCGCTTGCCACCTGCCAGCTCACCGAGCGACACCCGCAGGGTGGTGCCGCTGAGGGTCTGCAGGGCCGTGAGCAGCTCCCGCAGATGGGGAGTGCTGCTGCCGCTCTCCACCCAGAGGCGCTCCTGCAGACCATTGAGCCGGCGCCAGCTGGTGTGCAGCTTCAGCACCGCTGATTCCAGCGCCTGAGCCTGGCCGACTGCATCCGCCAGCAGGCCAAGGGCATCGAGACGCATCGCCTCCTGCATCGCCTTCTCCAGATCCAGCTCCCCCTGCTGAAAGGCCCGCACCGCAAGGCCCGCCTCGGAGGCCTTACTCAGCCAGCGGGCGGTACTGGTCACGTCCTTCACCCGATCCAGCTCGGGTTCATCGCGCAGCACCTTGCGCAGGTCGTCCTGTTGCTCCTCCGGCAGCTTGGCCAGCTCCTTCACCAGTGGTGCCACCGCCCGCGGCGGCAGCAGGTTCTCGGCGGTGCGCTGGCGGATTTCCTCAGGCAGCAGCGGGCTTGTGGCCGCTGTGAACTCGTCGGTGAGCTGACGCACCTGCTTGCGGGTGATCTGCTGGCCGTCGTTGGCGGCCTCGCCGATCATCAGCTGCACCTCCGGATCGGCCTGGGCCGTCTCCATGAAGGCGCGCTTGGAGAAGTTGTTGACGCTGGTCTCCTCCAGAACGCCCTCACCAAGCATCTGGTCGGCCGATTCGGCCAGCTGGATCAGGGCGTAGGCGCGGGTCTTGCTGATCTCCTGTTCGCGCAACCACTGCAGGAAGCCGCCACCGCGGCCCTCACCGCCGCGCCGCTCGCGGTCGCGCACCGACCTGAGAATGCGGCCCCGCCAGATCTCGTTCTGCAGGTCGAAGCGGTCGCAGATCGCCCAGGCCTCCTCGATGCGGGCCAGGAACTCCATCGAGCTGATGGTGTCGCTCTCGGGATCGGGCAACTCGAGGCTGAAGGCGGGAGCCTCGCTCATGGGAGATCGCAGGGGTGGGGGTCGATGGTGCCACGTTTCGTGACGGCCTCCCCGGCATGCCCGGCCAGCGCGGGTACATTCGCTTCGACAGCCACCCCTTTTCAGCGCAGCGATGGCCATCTCCCGCGGCGACAAGGTGCGCATCAAGCGTCCTGAGTCCTACTGGTTCAACGAAGTCGGCACGATTGCTTCGATCGACACCTCCGGCATCCGCTACCCCGTCGTGGTCCGCTTCGAGAAGGTGAACTACAACGGCTTCAGCGGCTCCGAAGGCGGCATCAACACCAACAACTTCTCCGAGAGCGAGCTCGAGAAGGCCTGAGTCAATGCCCGCTCACGGGCTTGAGTCCTTACAGCCCCAGCCTGTCCCCAGGTTGGGGTTTCTGCTGTTGGAAGCATTCGGCGACGCCGATCCCCATGCCAGCTGGCTCCCTGAGGGCAAGCGACACAGCGGCAAGCGTCGTGGCAGCCTGAGCCCCTGAACGTCGCCCGTCCGTGCCCGAACTTCCCGAGGTGGAGACAGTGCGCCGGGGCCTGGAGCGTCAGCTGCACGACTTCAGCATCGACCGGATCGAGGTGCTGCGGGCCCGGGCCGTGGCCTGGCCGCCGGATCCCGAGCTGTTCTGCGTTGCCCTCCAGGGCTGCCGAGTGGGCCATTGGCAACGGCGAGGCAAATACCTGATCGCAGCGCTGGAGCAGCAGGGCGAGCCCGCCGGCCACTGGGGCGTGCATCTGCGCATGACTGGGCAATTCCTCTGGCTTGAGCAGCCCAGGGAGCCGTGCAGCCACACACGCGTGCGCCTCTGGAGCGGCTCAGGTCAGGAGCTGCGCTTCGTGGACACCCGCAGCTTCGGCCAGATGTGGTGGGTGCCGCCTGGCCAGCCCCCCGAAGCCGTGATCACGGGCCTCCAGAAACTGGGCCCCGAGCCCTTCAGCGATGGCTTCAGCCCCACGTACCTGGCGCAACGCCTGGCGGGCTCGAGCCGACCGATCAAAAGCGCGCTGCTCGATCAGGCCCTGGTGGCCGGGGTGGGCAACATTTATGCCGATGAATCCCTGTTCCTGAGCGGCATCGCCCCCAGCACCGCCAGCGGCCGGATCGGTCTGGCCCGGCTGGAGACCCTGCACGCCGCCTTGGTGGAGGTTCTGCACACCAGCATCGGCGCCGGCGGCACCACCTTCAGCGACTTTCGCGACCTCAGCGGCACCAATGGCAACTACGGCAACGCCGCCTGGGTCTACCGCCGGGGCGGCGAGCCCTGCCGGGTGTGCGGCACCACCATCCGCCGCGACCGATTGGGCGGCCGCAGCAGTCACTGGTGCCCCCAATGCCAGAGCGGTGGCTGATGATGGAGTCAATCCCCGCCGCTGCCGTGGCCCCAGCCTCACCAGACGTCACAGCTGATGGACACACCCCCGCTCTGACTGCGGAACTGCCCCCTGAACAGACTGCGGGCCTGGCCGAGGGTCTCACTGAGGCCATGGCCGACATCCATCGGCGTGGCTGGTGCGATGGCACCGGCGGCAACTTCAGCTGCGTGGCCAGCCAGGAGCCACTGGTGCTGCTGATGGCACCCAGCGGCGTGCACAAGGGCCGGGTCCGCCCCGATGAGCTGATCCAGGTGGACCGGAGCGGCGATGTAATCGCAGGCAGCGGCAAAGCCAGCGCCGAAACCGCCCTGCACCTGGCGATCGTGGAGACCTGCGGAGCCGGCGCCGTGCTGCACACCCACTCCCAGGCCGGGACACTGCTCTCGCAGTGGGCGCTGGAGGGAAACGGTCGGCTGCCGGCTGAGGCCGCGCAGGCCGGTTCGCTGGAGCTGAGTGGACTGGAGATGCTTAAAGGGCTTGAGGGCATCCACACCCACGCCACCAGCGTCAGGTTGCCAGTGCTTGCCAACGATCAGGATCTGCCAAGGCTCGCCGCCAAGGCCCGGCCGCTGCTGCCCGCGGCGCCCCATGGCTTGCTGATCGCCGGCCATGGGCTTTATGCCTGGGGACGGGATCTGACCAACGCCCATCGCCACTTGGAGATTCTGGAGTTTCTGCTGGAGCAGCGCTGGCGCCAGCTGCTGCTGCAGACGCTGAGCCTGCACCGCACGCGTCAGAACGAACAGGCGTGAAGGCAGACGAAACGTCCGCTTAGCCCCTTTTGCCTTGCTCGCCACAGCCCACATTCCGATGGCCATCACCCACCTGCTGCTGGACATCGAGGGCACCACCTGTCCCGTGAGCTTCGTGGCCGACGTGCTGTTTCCCTATGCGCGCCAGCGACTGGGGCCGTATCTGGCCGATCACGCCGGCGAGGACGACATCGCGCTCCTGGTTCGGGATGTGTGGACGGTCTGGCGCGACGATCAGCATCCGGAGGCGAGGGCGCTGCTGGAGCAGGTGCACGCAGAACCGACGGATCGCTCGCCAGCGGAAGCGGCCGCGGCAGTCGTGCCCTATCTGAGTTGGCTGATCGATCACGACATCAAGGTCACCGCCCTCAAGGATCTACAGGGACGGATCTGGCGGGATGGTTATTCCAGTGGCGCAATCGTGGCGCCGCTGTTCGCGGATGTTCCGCAAGCGCTGAAGGACTGGCATCAGCAAGGTTTAGTGCTGGCTGTCTACTCCTCCGGCTCCGTACCCGCCCAGCAACTGCTCTATGGGCACAGCCAGGCCGGCGATCTCCGCAACCTGTTCAGCCACTGGTTCGACACGCGTACTGGAGCCAAGCAAGAACCAGCCAGCTACACCGCAATCGCCGCTGCCATGGGCTGTGATCCAGCAGAGGTGCTGTTCATCAGCGATGCGCTGGCCGAGCTGGAAGCGGCCGATCGTGCCGGCCTCGCAGTGATCTTCAGTGACCGTCCCGGCAACCCAGGCCGGGACAGCGGATCGTTTGAGAGGATCAACGACTACAACCAGCTCAGAGTCAACAATGGCGAGCGCCGATCGTGATCGCGAAATCCTCAGCCTCAACCAGACCATGCTGGAGAGCGTGCTCCGAGGCGACTGGGACACCTACGCCGAACTCTGCAGCGAAGAGCTGAGCTGCTTCGAGGCCGAGACCAATGGCATCCTCGCGGAAGGGCTGCCGTTTCACCGGTACTACTTCGAACTGGCCGCCCAACAGGGCAGTGAACCGAGCCACGCCCAAGTCTCGATGGCACGTCCGCACCTGCGCTGGCTCGCTGACGATGCCGTCATCCTGAGCTACACACGACTGACCCAGCGCCTGCAGAACGGCGAACCCATCACCAGCAGCTGCTGCGAAACCCGGGTGTGGCAGTGCCTGAACGGCCACTGGAAGCAGGTCCACGTCCACCGCTCTTGAGCCGGATCCGCCCCTGCTCCATCAGCACAACGGGGGGGAAAGTTCGGGAGCGCCCCTTCACCCGCACCAGCCACTCCACCAGCCAACAAAAAAGCCACCCCGCAGGGTGGCTTCTTCGTTCTGGAGATAGGACCGGCCGCTGTGCAGCTGCGGTGCTATCGCTTCAGAAGGTGAGCAAAAAGTTTTAACCTGGCATCGACCTATTTTCTCAGGGGGCTACCCCCCAACTATCGTCGGCGCTGCAGCGTTTCACAGCCGAGTTCGAGATGGAATCGGAGTGGTTCCACTGCGCCATGGACACCAGGAAAGAAAACACCTAATGGATGCTTTCTGCTTTTTGCTCTCAGGTTGAACCCTGAGAACTGCATAGGTTACTGCGTCACTCTCAAACCAGCTCGCGCTGCTCTGATCGCTATCAGCTCTGGATCAACAAAGCTCTGACCGCTTCTCAGCTGGTCATCTTGAGAACTCGAGTTTTGGTCAAGCCCTCGGTCTATTAGTACTCCTCTGCTTCACGCATTACTGCGCTTCCACATAGAGCCTATCAACGGGTGTTCTTCCCGTGACCTTACTGGCTAACGCCATGGGAATACTCATCTTGAGGTGGGCTTCCCACTTAGATGCTTTCAGCGGTTATCCTCTCCGCACATGGCTACCCAGCGTTTACCGTTGGCACGATAACTGGTACACCAGAGGTGCGTTCCTCCCGGTCCTCTCGTACTAGGGAGAAATCCTCTCAATATTCCTGCGCATGCACCGGATATGGACCGAACTGTCTCACGACGTTCTGAACCCAGCTCGCGTACCGCTTTAATGGGCGAACAGCCCAACCCTTGGGACCGACTTCAGCCCCAGGTTGCGATGAGCCG
>Ga0310334_100268_pt1 | contig 15319 bp, 12 predicted proteins | sample LakMicMIDCLREDC7_FD_195548 | JGI IMG/M metagenome (GOLD analysis project Ga0310334, IMG submission 195548) | Enriched freshwater cyanobacterial communities from Lake Michigan, Michigan, United States - MI23.DCL.RED.C7 (v2) (version 2) | ecosystem: Environmental > Aquatic > Freshwater > Lake...
GGCGTTTGAGCCAGCGAATCCTGATCACCGGCGCCAGTGGCTGCGTCGGCCAGCACATCGCCGACCAGCTCTTCCGCGAAACCGACGCCGAGCTGCTGCTCTGGCTGCGGGATCCGGCCAAGCTCACCGCGGTGCCGGCAAACCATCCCCGCATCACCCTGCTGGTGGGCGACCTGCGGGACAGCGAGCCCCACCAGGCCGCCATCGCCAGCGCCGATCGCATCATCCACACGGCCACCGCCTGGGGTGATCCGGAGCGGGCCATGCAGGTCAATGTTGTTGCAGTAAAAGCCCTGCTGGCCGCCGCCGATCCCGAGCGGTTGCAGCAGGTGATCTATTTCTCCACCGCCAGCATCCTTAACCGCCAACTCCAAACCCTGCCCGAGGCGATGGAGTTCGGCACCGAATACATCCAGACCAAGGCCCTCTGCCTAGAGCAGCTCGAAAAGCACCCCCTAGCGGAGCGCATCGTGGCCGTGTTCCCCACCCTGGTGTTTGGCGGCCGGGTCGATGGCGGCGGCCCCTTCCCCACCAGTTACCTCACCACCGGCCTGGCCGAAGCAACCCGCTGGCTGTGGCTGGCCAGCTGGCTGCGCACCGATGCCAGCTTCCATTTCATCCATGCCGGCGACATTGCCCGGGTCTGCGTGCACCTGGCCACCCGGCCCCACCAGGCCAACCCGGAACCGGGCCAGGGCCTGGTCAGGCGCCTGGTGCTTGGCCAGCCGGTGGTCACGGTGAATGGCACGGTCAGCCGCCTCTGCCGCTGGCGCGGCGTTTGGCAGGCCCCCTTTGGCATCGACCTCACCGGCTGGCTGATCGAGGGCCTAATCAAGCTGCTGCGCATTGAGGTGAACGCCTGGGATCGCTTCTCGATTCGCCAGCGCCATTTCCAGCATGAGCCGGTCAGTCCACCGGAACGCTTTGGCCTGGTGAGTGAGGCCCCCAGCCTGGAGGCCGTGTTTGAGGCGGCTGGCCTGGCCCAGCGGGGCCGGCTTTAGGGGCCCGGGTTAGGGGCGCCATCCGGCCTGGGGTTGCCTTCCCCCACAAAGTGTTTCGATCCCAGCCGCAAGCCCCGCAGGGCTGCCCCATTCAGCCCTAACTTCATGGGGTTGAACGAGCTCCGATGCGCCGTTTTCTATCTCTGATCGCTCTTTGCCTGGCGCTGGTGCTGGGTGCAGCCCCCAGCTTTGCCGCCGATGCCACCCACGGCGCCCAGATCTTCTCCGCTAACTGCGCCGCTTGCCACATGGGTGGCGGCAACGTGGTGAATGCGGAACGCACCCTCAAGCAGGATGCCCTCGAGGCCTACCTGGCGAACTACAGCGCTGGCCATGAGGCGGCGATTGTGTATCAAGTCACCAATGGCAAAAACGCCATGCCCGCCTTCGGTGGCAAGCTCAGCGCCACTGACATCGACGATGTGGCGGCCTACGTCGAATCCCAGAGCAGCAAAGGCTGGGCCTGATTACCCCAGCCTGGGCCAGCTTGGCTTGCCTCTTCACCAACGACCCCCTCGGGGGTCTTTTTTTATGACTTGGAATCGCTTGAGCAATGGCTCTTGCTGATCCCATGCCCCTGGGTTGAGCCCATGGCAGGGGGCCTGGGGGCCAGGAAACCCTTGGGGATGGATTAGGTCGGCTCGCTGGCTCGCCGGGCCGCTAACACGGCCAAGTAGAGGTCTTCGGGGATCTCGCGGATGTCGTATTCGCTGGGCAGCACCCCATGGTGGTGGCGATGGACCACCAGCCAGCAATTGCGCTCCGGGTCGGCGCCGGTGCCATCGAACTGCCTGGACTCCAGGGCTAGCTGTTCGATCAACCCTGCTGGCTCTGGGCCCTTTGCTTGACCCAAGGAGCCTGCCGGTACTGCCCCTGAGCCTGCTTCAGGCTGGGGGGCAGTGCTGTTGGGGGCGGTTGTCACCGAGGGGCCTCTGGCAAGGGGAGGGGCTGGGGCAGGGGGCACTGCCGTACGCGTGATCTGGCTCAGGCAGACTGCCTAAACGCTCGACACAGCATCATGGCAAGGGCCCGGCAAGACTGGCTGCAGGTAGCTCCGAACCTGTTAGCCCTGGGCTCGGCCTTGCTCTTGGCTGGCCTCCTTGGGGCCCCTGAAGCCCCAGCTGCAGCTGCCACCGCCGAGGGCCAGAGCCTGGCCCAAGGCCAGCCTGGAGCAGCCCAGGTCCAAGGCTTGTATGGCGACGACCTGCCGCGCCAGGGCAGCCGTTGCCCGCTACTCGTGCCCAGCGAGATGCCCTTTTTGCAGCCCAAGCGCCTGAAGCCGGGGGAGGTGAAGGCAAAAAATGCCTCGGGCTGCCTGTCCCCTGCCGATGCGATTTATGGAGCCGACGGCTGTCCGCTCAAGCTCTGCCCTAACCCGCAGTGGCAGGGGCTCTGAGTCCCTGGCAAGCCAAGCTCAGCCGCCGTTGCCGTAGGCCACTTGGCAGACCGCATTGAGAAGCTGGGCCTGGTTGCCATTCGCCGGGATCTGGCCATTGAGCAGCCCCTGCTGACAATTGGCGCCGCCATAGACGGGCATGCCATTGTCCAGGTAGGAGAAACTGGCGCCATAGGTGCCTACCGCCTCCACCGAGCCGTAGTTGAGCTGGTAATTGGTTTGGGGGACGACGATCACGGGTGATTGCACCGCAGCGGCGTTATTCACCAACGCCGTAATCGCAGCGCCGCTAGCCAAGCCGGCCAGGCCCCAGGCCATGGCATTGCCCCCCCACCAGCCCCAGGAGGTTGGCGCCCAGCGATACCAGCCCGCATTCCAGGGCCGGCTGTTCCAATAGCCGCCATTATTCCAGGCTGGCTGGTAGCCATTGTAGGGTCGATTGTAGAAATTATTGGGCCCGTTATAGGGGCGGTTGTATGGATTAAGGACGGCTCGATTGTAGGGATAATTGTTGATGCGATTGTAATTTGAGTTGTAGGGATTCACGGCGGCTGGTCGGTTGTAAGGGCCCGAATTGAAGCCCTGGCCATAGGCCGGCCGTACCCCGTCGCCATAGAGGGGGTGGGCACCGTTGTAGCCGCCGCGCCAGTTATCGCCATTGAAGCGGTAGCCCTCGGCGCGATCGACATCGACGCCACCACCGCGCACCTCCCAGGCCAGGCCGGCGAGGGGGGCCAGGGAGCCAAAGGCCACCAGGCTGGCGGCCAGCACGGGCCGCAGCGCCGCCGCCCCGGCTTTGGCGAGGCTTTGGGTCACGGTCGACGCAGGTCCTAGGCCCGCATCCAGTGGGATCGGGGGCAGGCTGGAGGGCGTAACGCCCAGGAGATCAGGGGGCATGGCAGGGAGCACCGGTAGGGAAGGCCGGCGGCAGATTCAGGTTTAGCCCGGACTGCATGCCCATGGGGCCCCTTGGCAGATGGGGCCGCCCAGGCCAGCCTGGTCAGTAAAGGGCGGTTCCTGCGCCAAGGTTTGACGGTCTGCCCCCCCTGGGGTGGGAGGGCCGTCCCGGCCGGTTCGGTGCTCCTCTCCTGCCGTTCCGGCCCCCCGCCATACGGTCTTGTCCAAAGCCCCTCGAAGGAGGATCCGCCATGCAACCCACCGCCGAGCTGTTCACCGAACAGGCCTGGGGCGCCATCGTGGCCGCCCAGCAGCTCGCCCAGCAGAAACGCCAGCCCCAGATCGAAACCGAACATCTGTTCGCCGCCCTGGTCAACCAGCAGGGCTTGGCGGGTCGGGTGCTGGAGAAGGCGGGGGTGGATCGCAGCGGCCTGGCCCAGAAACTGGACGCCTTTATTGCCGCCCAGCCCAACCTGGCCGCCACTCCGGACAACCTTTATCTGGGCAAGGCCCTCAATAGCCTGCTGGATGGGGCGAACACCCTCAAGGGCGAGTTCGGCGACAGTTTCATTGCGATTGAACATCTCTTGCTGGCCCTGGCGGCCGATGATCGCTGTGGCCGGCAGTTGCTCAGCCAATCGGGCGGCGATGCCAAGAAGCTCAAAGCGGCGATTGAGGCGGTGCGCGGTAGTCAGAAGGTCACAGGCCAGAACCCAGAAGGCACCTACGAGTCGCTGGAAAAATATGGCCGCGACCTCACAGCTGCCGCCCGCGAGGGCAAATTGGACCCGGTGATCGGCCGCGATGAGGAAATCCGCCGCACGATCCAGATCCTTTCGCGCCGCACCAAGAACAACCCGGTTCTGATTGGGGAGCCCGGAGTTGGCAAAACGGCCATTGTGGAGGGCTTGGCCCAGCGGATCGTCAATGGCGACGTGCCCACGGCCCTGCAGAACCGCCAGTTGATTGCCCTGGATATGGGCGCCCTGATTGCCGGCGCCAAATACCGGGGTGAATTCGAGGAGCGGCTCAAGGCCGTGCTCAAGGAGGTCACCTCCAGCCAGGGCCAGATCGTGTTGTTCATCGACGAGATCCACACCGTGGTGGGGGCCGGCGCCAGCGGCGGCGCCATGGATGCCAGCAACCTGCTTAAACCGATGCTGGCCCGCGGCGAACTGCGCTGCATCGGTGCCACCACCCTCGATGAACACCGCCAACACATCGAAAAGGATCCGGCCCTCGAGCGGCGCTTCCAGCAGGTGTTTGTCGACCAACCCACGGTGGAAGACACCATCTCGATCCTGCGGGGCCTCAAGGAGCGCTACGAAGTGCACCACGGCGTGCGCATCGCCGATAACGCGCTTGTGGCGGCAGCGGTGCTCAGCAGCCGCTACATCGCCGATCGCTTCCTGCCCGATAAGGCGATCGACCTGATGGATGAGTCGGCGGCCCGGCTCAAGATGGAGATCACCTCCAAGCCCGAGGAGATCGATGAACTCGATCGCCGCATTCTGCAACTGGAGATGGAAAAACTCTCCCTGGCCCGCGAATCCGATCCGGCCAGTCGCGATCGGCTGGAGAAGCTGGAGCGGGAGCTGGCCGAGTTGTCGGAGCAGCAGAGCGGCCTCAATGCCCAGTGGCAGAAGGAAAAGGGCTCCATCGATGCCTTGAGCGCCATCAAGGAGGAGATCGAGCAGGTGACCCTGCAGGTGGAGCAGGCCAAGCGCAGCTATGACCTCAACCGGGCCGCCCAACTGGAATACGGCACCCTGGCCGATCTGGGCCGCAAGCTTGCCGCCAAAGAAGCGGAGCTCAGCGCGAGCCATGGCGACAAAAACCTGCTGCGCGAGGAGGTCACCGAAGACGATATCGCCGAGGTGATCGCCAAATGGACCGGCATTCCGGTCAGCAAGTTGGTGCAGTCGGAGATGGAAAAACTGCTGCATCTCGAAGACGAATTGCACCAACGGGTGATCGGCCAGGAGCAGGCCGTCACCGCCGTAGCCGATGCGATCCAACGCTCCCGCGCCGGGCTCTCCGATCCCAACCGGCCGATCGCCAGTTTCCTCTTCCTTGGTCCCACCGGCGTGGGCAAAACCGAGCTCTCCAAGGCCCTGGCTTCCCAGCTGTTCGACAGCCAGGAGGCGATGGTCCGCATCGACATGAGCGAATACATGGAGAAGCACGCCGTGTCCCGGTTGATTGGAGCGCCTCCGGGCTATGTGGGCTATGAAGAAGGCGGCCAGCTCACCGAGGCGGTGCGGCGGCGTCCCTATGCGGTGATCCTGTTTGACGAGGTGGAAAAGGCCCACCCCGATGTCTTCAATGTGATGCTGCAGATCCTCGATGATGGCCGTGTTACCGATGGCCAGGGCCGCACGGTGGATTTCACCAACACGGTGTTAATCCTCACCAGCAATATCGGCAGCCAGTCGATTCTGGATTTGGCGGGTGATCCGGCCCGCCATGGCGAGATGGAGGAGCGGGTGAATGGGGCCTTGCGCGGCCATTTTCGCCCGGAATTTCTCAATCGCCTCGATGAATCAATCATCTTCCACAGCCTGCGCAGCGATGAATTGCGCCAGATCGTGATCCTGCAGGTGGCGCGGCTGCGCCAGCGGCTGGGGGAGCGCAAGCTGGGCCTGGCCCTCAGTGAGGAGGCCCTCGATTGGCTGGCCCAGGCCGGCTACGACCCGGTGTATGGCGCCCGTCCCTTGAAGCGGGCGATCCAGAGGGAGCTGGAAACGCCAATCGCCAAGGCGATCCTGGCGGGCCATTTCCTCGCCGGCAGCGCCGTGGCCGTGTCGGTCCAGGAGGGCCGCCTCCACTTCCAACCCCAGGAGCCGGCCCGGTTACCCGTTCTGGTTTGACCGTTCAGCGGGCTTGCGCGCTCAAGGGGCCAAGGGCGCCAGGTTGACGGTGGTGCCCTCGAGGCCCGCGTAGGCCTGGGGGTCACAGGTGAGCACGATCACCTGCAGCCCCCGGGCCACGGCCAGGGCCAGCATCTGCTGGAGCCGGGCCAGCCGCTGGGGATCGGCATTGGTGAAGGCGTCATCAAAGACCAGGGGCAGGCAGCCGTCGTGGCCGGCCTTGAGCACATCGGCCATGGAGAGGCGCAGGGCGGTGCCGAGCTGTTCGCGCATGCCGCCACTGAGCTCGCTGAAGCTGAAGCGCTCCTGGCCCCGCTGGAGTTGCAGGCCAGAAAAGCCCGACTCGCTCGCGTAGCGCAACTGGCAGCTGGCCCCCGCCGGCAGCAGGGGCTCGAGATAGCGGTTGATCGAGCGGGCCAGGGGCTCGCTGTAGCGGCTAGAGAGATCGGCCTGGGCTGCCTTGAAGAGCTCGCGCAGCAGGAGCTGGCCATCACAGAGCCGCTGCAGGGACGTGTGATGGCGTTGGGCCTGCTCCAGGGAGGCCTGGGCCTGCTCCAGGGCCCCATGGAGATCGCTGGCGCCCAAGGTTTGGCAGCGTTGGCGGGCAGCGGCCTGGCTGGCAATCAGGTGCAGCACCTCGGCTTCGGCCTGTTGGATCTGGGCCCCGAGCTGGGGCAGCTGGCTGGCCCCATCGCCGCCGCTGACGGCAGCGAACTCCTGGCCTAGGGCGGCCAGCTGGTGGGCGGCAGCGGCCACCTGGGCCTCCACTTGCTGGAGTGCTGCGGCCAGGGCGAGCTCGTTGTTGTGGCGCTGGCCCAACTCTTCGGCCCGGGCCTGGGTGTGGCTGCGCTCGCCAGTCAGGCTCGCCAGGGCTTCGCCGCTGCTGCTCTGGCGTTGGCGGGCGGCTTCCAGCCCTTGGGCCAGCGCCGCGAGGCTGGCCTGGCTCTGGCGCAGGGGGGCGCTGGTGGCGGCATAGTTCTGCTGAAGCTGGCGATGCAGCTGTTCAAGGGCCTCCAGCTCGGCCGGCAACTCGCCGCTGTGGAGCAGGACCTGGCGCTGCGGCTCCAGGGGGGCCAGGTCCCGCTGCAGCTCCGCCAGCCGGCTCTCGATGGCTTGTTGCTGGGCCGCCGTCGGGGCTCCCGTCGGGCCCCCCGCTAGGGCCCCGGCCTGGGCTTGTCCCAGGGCGCCCAGGTGCTGCTCCAGGGCCAGGCGCTGCTGGGCCAGGCCTGCGGCCTCCTGCACGCTGGCGGCCCCGAGGGACTGGAGGGCGGCCGCCAGGGCCGTTTCGCTCTGGTGGCGTTGCTGGCGGGCCTGGGCCAGGGCCTGGCCGCCGCCGGGGCTAAGGCGCAGCAGCACGCCGCTGCCGACCTGGAGCTCGCAGGCTTCGCTGAGGCGTAGGTCTGCCCCCGGCTCCAGGCGTTGCCCCGCCAGCGTCACGGGCTGGTCGGCCTGCAGCAGCTCTATCCCAGCGGCCATGGCGCCTAGGCGGGTGTCGGCATCGCGCCGGGCTTGCTCCAGGCCCTGGAGAGAGGCCAGGGCGGCCCCATCGATTGGTGGCAGGGCCGCCAGTTGGGCCTGCAGCTCGGAGCGGGTCTGCTCCTGGAGGGCCAACTGGGCGAGGGTGGCGTTGAGCCGGGCCAGGTCCGCCTGGAGCCGGGCCTGCTCCACCAGCCGCTGCAGCCATTGGCCCCGCTCGGTGATCGCCTGGCGCTCGGCCTCCACGCTGGCGCGTTGCTGCTCCTGTTCGATCCGTTGCTGCTCCAGTTGGGCCAGCTCGGCAATGGCCCGCCCGCGGGCGGTTTCTAGGGCGAGGGCCTGCTGGCCTAGGCGCGTGAGGCTGGCCGCCAACTGGCGCCATTCGGCCAGGTCGCTGGCGAGGGCTTGCTGGCGCAACTGCAGCGGTTCGAGTTGCTGTCTGGCCAGGGCCAGGGCCGCCTCCAGCCGGGTCCGTTCCGTGGCCGCCGCCTGGAGGCGCTGCTGGCGCTGGCGCAACTCCGGCAGGTGCTGCTGTTGGAGCGCCTGCAGGCTGGCGGCGCTGCGGCCCAACTCCTCGCTAGCCGCCCCGTACTCGGCCAGTTGGCCCTGGGCTTGCTGGACGGCCGCCTCAGCCGCCTCGAGGGCCTGTTGGGCGCTCCAAAGGGGCGACTGGCGCCGCAGGTTGCCGCGGCCGGGGGTGAAGGTTTCTGCCAGCAGGGCGTCGAGGCGACTGGCAACCTGTTGGTCCTGGGGCGATTGCATGGCGCTGCCGCCGCCCTGCTCGAGCTGGCCCACCAGGGCGTCTAGGTCGTAGTGGGCCCCGCCCTGGGCGAGCAGGTCGTCGCCGGAGCGGCCCTGCATCACCCAGAGATGGGCCCAGCGGCCCCGCAGCAGGCTGCCCGCCTGGCGGCTACCCAGGGTTTCATTCACCCCCAGCAAGTCCGCCAGGTGCTCCTCCGCCTCGGGCCCCTGCCAGTGGGGACCGCTGGCCGAGCGCAACAGCACCTTGCCGGAGCTGCCACTGAAGCGCTTCACCAGGGTCCAGCTCCCATCGCGGGCGGCAAAGGCCAGCTCCACCTGGGGCTGGCCCAGGTGCAGGCGCGACTGCAGGGCCTCCACGGGCGTGCCCGTGGCCGTGGCCCGCAGGAACAGGCAGCGGTGCAGGGCCTCCACCAGGGTGCTTTTACCCGTCTCGTTAGGGCCGCCGACCAGGGTCAGGCCCGGGCCGAACTCCAGGGCCAGGTCGCCATGGACGCGGATGTTCTGCAGGCGGCAGGAGAGCAGGCGCATGGGGGAAAGGGTTGCCCGGGACGCTGGTGCCGGGATGGGACGGGGTGATCGGTAGGGGGTGATCGGTTCGGGTTGATCGCTAGGGGGGGCCAGGCTCCGGGGGTCGCGGCTTTGTCCGGTTACTGGCGGGCTTGTCCTGGGGACCGGCCTAGGAACCGGGGGCCCGCTTAGGGGCTGGAGGCGAGCCGGAACAGTTCGCAGAGGGCGGCGCGACTGATGGCGGCGGCGGCCTCGTCGATCCCCTCCTGGCGGGCTAACCGGGCCTGGAGCTCCTGGGCCACCCTGGCGATCAGGGGATCTTCGGGGCGCTTGGTGAGGGCCGCCAGTTCCTCGGCCTGGGGGGCCTGGTCGCACCCGCCCTTGAGGCGGAGGTCGAGCAGTTGGTGCTCCAGGTCGGCCAGCAGGGCGGTGTAGCGGCGATGGGCCGCCAGGCTGAGGCTGCCCGTGAGCTCCAGGCGCAGCAGGTCTTGGTTGACCCGGCCCCCGATGCATCCCTGGATCCGGGCCTGCAGCTGCTCCAGATCGACGTCGGTGCTCAGGTGCATGGCCAGGTTGTGCCAGCCGAGCCGGCCCGTGGGCAGCACCTCCACCAGGGGCTCCTGGCCCCGGCCCAGGTCGACCTGCAGCACCTGGCCCCGTTGGTTGGCCTCCCCCTGGTCGTGGCGATCGGGCTCGGGGGTGCCGCTGTACCAGGCCTTGCCCGTGACTTGCTTGAGGTTGTGCCAATCGCCCAGGGCGATGTAATCGAGGTCCCCCAGGGGCAGCTGGGCCAGGTCGATGCGGTTGATGGCCCCATCCGGCTCCTGGGGCCGGCTCGAGCCGCTGACGGCGCCTGGGCCGGCGGGAGCTGGGGCGGAACCCCAGCTCGCTTCGGCGCCGTAATCCCGCCCGGAGAAGCCCTGAATGCCGCCGTGGGCGATCACCAGCCGGGGCTTGCTGGCGCTCAGGCTGGCCCAATCCAGGCCCCGGATCCAGCCGGTGGGATCGCTGGCGTCATGTTGGCGCAGCAGCGGACAGGGCAAGACCAGCAGCTCCTCCAGCTCCAGGGGTTGGCGCTCCAGCAACAGCTGCAGATTGGGGGCCCGTTCTTGGCGGTGGCGTTGCCACTCGGGGCTGTCCCAGATGCCGCCGGGGGCGCCGTAGTCGTGGTTGCCCGGGATCACGAGCACCGGCAGGACCATGGCGCCGATCGCTTCGAGCACCTCCAGGGCGGTGCTGATCGCCACGGTGCGGGAGTCGAATAGGTCGCCCGCCACCACCACACAGCTGGCTCCCTGGCGGCGGGCGGCGGCGTCGATGCGGCCGATGGCCCGCAGCCGCTCCTCCTGGAGGCGGAAGCGCTTTTGGGGATCGCCCACAAACTTGTAGGGCTTGCCGATCTGCCAGTCGGCGCTGTGCAGGATCCGCACCAGGCCTGGGGCCGGCCCGCCTGGGGTGGCGGCCCCAGGCCTGGCCTCGCTGGGGCTGCTGCGCTCAGCCATGGCCCAGGGCCGCCGCGAGCTGGTCGAGGCGCCGGCCATTGACGCCCAGGTCGGAGTCGCCGAGGCGCGAGATCGAGCGGGCCTGGAGGCGGCCGCCGGCTTGGTCGGCGTAGAGCTCGAGATCATCCACAAAGCCGAACAGGCGGCTGGTGGCTGTGGCGTGGATGTAGCTGGGGGTTTGCTCCTGGATGGCCACTCCTTCTTGCTCCCCGAGCAGATGGCCTAAGGACACCAGGGCGGCACCCGGATCGGCCACGCTCCAATTGGCGCGGGCGCAATGGGCGGCTGAGGCACAGGGGGCTAGGGAGCCGGCCTGCACGCCCAGGTCAAGGGGCACCGGACCCTCCAGGTGCAACAGGGAGGCCTGGGCTCCGGCGGGGGCGAGCAGCAACAGCAAGGGCAGCAGGACCAGGCCCAGGAAACGACGCAGGGGCAACACGGGCGCTCAGGCAACCATGGCCTGACCGTACCTGGATTGCCCTGTCCGATGCTGGGGCGCCCACCCTGTGCGCCTGCCATGGCCCTCGACCAGCTCAAGGCCTTCCTGGCGGTTGTTCAGGACGATCGGGCCCTGCGCCAGGCCATCCGTGCGGCGGCCACGGCCGATGACGTCGCCCAGATCGGCGCTGGCCTGGGCTACAGCTTCTCCGGTGATGAGTTGCTGCGCCTCTCCGGCCAGCGGGTCGGCCGGGTCACGGTGCGCAAAAACGACCTGCCCGGCGAATACAACTGAGCTCCCAACGGTGAGCGCCCCACCGTTGGGCTGGGGCCCTGGTGGCCTAGGACCCGCCTGACGCCAGCAGCTCAAGCACCGCTTCGCCGTAGCTGGCCAGCTTGGCTTTGCCCACGCCGCTCACCCCCGCCAGGCCGGCCAGATCGAGGGGCCGCAGGCTGGCCAGCTCGATCAAGGTGCGGTCGTGGAAGACCACATAGGGGGGCACTCCCTGGCTGCGGGCCTGCTCGCGGCGCCAGTCCTTGAGGGCTTGCAACAGCTGGGGATCGGCCTCGCTGGCCCCGTCGCCATCGCCATCGCCATCGCCACCGGCGCCGCTTGAGCCAAACCGCCGGCCCGCCCCCGGTTCGGATCCCTTGCTCCGTTCGCGCTTGGGCAGGGGCAGGCGCAGCGCCAACGTCACCTCCCCCCGCAGTAGCGGGCTGACCCGCTCGCGATCGCCAAAGCGCAGACCCCCCTGGTTGGCGGGATCGCTCACCAGCAGGCCCGTGGCCACCAGCTGGCGAAACAGGCTGCGCCACTGGCCCTTGTCCAGCTCCTTGCCGATGCCATAGACGCTGAGTTCCTGGTGGCCCAGGGTGCGGATCTTTTCGCTGTTGGCGCCCAGCAGCACATCCACCAGGTGGGCAGCGCCGAAGCGGCTGCCGGTGCGATATACCGCCGAGAGGGCCTTGCGGGCCGCCTCGGTCACGTCCTGGGAGCGGTCGGGTTCGAGGCAGAGATCGCAGTTGCCGCAGGGCTGCTCGAGGGTTTCGCCGAAGTGGCCGAGCAGCACCTGGCGGCGACAGGTCGAGGCTTCGGTGAAGGTGATTAGGGCATCGAGCTTGCCGTGTTCGATCGCCTTTTGGCTGGGTTCGGCGCCGGAGTCCTCGATGAAGCGGCGCAGCTGGGGCACATCGGCGGGCCCATGCACCATCCAGGCAACGGCGGCCAGGCCATCGCGGCCCGCCCGGCCCGTTTCCTGGTAGTAGGCCTCCAGGCTCTTGGGCAGATCCACGTGCGCCACAAAGCGCACATCCGGCTTGTCGATGCCCATGCCAAAGGCGATCGTGGCCACCACAATCACGCCGCTGTCCCGGCGGAACCGCTCCAGCACGGCCGAGCGCCGCTGGGGATCGAGTCCGGCGTGATAGGCGAGGGCGTCAAAGCCCGCGGCGGCGAGCTCCTGGGCCAGGCGGTCGACCCGCTGGCGCGAGCGGGCGTAGACGATGCCGGCTTCGCCCTTGCGGGGCGCCAGGAACGCCTGTAGCTGGGCGCCAGGCGCCTCCTTCTCCCGCACCAGGTAGGTGATGTTGGGTCGATCGAAGCTGGCCAGGAACACCCGGTCGTTCTGAAGACGCAGGCGCTGGCGGATGTCTTCGCGGGTACGGCCATCGGCGGTGGCGGTGAGGGCCAGGCGAGGAATCGCTGGGAACCGCTGGGCCAGCACGGCCAGCTGCAGGTACTCGGGCCGGAAATCGTGGCCCCATTGGGAGACGCAATGGGCCTCATCAATGGCGAACAGGGCAATGGGTAGTTCGGCCAGGCGATCGAGGCAGTCGCCCGCCAGCAGCCGCTCTGGCGAGAGATAGACCAGGTCCAGCTCGCCGCAGCGCAGGGCTGTCCAGGCGGCCTGGGCCTGCTCGGGCCCCTGGGCCGAATGGAGGGCGGCGGCCCGCACCCCGGCCTGGCGCAGGGCCGCCACCTGGTCGTCCATCAGGGCGATCAGGGGCGAGATCACCACGCCGGTGCCGGGGCGGCAGAGGGCCGGGATTTGATAGCAAAGGGACTTGCCACCGCCGGTGGGCATCAGTACCAGGGCCGAGCCACCCCCCACCACATGGCCGACGATCTCGGCCTGGGGGCCGCGAAAGGCCCCGTAACCAAACACCTCGGAGAGGACTTGGAGGGGATCGGGCCTGTTGGCTGGGGCCGGGCTGTTGGCTGGGGCCGAAGTGATGGCTGGGGCCGTCGTCATGGGGGCGTTGCTAGCACGATGGGGTTGGGACCGCGGGGATTCGGCAGGCCAGCAAACCAGGGGCGGAGGCCTCGGCTCTAAAGGTTCCCTTGGCTCAGGCGAGCTGGTCGGCAGCCGGGCCATCCAACTGGATCTGTTTGATGAAGTAGGGGATGGAGATGCCCTGGATCAGCAGGTTAAATACCACAATAGAAAAGATTATGCCTTCGCAATTTTCTAGCAATTGATGGGCGATAATCGGATCAATTCCCACGATTTTAGGAATCGATTCTGCGCCCTCAAAGCCAAGGGCCAGGGGCACGGCCCCGCGCAGCCCGCACCAGGAGAGCAGCAGGTTTTCCCTGGCTGTGAAGGGGGAGAGTGGCGAGAGCAACAGCAGGCTCAAGGGACGGGCCACAAACATCAAGATCAAGCTGGCCAAAAAGGCAATCGGTAGCACTGAAAGCACCATCGCTGGCGTAGAAATTAGGCCAAAAATAAAGAAGATGGCTATCTCCGTCATTTCGTTGAATGGCAGCATGATGTCGCTGACGCATTCGGCTGAAACCAGGCTGTTGCTGTATTTGTTGTTGCCAAGGAAGACGCCCGTTACAAAGGCGGTGATGAAGCCGGCTTGGCAGGTCAGGGCGCCAATGCCGTAGGCCATTAGGGCGAGGGAGAGGCCCAGCATCAGCACCTGGGAGCGATCTGTTACCAGTTTTTCAATGCTGAGTTTGGAGAAATAGCCCATGCCAATACCAACCATGAGGCCGATCAAGAGCCGGCCTGCCAGGGCAATGATTTCTGTTCTGAGGACGGTGCCGTGGCCTTGGTTGACGTCGCTAGCCATAATGCTGACAGCAACGGCCAGGGCCAGAACGGCAATCGAGCAGTTCAAGGCCGATTCGAACTCCAGAATGTTGCCGAGTCGTTTCGGGATCGAGCGGCCTGAGGCTGCCAGCACGCTTTCAATCGCGGCCGAATCCGTGGATGCCATCGACACGCCCACCATCAGGGCAATCGGAAAACCCAGCTGCGAAAATCCAAACTTGATCTCTCCCATCGTGTCCGACGAGATGAACCAGATGCCGGCAGCGAGGATGAGGGCGGTGAGAATCGATCCGGCAACGGCGAGCCAAAGTCCAAAGGAGAGGAAGCCCCGAATCGCCTTGACATTGGTTTTGAGTCCTGCGTAGAACAGAATCATCGCCAGGCTGACCGTATGCAGGGAATTGATGAAGCCCAGGTCAAATACCGTGTACTTGATATTGATTGAGAGGCCTAGGAGAAGAATTCCAAGAATGGCTGGAATGCCCAGTTTTGCCGAGATCCGGCTGATGGCGAGAGTCCCGAAAAATACGAAGCCGATTACAAACAAAATGGCTGGGTATGGCAGCACATCGGTGACCTTCTCGGCGACAGCTTGGGCGCCAGGGGGGCCTGCGGCGGGCAGTGATGGGGCTGCCGCAGCAAGGAGTGGCAACATGGGGGCAGGATTTGTCGTGGGCTGATCCTAATTGATCGCCCCTGGTATTTGGCATGCTGGCATTGACGTTGTTCAAGTATTGCTGCGATCAACCCCAAGCCAATCAATGGACCCCGGCTGGACGAATCCCGACGTGAATCTTCTCGTTGTCAGCGACATTCAGGCGGCAAAGTCGACTGAGTTGGGTTTGTTAATTCGTGATTATTAGCGGCCCCTGGCTTCTTCAGTGGAACAACTCGGGATCGGACTGGCTGATTTCCTCCCAGAACGACTGAAAATTCAACCAGCCGGCCTGGCCACTGGCCGTCTGTTCGCGGGTGTAGGTGGCCCATTCCGGCCGGATCAGCTTGGGCGTGCCCGCCGCCTCGGCCAGCAGCTGGGCCTGGCAGCAGCGCTCTAGCGCTAAAAACCAGAAGGCCGCCGCATCTACGGTTTCCCCCACCGTGAACAGGCCGTGGTTCTGGTGAATCGCAGCCTTGCCGCTGCCGAACTGGCGGGCAAAGGTGCGCCCCGATTCCAGTTCAAACACCACCTTGCCGCCATCGGCCTGGATCAGAACGTGGTCGTTAAAAAAAGCGCAGGCATCTTGGGTGATCGGATCCAGCAGGCGTCCAAGCGAGGCAAAGGCCTTGCCGTAGGGGGAGTGGGCATGGGCGGCCGCATTGATGTCTGGCCTGGCTTCATGGACGGCGGCATGTAAGACAAAGGCGGCCCGATTCACGGGGCGGTTGCCGTAGACCACTTCACCGGCAT
>Ga0310334_100274_pt1 | contig 15081 bp, 13 predicted proteins | sample LakMicMIDCLREDC7_FD_195548 | JGI IMG/M metagenome (GOLD analysis project Ga0310334, IMG submission 195548) | Enriched freshwater cyanobacterial communities from Lake Michigan, Michigan, United States - MI23.DCL.RED.C7 (v2) (version 2) | ecosystem: Environmental > Aquatic > Freshwater > Lake...
ACCTGGGAAGCTGCCGTAGCGGTGGAGTGGGGGTGGCGCTGCGGTGGAAAGGGAAGAAACTGGAGCGATCGGTGACGGGGCGAAGAGCGGGCGCTTACGCCAGGGATGGAGGCAAGGGTCTTCGCATTGTGCTCTATCCCACCAGGGATGGGGCCCCTCGCCATGGCCGGCTCTGGCACTGCTAGCGGGGGCCCTCTGCTTCAGCCTGATGACGGTGTGCGTGAAGCAGCTCCACGGGCGGCTGCCGGTGGCGGAGGTGGTGCTGGGCCGGGCCCTCGTGAGCGTGGTGCTAAGCGGCTGGCTGGTGCGACGGGCGGGCCTCGATCCCCTGGGCCAGCGGCGCGGCTTGCTCGCCCTGCGCGGGATGGTGGGAACGGCCGCCCTCTTCTGCGTCTATCTGGGGGTGATGCGGCTGCCGCTGGCCGACGCCACGGTTCTGCAGTACCTCTACCCCACGGTCACCGCCCTGCTGGCCTGGGCCTGGCTCGGGGAACGGCCCGGCGGCCGGATCCCTCTGGCGATGGCGCTGGGCTGGCTCGGGGTGCTGGTGATGGTCCACCCCTTGGGCGCCGGGAGCTCCAGCCCCTCCCTGCCACTGGAGGGTGTGGCCTGGGCGGTGGCGGGTGCCCTGCTCACCGCGGTGGCCTACGTGAGCGTGCGCGAACTGGGCCGCAGTGAACATCCCCAGGTCATCGTGCTGTGGTTCCCCCTGATCTCGATTCCACTGAGCTTGCCCCTGGTGGCGCTCGAACCCACCCTTCCCACGCTGCCGGAAGTGGGCTGGTTGCTGGGGGTGGGCCTGTTCACCCAGCTCGGCCAGATCGGACTCACCCACGGCCTGGTGCACCTGCCGGCCGCGCGGGCCACCACGATTGGCTACGCCCAGGTGGTCTTCGCCTCCCTGTGGGGCTGGATGGTGTTCGATGAAGCGATCGGGCCTTCCACCCTGGCGGGGGCCGGGTTGATTCTGGCGAGCATCCTGGTGGGCCAGACAGGCAGCCAGGGCATGCCTCGATCAGCGAGTCAGTGGCTGCGTCAGCGGGCTTCTCTGAAACAGAACAACTGAGGCAGCAGCCATACACTGACGCGCAAAGGCAACGGTGGTGCAGGTTTTGTCCATAGCCCATGGAATGGAGTGCTTCCTGGCCCTGACCGGAACGGTTCAAGCAGGCGTTGCCGCTGGAGGCGCCGAACAACTGCTGGCCCCCCCCACCTTCCGGGATGGACTACCGCTTCCGGTGGTCACGTTGGTGGTGGGGAGTCTCTTTCTCGGCACCCTGGCGATCAGCCGTTTCGCGCTCCGTGCCGGCGTCCCGGCCATTCTCGGCGTGATGCTTTTGGGCTTGATGATCAACACCAAAAGCCCGTTGATCAGCCACGAAACGATCGAATGGCTGCACACCCTGAGCCTTTCGATGCTGTTGTTCTATGCCGGGCTGCGCACGGAACTCCGCTCGATCCGTGGCTTTCTCGAGTATGGCCTCACCCTGGCCGTGGGAGGTGTACTGATCTCGACGCTGCTGCTCGGTGTGTTCATCAGCTATGTTTCATCTCCCACCGCCGACGGCATCCAACTGGGCTTCAACCAGATGCCGTTCGCCGTGGCGTTGCTGATCGCCGCCTGCCTGGGATCCACCGACGCGGGGGCCACCATTAGCGTGCTGGGCGGCATGGCGAAACCACTACCGCAACGCCTGCAATCCCTGCTGGAATTCGAGTCCTCGGTGAACGATCCAGCCGCGATTCTTGTGCTTGGTTGCGCCGTGGGTCTGTTTACGGTGGGGCGCTCCGGCGGAGGCGAACTGGTGCTGATGGAACAGATGCAATTGTTTTTCCAGAAGATTGGTACCGGTCTAATTGTCGGCGTGATCCTCGGTTATCTCGCTCGCTTCAGCCTCGAGCAATTCGTGGATCACAGTCACCAGCTGTTGATTCTCGGCGTGGCGATTGCCCTGCTCTCCTATGGGCTGGCCGAAACTCTGGGGGGTTCGGGCTTCATCTCCGCCTACGTGACCGGGCTGTTTATGAGCAATCACGTGTATCACAACAGTCGCATCAATGACGAGACGTTGGTGGAAACGCTGCTGCCCTTCAACACCATGACCGAGATCACCGTCTTCCTCATTTTCGGACTGGAGATGCACCCGGCCAAGATGCTTGGCTCGCTGCCAGAGGGCATCGTGATTGCCCTTGGCATGATGTTGATAGCCCGGCCCTTGAGTGTGCTCGCCTTTCAACGGCTTTCGCCCTTCAGCTTCAGAGAGTCCGTCTTGATTTCCTGGTGCGGATTGCGCGGTGCCGTGCCCCTCGCCCTCAGCTTCACGGTGGTGGAAGCGATTCCCTATGTGCGGGGCATCGATACGACCCTGGTGCCGGCCCTGGTCAACAACGCCGAGGTGATCGTATTCTGCGTAGTGGTGCTCAATTTGCTGCTTCAAGGCCTCAGCATCGGCCCCCTGGCCCGTTGGCTCAACCTGGGCGAAGACGATGAATCGGCTGCGGCAACGGTTGGCCACGGCTGAAGCATCGCTCACCTGGAATCAACCCCGTTCGCGCTGACCGGGGAGGGGAAGGGGGTAGGTGGTCCAAGACTGGCTTGACACTGCGGCGGCGTTGGACCCCCCGTTTGCGGACAGGCTTTCCCCCGCTGAAGGATCCAGGAGCGACGGGGAGTCTGGCCGGGCCAGCCGCCAGCTTTGGCCTCGCTCACCTCTGGCCAGGTACAGCTCAAAGGGGCTGTCGACTCGGATCGGATCGTCGGCCAGGCGCCAGTCGAAACGTCCGGCCAGCCGCAAGCCGCGGGCATCACCGATCGGCATGGCCTGCTGCTCCTCAACCCGTACCCGGCTGACCTGGGGCAATCCAGGCGTCTCCAGTTCCAGGGCCCGGGCTATGGAGCCCTGGGTGAGCTGGATCTGCAGGGCAAGGGCATCCAGCAGCACCGCCCGCGGCGGTTGGCCAGGGCCACCGCAGGCAACAAGGGCCAGGGGCAACAGCAGCAGCACCAGTCCAACGGCGAAACGCCTGAGGGCTCCAAGCCCAAGGGCAGGGGGAATCGGGCCACCGGGGCGGCTGTGGGGCGGCGGTGAAGGCAGCATGGGGGCGTTCGCTCGGATCTCCATGATCGGCTGGCTGCAGGGGCGACTCTTGGAAACCTGGCAGCAGGCCGGCCGCTACGGAATCCTGCTGGTCTGCCAGGGGGTGGGCTACGAACTGCAACTGAGCCAGCGGCACTGGCAGCACCTGCCAGGGGGAGGGGCGGAGCTCAGCCTGCACATTCACCAAAGCATCCGCGACGACGGCTGGACACTCTTTGGTTTCGCCGACCGGATCGAGCGGGATCTGTTCCGTGAGCTGCTCGGCGTGAGCGGGGTGGGGCCCCAGGCTGCCCTCGGGCTGCTTGGGGCCCTCGAACCCCGGGATCTGGTGAGTGCGGTGGTGCGCAGCGATCTGCGCCGTCTCTGCCAGGCGCCCGGCGTGGGGAAGCGCACCGCCGAGCGCCTAGCGGTGGAATTGCGCCAACGATTCCGGGAACGCTTCGTGGCTCTGGTGGATGGGGCCGACACCGGCAGCGATGGGGATGACCTTCCAGGGGAGGCCTTGCCCGATGCCCTTGGTGCCGATGAGGTGGGCATCACCCTGGCGGCACTGGGCTACGAGGCCCTGGAGATCCATCGGGCCCTGCGGGCCGTGGCCGCTACGGGCCTGGCTGGCGATGCCCCTGTGGACAGCTGGATCCGCGAATGCCTCCGTTGGCTGTCCCAATCCGCGGCCTGATCAACGGCCCCGGCTCGGGTGAAGGCGGCAAGCGCGTGGCATCTCGGAGCCTTCACCCAGGAAGGGGGACTCAGCCAGGTAAAGTGTTTGTTTGCACCAATTGGGGCCCGCACCCGCCCATGCCGCTCACCACCACCAAGAAGCAAGAACTAATCAACGGTCACCAAACCCACGGAACTGACACCGGCTCAGTGGAAGTGCAGGTGGCCATGTTGAGCGAGCGCATTCAGCAGCTCAGCGGGCACCTGCAGAAGAACATCCACGATTTCTCCTCCCGCCAGGGCCTGCTCAAGATGATCGGCAGGCGCAAGCGCCTACTCGGCTATCTGCGGGCCCAAAGCGAACAGCGCTATGCGGCGCTGATCGTGAAGCTCGGCATCCGCGGCTGACCCCTTCCGCCATCCCACCCCATGGCCCCCAAGAGGGATTCGAAGGATGAAGGCCCGTCCCTCAGTGGCGGGGCCATGCGAGGCAATGGGAAAAAAAAGAACGGTTCCGGCCCAGACGCCAAGGGCCTAGGCAAGGCTTTGGCTTCCCCTGGGGCCCAATCACCCAAGATCGCAGCACAATCAAGCCGAACCCCCGGAAGCAGACAGCGCAGCTCCGTCCAGCGGGCCATCCCCGATGCGGTTGCCAACCGCATGGCCCGGCGCAGTGCGATCGCCAGCGGTTTTCCAACGATTCTTGGGATGGGCGTCTTCGTGGGCAGCTACCTGCTGGTGAGTCGCGACATTCTTGATATCCCGCCCGCTGCCACCCTTGTGGCCTCCGGTAGCTGCTTTTTGCTGGGGCTGGTGGGACTGAGTTACGGGGTGATCTCCTCCAGCTGGGAGGATCAAGCCGGCAGCCTGCTGGGAACCGAGCAGATCCGCTTGAACGTGAGCCGGCTGCGGGAATCGATCCGAAGCATGCGCCAACCTGGCTCAGGCGATACCCGGGGCTGAGCAACCGTTATCGGCTTATGGCACCGAGCCGGCTTCAGCCGGCTCCCATCGGCGCGCAAAGGCTCACCTTGAAACTGGCCGAGGTCAGGGTCGCCAGGGCCGACTCACCATCGGCCACGCAGAACTGGGGACCCAGGCGGACGTAACGGCTGAGCTGGGCATCGAGAACCCGGGCAACAACCGGCACCCGTACGCCCACCTCTTCCTGGCCGGGTCGGTGGGCCTGCAAGCATTCCCGCAACCGGTGCTGAATCGCGATGTCGCCGGCCTGGTCGGCGGGAAGCTCCACCACCAGGAGGCGCAGGTCCTCGATGCTGCGGCAGTCGTCCACGATCAGCTGGACCCGCTCATCGCGCCGGTCCACCGAAGCCCACACCAACAGGCGGGCATCCAGCATCAGATGGTCAGCGAGCCTGGCATAGGCCTTGGGGAACACCACCGCCTCAGAGGAGCCGGTGAGGTCCTCGATCTGCAAAACGGCCATCCGGTCGCCCTTGCGGGTGTTCACCTGGCGAAGCTCGGCCACCATCACCACAACGCTCACCTTGGCCTTGTCGGCCTGCTCCTCCAGGCTGCCCAGACCGATCGGGGCCAGCAGGTTCACCTGGGTGCCGAGTTGGCGCAAGGGGTGGTCGGAGATGTAAAAGCCCAGGAGCTCCTTCTCGAGTTTGAGCTTCTCCCGCGGTGGGTAATCGGCCACCGGGGCGGCCTTCGGAGCGGTGGAGAGATCGGCGGGGGCGGGACCGGACTCGGCGGCGGGGGCCGCGAAGAGATCGAAGATGTTGCCCTGGCCGCTGGCCCTGTCCTTGGCCCGCGAGGAGGCCCAGTCGAGGATCAGGTCCAGGTCGGCCATCAGCTGGGCCCGGTTGGCACTGGGATCAAGGGCATCGAGGGCACCGCAGTGGATCAGCGATTCAATCGCGCGGCGGTTGAGCTGCTGGCCGCTGAGGCGGTCGCACAGGTCCGCCAGCGACTGGAAGGTCCCGTCACTACCGCGGCTGTCGATCAGGGAGCGGATCGCCCCATCGCCAAGGTTGCGCACCGCCGAGAGCCCAAAGAGAATGCGCTCGCCCACGGGGGTGAAATCGATGCCGGAAGCATTCACATCGGGCGGCATCACCTCGATGCCCATGGCGTTGCAGTTGGCGATGTAGCGCTGCACCTTGTCACTGGCGCCCGCATTGACCGTGAGCAAGGCAGCCATGTAAGCCACCGGGTAATGGGCCTTCAGGTAGGCAGTTTGATAGGTGACGGCTCCATAGGCGGTGGAATGGCTTTTGTTAAAGCAGTACTCGGCGAAAAGAACCATCTGCTCAAACAGCCCCTCGGCAACCCTGGCCTCCACCCCCCGTTCGGTGGCCCCCTGCACGAATAAGCTCTGGTGCTTCTCCATCTCGCTCTTCTTCTTCTTGCCCATCGCCCGCCGCAGCAGGTCGGCTTCGCCTAGGGAATAGCCAGCCAGATCCTGGGCGATCTTCATGATCTGCTCCTGATAGACCATGATCCCGTACGTCTCCTTGAGGATCGGTTCAAGCTTGGCGTGGGCCACATCGATCCGCTCACGGCCGTGTTTGCGGTTGATGAACTTGGGGATCAATCCCGCATCGAGAGGGCCGGGACGGTAGAGGGCAAGGATCGAGGAGATGTCCTCCAGCGACGAAGGTTTAAGGTCGCGCACAATCTGGCGCATGCCACTGGATTCGAGCTGGAAGATGCCCTCCAGATCTCCCCGCGCCAGCAGGGCATAGGTTCCCTCATCCCCGGAAGGCAAGGCATCGGGATCCACACGCACGCCGCTGCTCTGCTCCACCAGATCGAGGGTCTTCTGGATCATCGTGAGGTTCTTGAGGCCGAGGAAATCCATCTTCAGCAGGCCCATCGACTCCACGTCCTCCATGAAGTACTGGGTGATCACCTGACCGTCGTTGTTGCGCTGCAGCGGCACCAACTCGTCGAGGGGATCGGCGGCAATCACCACGCCAGCGGCATGCACACCAAAGGTCTTGTTGGTGCCTTCAATGCGCATCGCTAAATCCACCCAGTGCTTGACCTTCGGATCGCCTTCGTATTTCTGACGGAACTCCGGATTCGGTGATTCGGCGCCGATCATCTCTTTCAGCTTGGCGGGCTTACCACGGGCCACCGGGATCAGCTTGGCGAGGCGATCGGCCTCGCCGTAGGGGATGTCCAGCACGCGGGCCACATCCTTAAGCACCGCCTTGGAGGTCATGCGGTTGAAGGTGATGATCTGGGCCACCTTGTCCTCGCCGTAGCGCTGGGTGACGTAATCGATCACCTCGCCGCGGCGCTCAATGCAGAAATCCGTATCAATATCCGGCATCGATTTACGTTCCGGATTCAAGAAGCGCTCGAACAGCAGGCCATGCTCGACCGGATCGATGTTGGTGATGCCCAGAGCCCAGGCCACCACAGAACCCGCCGCCGAGCCCCGGCCCGGCCCCACCGGGATGCCGTTGTCGCGGGCGAAGCGGATGTAGTCCCACACCACCAAGAAGTAGGTGGGAAAACCCATCTGCTCCATCACCTGCAACTCGAAATCCAGCCGCTCGCCATAGGCCGGAACGAAGACCTCACTGGCGCTCAGGCCCATGCGCTGACGCAGACCATCGCGAGCCACCTCAGCCAGGTAGCTCACCGCCGTGTGCCCCTCCGGAATCGGAAAGCGGGGCATCTGATAGCGGCCGAGGATGTCGTAGTCCTCCACCTTCTCGGCCACCCGGGCCGTGTTGGTCACCGCCTCGGCCACCACCTCAGGATCCAGGTGATCGGCAAACAGCGCCAGCATCTCCGCTTCGCTGCGGATGTATTCGGTGCCGGTGTAGCGCAACCGCTTCTCGTCGCTGATCAACTTGCCGGTGAGCACGCAGAGCAGGGCGTCATGGGCCTCCACATCGCCCACGCTCAAGTAATGGGCATCGTTGGTGGCCACCAGAGAAATGCCGAGTTCGGCGCCGATCCGCGCCATCTCCACGTTCACGATGCGGTCCTCGATGCCGCCGTGGTCCTGGATCTCCAGGTAAAAATCCTCGCCGAACACCTCCTGGTACCAGGCGGCCACCGTGCGTGCCACATCCGGACGCCCCTTGAGGATGGCCTGAGGGATCTCGCCGCCAAGGCAGGCGGTGGCAATGATCAGCCCTTCGCTGTACTGACGCAGCAGCTGCTTATCAATGCAGGCCCTCGCAAAGATGCCCCGACCGCGCATGCCACGCAGGTGACTGATGCTGGTGAGCTTGACCAGGTTGCGGTACCCCACCGCATTCTTAGCCAGCACCACCAGGTGGTAGCGACGCTCTTTTTTCGGCTGCGGATCCTCAATCGAACCGTTGATCACATACATCTCATTGCCGATGATCGGCTTGATGCCGGCCTTGCCGCAGAGCTTCAGGAGCTCGATGGCGCCGTACATCACGCCGTGGTCGGTGAGGGCCAGGGCGGGCATGCCCAGCTCCACGGCCCTCTCCACCATCTGCGGCAACTGGCTGGCCCCGTCCAGCAGGCTGTAGTCGCTGTGGTTGTGGAGGGGAACGAAGGCCAAGGGCGCAGGGATCGTATGGCCTCAGGCTAGGGGAGGACGCAAGCGGCAGTGTGGCCGCATCGCCAGGGCGCAAGCGGTACACCAGATATGGGGCCAAGGCCCATGGCAACTGGTGAGGGGGAGGTGCCGGAAATGATTCCTCAGGGCACCAGCGATGCGGCGGGCCGAGAGTCCATCACGCGGGCATCCTGCTCATAGGCGTGGGCCACCTGCAGCAGCCGCTCCTCCTGGAGGACCCCGGTGATCAGCTGCAGGCCAATCGGCAGTCCCTGGCCGTCGAAGCCGCAGGGCAGGCTCAGGGCCGGCAAGCCGGCCAGGTTGGCGGGGATCGTGAGCAGATCGGCCAGGTACATGGCCAAGGGGTCGTCGGTGTGGGCGCCGAAACGGAAAGCGGTGGTGGGGGAGGTGGGGGTGAGCAGCACATCGACGGCCTCGAAGGCGCGGTCGAAATCGCGGCGGATCAGGGTGCGCACCTGCTGGGCTTTGCGGTAGTAAGCATCCACATAGCCCGCCGAGAGGGCGTAGGTGCCGATCAGAATGCGGCGCTGCACCTCAGCCCCGAACCCCTCGGCCCGGCTGCGGGCGGTCATGCCGGCCAGGCTGTCGCCACCCTCTGGAGCCGTGGAGCGGAAGCCATACTTCACGCCGTCATAGCGGGCCAGGTTGGCGGAGGCCTCCGAGGGGGCAATCACGTAGTAAGTGGCGATGCCGTCGTCGAAGCGGGGGCAGCTCACGTCCACCAGCTCACAGCCAAGGGCCTCAAGCCGGGCGGCTGCGGCTAGCACCGAGGCCTTCACGGCCGGATCCAGGCCCGGCTGCTCAAAGCATTCGCGGATCAGGCCCACCCGCAGGCCCTTCACCGGCTGGCCCAGGGCGGCGGTGTAATCGGGAACCGGAACCTTGAGGCAGGTGGCATCGCGGGGATCGGGGCCGGCGATGGCCTGGAGGATCTCGGCGGCATCCGCCACGCTGGTGGTGAAGGGACCCACCTGGTCGAGGGAGCTGGCGAAGGCCACCAGCCCCCAGCGGCTGACACGGCCGTAGGTGGGTTTGAGACCCACCACACCGCAGAAGCTGGCCGGCTGGCGGATCGAGCCGCCGGTGTCCGAGCCGAGGGCCGCCACGCATTCCCCCGCCGCCACGGCGGCCGCACTGCCCCCGGAGCTGCCGCCCGGCACCCGCTCCGGATCCCAGGGGTTGCGGCTGGGGCCGAAGGCGGAGGTCTCGGTCGAGCTGCCCATGGCGAACTCGTCGAGATTGGTCTTGCCCAGCAACACGGCGCCAGACTCCCAAAGACGCCCGGTCACGGTGGATTCGTAGGGCGGCACGAAGCTCTCCAGCATGCGGCTGGAGCAGGTGGTGCGGATTCCCTTGGTGCAGAGGTTGTCCTTGATCGCCAGGGGGATCCCGGCCAGGGGAGGAAGCTCCGCGCCGGCGGCCCGCTCAGCATCGATGCGATCGGCATCGGCGCGGGCACGATCGGCCGTCACCTCCAGGTAGGCGTGGACGGTGGGGTCCACGGCCGCAATCCGCTCCAGGTGGGTCTCGGTGAGTTCCCGGGCGGACACCTCACCCCGGCGCAGCTGCGCGCGCCACTCGGCGATCCCCATCCACCCATCGTTCCAGCTGGGCCGACGCTATCAGCCAGCGCCCGGAGCACCGGCGGGTCCGTCCGGTTGCCGCCGAGTCAGGAGCTAGGCGGTGCCGAAGGGTGTCAGCGGAGATCGGGCGCCTCGGTGAGGGGTTCACCCCGCTGGGTGCGCAGCAGTTGATGGTCGATCGAGGCCGGACCCTCGGAGCGGAGATCGGCGAGGAAGGGCTGCAGGGCCGCTTCCAGGGTGGAGCGCCGCACGAAGGGGCCGAACCAGTAGACCGCATCCGGTGTCTGGGTCTGAACGCGAGCCCACCACGCCAGGCCCAACCCGTTGGCAACGCTTCGCACGGGCCAGAGCAGCGGATTCATAGACCAGGGGATGGGACCGATCCCATTCTGAACCTCGAGCTCCACGCCGCCCGCGCCGGTGCGGAGCCGAGCACCGGCGCAGGGGGAAAGCCCGCTGGGGCCAAGCTCTGCGGCAGCGTCACAGGCGGATATCGTCCTGGAACTGGCTCGGTTCGGCCGACACCTCGGCCTGCCAGAGCGGTGCGGGAGTCCCCTCCATGGCTTCCGTTTGCCCAACTCCCACCAGGGGCTCCTCCAGATCCTGATCAGCACCGATGGGGTGAGCCGCCAAAGGCTCAACATGGGATTCGGCGCGCGAGGATGGTCCGCCTGCGATGGCCCCAGCTGGGGTGGCCTCGCTCGGCAGATCCTCGACTGCTTCGGGTTCCAGCATCCGTTCAGAAACAGGATCCTCTTGCGGGGCTAGGCCGGCAGCGGGGGCCAGAGCCGCCGCCGCTGGGCTTTCCCCGTCGTCCATCGCCGGGGCGTGCAGGTCGGGGGAAGGAAGGGAGGCGTCGGCCGGCCCAGGGTCCAGGGGGCTAGGAAGTGCTTCGAGGGGTGCGGGAGTCGGGAGGGCGGGCCTCACCAGACGCGGCGCGGGGGAGGTGCCGCTGAGCCCCTTCATCCAGCTGCGACGGGCAACCTCATAAAGCAGCAAGGCGGTGGCCACCGAGGCATTGAGGCTGGGGGTGGCGCCGCGCAGCGGGATCCGTACGAGTTGGTCGCAATTGCGGCGGGTCAGCAGGGAGAGCCCATCCCCCTCCGATCCGGTCACGATCACCAGCGGACCATCCAGATCAGCCTCCTCCAGGCTCACGGTGCCCTCTTCGGCCAGCCCGATCACCCGGTAGCCCTCCTGCTTGAGGGTGTCGAGAGAACGGTTGAGGTTCACCACCCGGGCGATCGGCAGGTGCTCGAGGGCACCAGCCGCCACCTTGGCCACCGAACCGGTCAGGCCGGCGTTACGTCGCTGGGGAAGAACCAGGCCGTGGGCTCCGAGGGCCTCGGCGCTCCGCACGATCGCGCCGAGGTTGTGGGGATCGGTGAGGCCATCCACGGCCAGGAGCAACGGCGCCTCCCCGATGCCGCGGCAGCCCTCGATCAGGCTGCCCAGATCCAGGGTGTCGACAGCGGCGGGCTGCAGCACGATGCCCTGGTGCACGGCACCGCCACTGATCTGGCCAAGCCGCGCCCAGGTGACCTCCTCCACGAGCACACCGGAGGCCTTGGCCTCCCGCAGCAACTGCAGAAAGCGGGGGCTGAACCGCATCTCAGGAGTACACCAGATGCGGTGAACCGGCCGGCCGCTCTCGAGGGCTGCCTGGGCGGTGTGACGACCCCAGATCAGATCGGAGGGGGCGGCTGCAGCGAAGCTCTCAGCCTCGCTGCGGTCCCGATCGTCGCCAGGGGGCGGGGCAAACGCGCCCGATCCCCGGGGGAGAACCCTTGGTGCCGGAGGCCGGATGGACGGGGAGCCAAAGGGAACGCGCCGCTGGGACTGACCATCGCGGAAACGGGGGCCGCCGCGGTCGGCGCCAAAGCGATCGGGGCCGCGTCGCGCCGGGAAAGGGGCACGGGCGTCATTGCGGCGGGGCCGTCGATCGACCGCGCCGCGCCCCTCGGTCGGACGGCCCTCCCCTCCCCGGCTGCCTTCCCCATCCCTGCCGCCGTAGGGGGCCCGGTCACGACGGGGCTCGAATCGCTGGCCGTCGCGGGGGGCATAGGCCCGGCGCTCGCCGCCTGGACGCTCGGAACGACCGGCGCCGGACTCAGCACCGAAACGGCCTCCCTCCCGGTCACGGTCACGGTCGCGACCGGCCTCCGGCCGCGGCGCACCGGGGCGGGCCGGCCGGCCGCCGGGCCGGCCGAAGGGTCGGTTGGGGGGAGATCCCCCGGAGCCGCGACGGGGACCGCGGTCGGTGGGGCCGTTCCAACGGCCCTGGGGACGGCCGCTGGGACGGCGATCTGGGGACTGGCTCATGGGGTGCGGGGCGACGGGTTGGGTGAATCGGTCTTCGCGAGGTGGTCCAGGAGCTCGGCCAGCCGCCGTGGGTTCCGCAAAAAGAGCCATCCCACCATGGTCTCAAATCCCGTGGCCTGCCCATAGATGGCAGCCTCCGAGCGGCGGGGTCCGCGGCCGGCGCGGTTGCGGCCGCGGCGCACCAGATCCCTCTCCTGCTCTTCTAACAGGGGCTCCAGACGTTGGAGGGCCTCCACCTGGGCCTCAGCCCTCACGGCAGCCACCACGGCCAGGTGGGCGCTAGCCGTGCGCGTGGCCTGCCGGCAGTGGAGCAGGCGCTGGTGGAGTTCCCACACCGCATCTCCGAGCCAGGCCAGCTGCAGGGGACCCAGATCGGCGCCGTTGGGCAAGGGCGGCTCCACGGGCAGCCACACGCCTGAGGATGGCGGTGCGGAGGGATCGGCGGACGCCGCCTCAGGCGGCGTCGAGCTGGCCAAGGGCACTCTCCAAATCGGGTTTCAGATGGAGGAAATCCTCCAGGCGCACCAGTTTGACGGTCTGCACCACGCGGGCATTGCCCACCACCACAAACTTCAGGGCAGTGTCGTTGCACTGTTTGGCCAGCTGCACGAGGGCCCCAAGGCCGGAGGAATCGAGGAAGTCGATCCGGCTGAGGTCGATCACCAAGGGCAGGCTGCCCCGCTGGATTTGCGCGGCCACGAACTCCGAAAACTGTTTGTCGGAATAGGCATCAAGCTGGCCCGTGAATTGGAACAGCACGCATTGGGGCCTCCGTTCATAGCCGCCCCGCAGGGATACCGTCAGTCGCTGCAGATCGTTGATCGCTCCAAGCCTCTCGGAAGGATTCGCGGCAAGTGTAGTGAGCGCAACCGCCAATGCCGCAACCGCAACAGAACGTGGGCGAAAGCTCAGCGGCGCTGGGCCATCAAGTCCGCAAAGCGGGCGAAGTGGTGGTCGGCATCGTGGGGACCGGGACTGGCCTCGGGGTGGTACTGCACCCCAAACACCGGTTGATGGCGCAGGGCCAGGGCCGCCACGGTGCGGTCGTTGAGATTCAGGTGGGTCACGATCACCCGATCGGCAGGCAGGGAGGCTGCATCAAGGGCGAAACCGTGGTTCTGGCTAGTGATCTCTACCGACCCCGGAGAACCGCAAGGGTGGTTGAGGCCTCGGTGCCCATAGCCGAGCTTGAAGGTGCGGCCGCCGAGGGCCAGTCCCAGAATCTGGTGTCCGAGGCAGATGCCAAACAGGGGAAGATCGGCCTGGGTGAGCAGGGTGCGCGCGAGGGTGATCCCCCCTGAAACGGCGGCCGGATCGCCAGGGCCATTCGAGAGAAACACCCCTTCGGGCTCCAGCGCCAGCACCTGATCGGCCGTGGCATCGGCCGGCAGCACGGTCACGGCGCAGCCGTGGGCCACCAATCGCTCCAGGATCGCCCGCTTGATCCCAAAATCAATCGCCACGACCCGGAAAGGGCGCTCCTCGGAGCGTTGGATGCGGGTGTCGAAATCGGCACGGCAAGGCTGGCTCCAGCCGTAGGGCTCCGCGGTGGACACGGTGACCGCCAGGTTGAGGCCATCCATCACCGGGGCGCTACGCACCTGCTCCAGGAGCGTGGCCGCTGACGTGCCATCACTGCTAATCGCCCCATTCATGGCCCCTCCCTCCCGGAGGTGGCGCACCAGGGCACGGGTATCGACCCCGCGGATGCCCACCACGCCGGTGCGACCGAGCCAGGACTCGAGATCTTCGCGGCAACGCCAGCTGCTGGGAAGCGGAGCCAGCTGGCGAGCGATCACGCCCCGCACGTGGGGGTGGTCAGCCTCCTCATCCTCGGAATTCACGCCGGTGTTGCCGAGCTCGGGGTAGGTGAAGGTGACCAGCTGGCCGGCGTAGCTGGGATCGGTCATCACCTCCTGATACCCCGTCATGCCGGTGTTGAACACCACCTCGCCAATCACCGTGCCGCGGGCCGCGAAGGCCAGGCCCCGCAGCACGGTGCCATCGGCCAGAACCAGCAGGGCCTCGCCCGGGGAGCCTGGTGGGATGCCCCGGCCCGCCGGGTCAGCGGCGGAGTGGGTTCCAACCAGGCTGGAAGCAGTGGGGGCCGGGGAGGGGCTGGAGACCATGGCCGTAAATGGACGGGCGGGGACGAGGGACTGAATCCGGGGCGATCATCCCCCAACGGGGGACTGCAGGGCGGCCCGCAGCCGCTCCAGCCGGAGCCAGGGGGCGCCGGCGGCCAGGGCTTCCAAGGCCGGAGCCAACCCCTCCGCCACCCCCGGCACTAGGCCGGCGGCCCAGAGCACCAACGCCGTATTGAGCGCCACCACATCCCGCTGGGCTCGGGTTCCACCGCCCTGCAGGACCGCTTCGAGAATCGCCCGGTTGGTGGCCAGGTCTCCGCCGAGCAGGGCCTCCAGCGGGGCCGCTTCCAAGCCCAGATCCGCAGCCGAAAGGCACTGGCGGCGCAGCACACCGTTCTCGAGCAACACCAGCTCATTGGGCCCCTCGAGGGTGGCCTCATCGAGGCCGCCATGGCCGTGCACCACCACGGCCCGGCCCTGACCCAGGATCCGCAGGGCTTCGGCCATCGGCTCCAATTGGTCGGGACGGGCCACCCCCAGCACCTGGGCCTCGGGCCGAAGGGGGTTCACCAAGGGCCCGAGCTGGTTGAACACGGTGCGCACCCCCAGGCTGCGGCGCAGGGGAGCCAGACCCGCTAGGGCCGGATGCCAGCCGGGGGCAAACAAAAAGGTGACGCCCGCCAATGGCAGGGCCGCCACCACCCGCTCGGCCGGAGCGGCCAAATCCAGGCCCAGGGCCTCCAACACATCGGCCGAACCCACCCGTCCGCTGGCGCTGCGGTTGCCGTGCT
>Ga0310334_100276_pt1 | contig 15039 bp, 13 predicted proteins | sample LakMicMIDCLREDC7_FD_195548 | JGI IMG/M metagenome (GOLD analysis project Ga0310334, IMG submission 195548) | Enriched freshwater cyanobacterial communities from Lake Michigan, Michigan, United States - MI23.DCL.RED.C7 (v2) (version 2) | ecosystem: Environmental > Aquatic > Freshwater > Lake...
GGGGCTGCCCCAGCCGCTGCTGATCGCCTTGGCGGCGCTCACAGGCTGGCTCGCTGAGCGTTGGCGACCCGGAATCCTGGCGTCCGCCGCCGGCCCTTCCCCCAGGAGCTCCCATTCTTCCGCCCCGGCGCATTCCGCACAGCTGGGCCAGGATCCGGCCGCGGCAACGGCCTCACCGCCCCCGGCGGCCGGCCTCGATGCCCTCCATGGCGATGACACGCCCACCCCGCCCCACGCCCGCATCAGGCCCCGCCATCTGGCCCTCACCCTGCTGTGGGGTGGCGTTGCTGTGCTCCTGCCGCTTGGCCTCCTCACCCTGCTGGAGGGCTGGAACGGCACCCTGGCCACCATGGCCCGCTTCTTCAGCCGCGTCGCCCTGGTGAGCTTCGGCGGGGCCTACGCCGTGCTGCCCTACGTGGCCCAGGGCGCCGTGGAGCGGTTCGGCTGGCTCAGCGCCGCCCAGATGGTGGATGGGCTGGCCCTGGGGGAAACCACACCGGGCCCCTTGATCATCGTGGTGGCCTTCGTGGGGGTGCTGGGGGGCTGGCATGCCGCCGGCTCCCTGGCCTACGCCCTGCTGGCCGGGCTTGTGGTGGTGTGGTTCACCTTCCTGCCCTCCTTCCTGTTCATCCTGGTGGGAGGCCCCCTGGTGGAGGCGAGCCGCGGTGAAGGGCGGTTGGCCGGCCCGATGCAGGCGATCGGAGCGGCCGTGGTGGGCATGGTGGCCAGCCTGGCGCTGCTCTTCGCTGGGCCGGTGCTCTGGCCTGGGGGACAGGTGGCCGGGATCGACCTCGCCGCTGCGGCTCTGCTGGCGCTCGCCCTGCTGCTGCTGTTCTGGCGGCGATGGGGCGTGCTGCCCCTGATCGGCGGCGCGGCGCTGGTGGGGCTGGCGCGGGTGGGGCTGGGCTGGCTGGGGAGCTAAGTGGTGCAGCAAGTCCCAGCCAGACCATGGCGTGCCGGACTGGCCCCCAGCCCGTGCACTCAGAACGTGAAGGTGGTCTTCATCAGGCCGCCCAGCTGGTGGAAGCTGCGACTGGCCGGCGTGTCCTGCCCGAGGGGACGGTTCAGATAGAAGAGCGCCGGCATCAGCGAGATGTTGTCGGTGAGCTGGAACTTGTACCAACCCTCCAGCACCACATTGCCGTCGTTGGGGGTGGATCCATCCCGAAGGGCGGTGGCGAAGATCGGCTGGCCGATGCCAAAACCCAGGGTGTTGTCCTTCACGAAGGCATCCTTCCACTGCAGGCCCACCATCCAGCTCTGGCTGGTGGTCACGGCGGTCGGGCTGGGATCGTCGCCATAGGCGGTGCTGTTCAGGCCCCAGCCCACACTGATCGAGGGGATCCAGCCGTTGGCGCTGGGCTGCCAGAAGCCACTCAGACCGAAGGCGTCGGTGTGGGAGCCATCGGTGAAGGCCAGGCTGGCCTGCGGTGTGGCCCCAGTGATCTCGAAGCCTCCTTGAACCCAGGAATAGATGGCGGCCAGCCCCCAGGCCTCCTGGCTGTAGCCCAGCTGCAGGGTTCCTGCGCCCTCGGCACCGCCGGTGCCGATGCCTCCAATGCTGGGATTGGAGATGTCGCCGTTGGAGGCGATGTAATTGGCGGAAAGGCTCCAGCCTCTGTCCTTCCACCAGATGCCGGCGCCGCTGCCGAGGTTGTTGTTGTACGCCCCGGGGGCACCCGCCAGGGTCATCACGTTGAGCAGGGTGTCGTCGGGATACACGCTCGGTACCTGGGCCAGCATGTCGTCCTGCTCCACCCGGGCCCCGAAGGTGGCCGTGACCTTAGCTCCGATCGGGAACTGATAAAAGAGGCGATCGACCACGATCACGAACGGACAGGCGAAGTCGCGGCATTCCTGGTCGAACGCCACCTCCAGCAGGGAGAGCTGGCCCGTGGGCCCCCCGCCGCCGAAGGGGGTCTTGCCGAAACTGCCGTCACGCAGCACGGTGCGCAGCAGATCCTTACCGGTGAAGCTGGTATCGAGGCTGAGCTCAAGGTCGTAGACGAAGGTGGTGCCGCCCCAGTCCCGGCGGCTGGAGCCCACCAGATCGCTGGCGCTGCCCCCGAAGGCATTGGCACCCACCACATAGGTGGCCATGCCGGAGAGGGTGGTGGTGGTGGAGAACTGATCCGCCACCAACCGACCGACCCGGGACTCGAGCCCGTCGACGCGGCCCCGCAGCTGGGCGAGTTCGGCCTGGAACTCCTTGCTGAGGCGCCGCAGCTCATCGGTGCGTTCCTGAACCCGGTCCAGGCAGGCCTGGAGCAGGGCTGCCGCCTCGTAGCGGCTGATCGTGCCGCCGCCCCGGAAGCTGCCGTTGGGGTAACCGGCCACGCAGCCGTAGCGATCCACCAGATTGGACAGGGCCTGATAGGCCCAGTCGGTGGGGCGTACATCACTGAAGGAGCCCGCACTGGTCACCTGGTCACGGGCGCCATAACGGTTGAGGTCAGCCAGATTCAGTTCGGCCGCCCGCAGCCCCCCCGGCAGCAGGCTCACCACCAATCCCAGGCCCGTCAGGGTGGCCCCCCGTCCGGCCCGGAAGGGCCCGCGAGCAATAACGGAGGGCCTGGTGGGCTGACTTCGGTGGCACAAGAGCGGCGCCGTCGACTACTGGGGCGCAACCTACTGAATCCGCTTCGGAAAAGAAAGGACGTTTGCGGACGATGACGGAACATCGAATCCACAAATACCTTGTGCTCCATGGCACAGGCCCCCAGCCCAGAAGCCCCGGGCACGGAGGAAAGAAGAGGGGAAAGGGGTTCAAGGCGAGGTGGGGAAATGCAACCCATCGGCATGGCCGACGCACAACAAATCTCCGGATCCCGACAGCCTGCAGAGCCCTGAAAACGATTCGCCCGAAGCTTTTCGAAGCGGCGAATGAAGGCCAAGCCGACAAGGCTCAAGCGTTGGACATCAGCCCCTCAGAACACCTCAACAGCCGCCAGGGCTGGCTCCTCGCTCCGTCGCCGCGCCGATTCGCCACAGCTTTTCGGAGTCGGAAACACCTTGCCGGGGTTGGCCAGGCCCTCGGGATCGAAGGCCTGGCGCACCAGTTGCATGGTGGCCAGGTCATCGGGGGCGAACATCCAGTCCATGTAGCAACGCTTGTCGTTGCCCACCCCATGCTCACCGCTGATGCTGCCGCCCGCCGCGATGCAAAGCCGCAGGATCTCGGCCGCCAGCGCCTGCACCCGCTCCCCCACCCCAGGCTCATCGGAGCGGTAAAGGATGAGGGGGTGAAGGTTGCCGTCGCCGGCATGGAACACATTGGCCACCGGCAGGCCGTAGCGCTCGCTCAGTTCGCCGATGGCCCGCATCACTTCCGGGAGCGCCGTGCGAGGCACCACCCCGTCTTGGAGGTAGTAGCTGGGGAAGCGACGGCCGAGGGCCGAGATCGCCGACTTGCGCCCCTGCCAGAGCCTGGCCCGGTCGTCGGCCTCGCGGGCCAGGCGCACCGTGCGGGCCCCGGCCTGGCGGCAGCGCTCGGTGGCCAGCTCCAGGGCCACCGCCACCTCCTCCTGCTGGCCGTCGAGCTCCACCAGCAGCACCGCGGCCGCATCGGCGGGGTACTCCTGGGCGCCCAGATAGTCGTTGACCGCCTCAATGCAGAGGCGATCCATCATCTCCATTCCAGCCGGCAAAATGCCGGCGACGGTGATGCCCCGCACCGCTTCGGCGGCCGCCTCCATCGAGGTGAAGTCGGCCAGCAGCACCGCCACACTGGCCGGCGCCCGCAGCAGGCGCAGGGTGATGGCCGTGGCGATGCCGAGGGTGCCCTCACTGCCGATGAACACGCCGCGCAGGTCGAGCTCGGGGGTTTCGGCCAGGCCGCTGCCCAGGGTGGTGATGGTGCCATCGGGAAGCACCACCTCCATCGCCAGCACGTGGTTGCTGGTAACGCCGTACTTCAGGCAGTGCACCCCACCGGAGTTCTCGGCCACATTGCCGCCGATGCTGCACACCACCTGGCTGGAGGGATCGGGGGCGTAGTAAAAACCGTCGCCTGCCACCGCCCGGGTGACCCAGCTGTTGATCACCCCGGGCTGCACGGTGATGCGGCGGTTGGGCAGGTCGATCTCCAGCACCTGGCGCATGCGGGTGGTGGCGATCACCATGGCCGGGGTTTCAGCCACGGCACCGCCGGAGAGGCCCGTGCCGCTGCCGCGGGCCACGAACGGCACCCCCTCGTGGTGGCAGAGGCGGAGCAGGGCCGCCACCTGGTCGGTGGTTTCCGGCAGCACCACCAGGGGCGGCTCCCAGCGATGCAGGGTGAGACCGTCGCAGTCGTAGGCCAGCAGCTCCTGGCGGGCGGCCACCACGCCCCGGGCCGGCAGGATGGCTCGGCAGCGGCACTCGATGGCGGCCCAGTCGATCGGGGACCGCGGCGCTGGGGCGGAGGTGGGGGAGGCGCTGGGAGAATTAATGGGGCTGGTGGCGGTGGCGGGCGACGGGCTGGGCGCGAGGGAGGCTGCCGGGTCCGTTTCGATGCTCTCTTGGGTGCTCGGAGCAGGCGTCACAGCGGGAACGGGCATCGGGCAAGTCCGCGTTCAAGGTACTCAAGGTGCGCACAGGGGTGCCCCGTTGGGTCAGGATGGAGAACGCTTGTCAGCCCTCCGTCCGCGGATCCCGTCTTGTCGGCTTCACCCACAGCGCCCGTTTCGACTCCTGTGCTCAACACCACCCGCTCCCAGGAGATCTTCACCGCCGCCCAGACCCTGATGCCGGGGGGCGTTAGCTCGCCGGTGCGTGCCTTCAAGTCGGTCGGCGGCCAGCCCATCGTGTTCGACCGCGTCAAGGGCGCCTACGCCTGGGATGTGGACGGCAATCGCTACATCGATTACATCGGCAGCTGGGGCCCCGCCATCTGCGGCCACGCCCACCCCGAGGTGATTGCCGCCCTGCACGCGGCCCTCGAGAACGGCACCAGCTTCGGTGCCCCCTGCGAACTGGAGAACGTGCTGGCTGAGCTGGTGATCGCCGCGGTGCCCTCGGTAGAGATGGTGCGCTTCGTGAACTCCGGCACCGAGGCCTGCATGTCGGTGCTGCGGCTGATGCGCGCCTTCACCGGCCGCGAGAAGATCATCAAGTTCGAGGGCTGCTACCACGGCCACGCCGACATGTTCCTGGTGAAGGCCGGTTCCGGGGTGGCCACCCTCGGCCTGCCCGATTCCCCCGGTGTGCCGAAGGCCACCACCGCCGCCACCCTCACCGCCCCCTACAACGACCTCGAGGCGGTGAAGGCCCTGTTCGCCGCCAACCCCGGGGAGATCGCCGGGGTGATCCTGGAGCCGGTGGTGGGCAATGCGGGCTTCATCACCCCCGAACCCGGCTTCCTCGAGGGTCTGCGGGAGCTCACCAAAGACAACGGCGCCCTGCTGGTCTTCGACGAGGTGATGACCGGCTTCCGGATTAGCTATGGCGGCGCCCAGGCGAAGTTCGGCATCACGCCCGACCTAACCACCATGGGCAAAGTGATCGGCGGCGGCCTGCCGGTGGGGGCCTACGGCGGCCGGGCCGACATCATGGCGATGGTGGCTCCGGCCGGCCCGATGTATCAGGCGGGCACCCTCAGCGGCAACCCGCTGGCGATGACCGCCGGCATCAAGACCCTGGAACTGCTCAAGCAGCCCGGCAGCTACGAACGGCTGGAACTGATCACCAAGCGCCTCAGTGACGGCATCCAGGCCGCCGCCCGCGACGCCGGCCTGCCGATCACCGGCGGCAGCATCAGCGCCATGTTCGGCTTCTTCCTCTGCGAAGGGCCGGTGCGCAACTTCGAGGAGGCCAAGGCCACCGACACGGTCCTGTTCGGCAAGCTCCACCGGGCCATGCTCGAGCGGGGCGTGTACCTGGCACCCAGCTCCTACGAGGCGGGCTTCACCTCCCTGGCCCACAGCGATGCCGACATCGACGCCACCATCGCCGCCTTCCGGGACAGCTTCGCGGCCATTCTCTGAGCGGCGGCCGTTCCGCCGAACGGCTCCCACCTTGGGAGCCGCGCCCTAACATCCGCGCAACAAGGCCAGTTTGCTGGAATTCCCGTCCGCCATCGCCGGGTCTTCCCGCCAGGATCGCCGTGAGCGCGGAGCCCTGAGGCTGGCCTCCCTTCTGGCGGCAACGGTGGGGGCGCTCGCGATCCTGGGCCAGCAGGCCGAACCGGCAACCAAGCCCGTGGCTCCGCTCGGCGCGCCCGACAGCGCCCTCACGATCGGGGCCGTGATCGCCCTCACCGGCAACGCCAATCTCTACGGCCAGGACCAACGGCAGGGCCTCGATCTGGCCCGGCGGTGGGCGGATGCGCTGCCCCTGGCAGCGGGCGATCCACCCCGCCGGCCACTACGGCTCCAGCTGGAGGACGGCGGCAGCGATGAGGCCACCGCCATCGCCGCCTTCAATCTGCTGATCAAGCAGGGGGTCCTTGCCCTGATCGGCCCCACCCTCTCCCAGCAGGCCTTCGCCGCCGATCCGATCGCCCAGCGCCGCGGCGTGCCGGTGGTGGCCCCCGCCAACACCGCCAGGGGCATTCCCCAGATCGGCCACTTCATCAGCCGCGTCTCGGCCCAGAGCTCGGTGATCGCGCCGCTCTCGATCGCTGAAGCCCTGCGGCGCGATCCCCAGGTCAAGCGCGTGGCGGTGATCTACGCCCAGGACGACGCTTACAGCACCGCCGAAACGCTGATCTTCCAAAAGACTCTCAAGGCCCGCGGGCTGGCGCCGGTCACGGTGCAGCGCACCCAGCTGGCCGACAACGACTTCCAGATCCCGATCACCGCCGCCCTGCAGCTCCAGCCCGAGCTGGTGGTGATCTCGGTGCAGGCGGTGGCCGGCGGCAACCTGATCCGCCAGCTACGGGAGCTGGGTTACCGCGGCCAGATCGTGGTGGGCAACGGCCTGAACACGCCGAACATCTTTCCGATCTGCCAGCGCTGGTGCGACGGCATCCTGATCGCCCAGGCCTACAGCCCGGAGCTGAACACGCCGATCAACCGCACCTTCCTGCAGCTCTTCCGGGACAGCAATCCCGGCCAGTCCCCCCCCCAGATCACCGCCCAGGCCTGGAGCGCCTACCAGGTGCTGTTCGAGGCGGTGCAGCGCCTGCAGCGGCGCGGCGGCTTCGACGGCCTGACCCTCGGCCAGGCCCGGGCCGCCCTGATGGATGAACTGCTGGCCGGTCGGTACGACACCCCCCTGGGCCCCATCCATTTCCAGAAGGATGGCGAGTTGGTGCAGGGAAGCTTCTATGTGGCCGAGGTGCGCATGGATCCCGGCGGCCGCACCGGTCGCTTCGCCCTGGTGAGCACGGACACCGCGACGGCGCCCCCCGGGGCATCCCCTCCAGCCCGATGATCGAAGCCCTGCTCCAGACGCTGCTCAACGGCGCCGCCACCGGCGGGGTCTACGCCCTGGTGGCCCTGGGCTACACGCTGGTGTTCTCGGTGCTGGGGGTGATCAACTTCGCCCTCGGGGCGCTGTTTTCGCTGGGCGGCTATCTCACCTATCTGCTGATGGGCGGAGCCATCAGCGCCAACGGCGCCCTGCCGGGCTGGGGACTGCCGCTGGCGTTGCCCTTCCCGCTGGCACTGCTGCTGGCGGCGGCCCTCACCGGCCTGGCCTCGCTGGTGGTGGAGTCGGTGGCCTTTGCGCCACTGCGCCGCCGCAACGCCGAACCTCTCCTATATCTGATCACCAGCCTCGGCGCCGGTCTAGCCCTGGTGAACCTGCTGCAGATGCTGATGGGCGCCGAGGGCTATGCCTTCCCCGCCGGCGCCCTGGCCGGTCTCCCGGCTGCGGTGGTGGTGGGCGGTGCCCGGATCCGAAGCGTTCAGGTGCTGCTGCTGGCCGTCTGCGCCGCTGCGGTGCTGGCCCTCACCCTCTGGCTGGAGCACAGCCGCAGCGGCCGGGCCCTGAGGGCGGTGGCCGAGGACGCCACCACCGCCCGGTTGCTGGGCATCAACAGCGACGCGATGCTGCGGCTGGCCTTCCTGGTCAGCGGCGGCCTGGCCGGCCTCGGCGGCGGCCTGATCGGGGTGAGCATCAGCCTGCCGGGCCCGTATGTGGGCATCGGCTACGGACTCAAGGGCCTGGCGGTGCTGGTGCTGGGCGGCCTAGGCAGCGTGCCGGGGGCCATCGCCGGCGGCCTGCTGATGGGCCTGGCGGAGGCCCTGGTGCCAGCTGAGGCCTCCGGTTGGCGCGATGCCCTGGCCTTCGCGATTCTCTTTGCCGTGTTGCTGCTCCGCCCGAACGGACTGCTGGGCCGGCGGCTGGTGGAGAAGGTGTGATGGGAGCTGTGATGGCCGCTGTGATCAGCCTTGCGATGGGGAACCGGGCATGGGCGGCCGATCGGGTCGCGCCCCAGGAGCCTCGATGATCGACAACGGCCTGCTGGTTCAGATGCTGATCGGCGCCCTGCTCGGGGTGTCGGTGTACCTGCCGCTGGCGGCGGGGCAGCTCTCGCTCGCCACGCCAGCCTTCTATGCCGTGGGCGGCACCCTGGCGGCCCTGCTCTCCACCAGGGTGCCGGCCCTCGGCGCCGGCACCGACGGCAGCTTGCAGCTGGCCTCCTTCCTGCTGGAGCTGCTGCTCGGCGGCCTGCTGGCCGGCGGCCTGGCCCTGCTGGTGGGGCGGCTGGTGCTGCGCCTGCAGGGCATCTACCTGGCGATCGCCACCATCGCCCTGGTGGAGATCGTGCGGGTGGCGATCCTCAACCTGCCGTTCACCGGAGGCGCCATCGGCATCTTCGGCATCCCGCAGCCGTTCCCCACCGCCGCGGGCTACCTGATGCCGGCTCTGGGGCTGCTGGCCCTGGCGGGCTGGGTCTGCCAGCGGCTGGAGGTGATGCCCCTGGGCCGGGCGATGGCCGCCGTGCGCAACGACGAACTGGCCGCCGGCTGCATGGGCATCGACACCACCCGGGTGAAGCTCACCGCCTTCGTGCTCAGCGCCGTGCTGGCCGGCAGCACCGGCGCCCTGGCGGCCCATTTCCTCAACACCTGGAACGCCCGCCAGGGCAGCTTCGACACCGCCGTGACCATGCTGGCCTTCGTGATCCTGGGGGGGTCGCGCAGCTGGCTGGGGCCCGTGGTGGGCGGCCTGCTGCTCACGGCCCTGCCCGAACTGCTGCGGCCGGTGGGCGATGGGCGGCTGGTGTTGTTCGCCCTGGTGATCCTGCTTGGGCCGGTGCTGTTCCCCCAGGGACTGATCACCCCCGCCCTGCTGGAGCGGCTGGGCCGGCTGGGGGAGCGGGCGGTCGCCTCCGACCAGGGCCCTAGCGGGGAGGGGAAGCCATGAGCACGCCCCTGTTGGAGGTGCAGAACCTGACCTGCCGCTTCGGCGGGCTCGTGGCGCTCGATCGGGTCAGCTTCGCGGTGCAACCGGGCGAAATCTTCGGGCTGATCGGCCCCAACGGCGCCGGCAAGACCACCCTCTTCAACCTGATCTCCGGCCTCACCCCCCCCAGCGGCGGCGCGGTGCTGTGGCGGGGCGCCCCGATCACGGGCCTGCCGCCCTTCCGGCGCAACCGGCTGGGGCTAGCCCGCACCTTCCAGAACCTGCGCCTCTTCGACGGCCTCTCGGTGCTGGACAACCTGCTGGTGGCCCTGCAGCGCCAGCCGGGGGAATCACTGCTGGGGGGGCTGCTGGCCAACGCCAGCCACCGCCGGGCCGAACGGCAGCGACTGGATCGGGCGGGCCAGCTGCTGGAGGAGCTGGGGCTGGCGGCCTTGGCCGAGCGAGCGGCGGGCACCCTGGCCTACGGCGACAGGCGCCGGCTGGAGATCGCCCGGGCCCTGACCACCCGGCCGTCCCTGCTGCTGCTCGATGAACCGGCCGCCGGCATGAATCCCGCCGAGAAGGACGATCTCTGCGGGCTGATCGGCCAGCTCCGCAGCCGCCACCAGCTCACCGTGATGGTGATCGAGCACCACGTGCCCCTGCTGATGCGGCTGTGCGACCGCATGGCGGTGCTGGATTTCGGCGAACGCATCGCCCTCGGCACCCCGGAGCAGGTGCGCCACGACCCCCGCGTGATCGAGGCCTACCTGGGAGGAGCTCCGCCATGACCGTGACGTCCACCGAACCATTGCTGCGGCTGGAGGGGTTGACGGTGCGCTACGGCAGCGTGCAGGCCCTGGCCGGCATTGATCTGGAGGTCCGGCAGGGGGAGCTGGTGGCCCTGCTGGGATCCAACGGCGCGGGTAAAACCACCACCCTGCGGGCCATCTCCCGGCTGGTGAACGCCAGCGGCGGCCGCATCCTCTGGCGGGGGGCCGACCTGGCGCCGCTGAGGACCGAACGCACGGTGAAGCTGGGCATCGGCCACTGCCCGGAGGGGCGCCGCGTGCTGGCCCGCCAGAGCGTGGCCGCCAACTTGGAGCTCGGCGCCTGGCTGCGCCGCGACCACACCGCGATCGCCGCCGACCTGGAGCGCTGCTACGGGCTGTTTCCCCGCCTGGCCGAACGCCGCCAGCAGCTGGCCGGCAGCCTCTCGGGCGGTGAGCAGCAGATGCTGGCGATCGCCCGCGCCCTGATGGGCCGCCCCACCCTGCTGCTGCTCGATGAACCGAGCCTGGGCCTGGCCCCGAAGCTGGTGGCCGAGTTGATGGCCACCCTCGCCGCCCTCCACCGCGACGGCCTCACCCTGCTGCTGGTGGAGCAGAACGCCACCGCCGCCCTGGCGATCGCCGACCGGGCCGTGGTGCTCGAAACCGGCCGCGTCCGCCTGCAGGGCAGCGCCGCCGAACTGCGCCATGACCCCGAGCTGCAGGCGCTGTATTTGGGAGGCGGGGCGTAGCAACCAACTGCCGCCGGAGCCCATCCGCAGCAAGGAGATCGCAGTTGGACCATGCTAAAATGAATAATCAAAAGGAAATATCCGCCGTGCCAAATAACCAAAATCCCCTGTCTTCTGCGATTTCGAGTGCACTGATCCTTCTCGCCGGCGTTGGCGGGCTGGCGCTGGTGGTGTGGGTCACGATCGTGATGCTCGACCTCAAACACCTCAACACCTCCGGGTTCACCCTGCCCTGACCGCGCCGGTCGGGCCTTTGCCTTGAAGACCAGCCGCCGAGGCGTCAGCGAACCACCCCCTGAGCCTGGTGCGCCCTTACCGCAGCCTGGCGATGTTGGTGGGCAATGATCCGGCCCAGATGCGCCACTGGTTCCACACCGCCAACCACCACACGGGCGGCGTGCCGGCCGAGCAGGTGCAGCGCACCGAATCGCTGGTGGAGATCGTGCACTACATCGATGCGATGCGGGCGCAGCGGAAACACCCCTCGTTGGCACGGTGCTGCGACTGGTGCAGCAGCAGGGCATCAGCAGCCTGGCCCCCCTGGTGGACAACCTCGACCAGCTGGCCCGCCTCGAGACGCTGGTGGAGGCCAGCAAGCCGGTGCCCCCGAAGATCAGCGGGCGGCTAACCCCCGCCATTGGCTACTGATCACGCCCTTCCGTTACCCACCGCTGCGCCACGGCTCACACTTCGGCTCGCGGCAGGAGCGGGGCATCTTCTAGGGCTCCCGCTGCCGCCAGGGGGTGCTCCACCCAACGACTGGGCAGCTGGATGCGCGAGGGCGGTGTGGAGGTCTTCAAATACCTCAGCGCCCGCTCCCGGCAGCCCCTGCTGCAGGTGGGGCTATTCAGCCCATCGGCCCTGCAGTCCAACCCCCTTAGTCAGGTGGACCTCACCGCCGAGATCCGCAGCGATCAGGCCAGCTTCCTCAGCCATGACGACGGCCAGGTGCATGCCTACCTGCGGCAGGACTTCCTGGTGAATGGGGTGTTGCCACAGGCGGCGGTGTGAGCGGAAGGGTTGTCGTCAAGAGCTGCGGTTCTGGCGGTGAGTGATCAGGTTCTTTGCGGCGACCCTCCGAGGCGAGACCGCCGCCATATCCCGGCGCGAAGAGTGATCAACGAATCAGGGGAAATGGACGGGCCCTGCAGGCCAGCGTCGTCCTGATTGGCGACGGAGCGGCCTTGATCGCCGAAGATCAATTAGCACCTTTCGCCATAGCGGGCTCAACCACGCTCTTCCTGCTCTCGGGTATCTACCGAACCTGGGGGCAAACCTCGGCATTGATTGAGCTGTCTGATCAGGCTTAATCGCAGCTGGGAGGGGACGCCACGAAGGCCGCCACCGGCACCGGATCTGCCCAGGCTGTCGCACCCACCACCTCTCACTGGTTAGGTTCCCGCGCCATGGGCCCGCTGCAGATCGTCTGGTTCAAGCGCGACCTGCGCACGGCCGACCACCAGCCGCTGCTGCAGGCCAGCCAGCACGGGCCGGTGCTGCCGCTGGTGGTGGTGGAACCGGAGTTTTGGCGGCAGGACGATGCCTCGGCTCGCCACTGGGCCTTCTGCGCCGAGGGCCTGGAGGAGCTGCGGTCGGAGCTGGCACGGCTCGGCCAGCCCCTGGTGGTGCGGGTTGGCGCGGTGGAGGAGGTGCTGGAGCGGGCCCACCGGCAGTTCGGTGTCGCCGGGCTCTGGAGCCACGAGGAAACCGGCAACGGCTGGACCTATGCCCGCGACCGACGCGTCGGCGCCTGGGCTCGCCAGCACGGGATCCGCTGGCAGCAGATCCCGCAGTTCGGTGTGATCCGCTGCCTGGCCAGCCGCGATGGCTGGGCCCGCCGCTGGGAGGCGCGCATGGCCGAACCGATTGCCCCACTCCCGGAAGCGCTGGCGCCCCTGGCGGGCCTCGAGCCCGGCCCGATTCCCACCGCCTCCGAGCTAGCGCTGGCGCCCGATCCCTGTCCGGGCCGCCAACGGGGGGGGCGCCGGGAGGGCCTGGCCCTGCTGGAGAGTTTTCTCCATGAGCGCGGCGCCCGCTACCACCGGGAGCTCTCCAGCCCGGTCACCGCCTTCGAGAGCTGTTCGCGGCTCTCCGCCCACCTGGCCTGGGGCACCCTTTCGATGCGGGAGGTGGTGCAGGCAAGCCGCCGCCGCGGCGCCGACCTGCGCGCCCTGCCTGCGGCGGAGCGGGCGGAATGGCCCCGGGCCCTGCGGGGGTTCGAGGAGCGCTTGCACTGGCACTGCCACTTCATTCAGAAGCTCGAGAGCCAGCCGAATCTGGAGTTCCGCGAGCTGCACCCACTCACCGCCGTCGACGAAAGCGCTGCGGATCCCGAGCGACTGGCGGCCTGGTGCGAGGGGCGCACCGGCCTGCCCTTCGTGGATGCCTGCATGCGCGCCCTGATCGCCACCGGCTGGATCAACTTCCGCATGCGCGCCATGCTGCTGTCGGTGGCGAGCCACCACCTGGAGCTTCCCTGGCGCGCCACGGGTCTGCACCTGGCCCGCCTCTTCCTCGACTACGAGCCCGGCATCCACTGGAGCCAGTGCCAGATGCAGTCGGGCACCACCGGCATCAACACGATTCGCATCTACAACCCGATCAAGCAGGGCCAGGACCACGACCCCCAGGGGGTGTTTTTGCGCCAGTGGCTGCCGGAACTGGCCGCCGTGCCCCTGCTGCACCTGCACGAACCCTGGAGCTTGCCGCCCCTCACGGCCCAGCGGCTGGGTTTCAGCCCCGGGGTGGACTACCCCCACCCGATCGTGGATGCGGTGGCCGCCGCCCGCGCGGCGCGGGAGCGGCTCTGGGCCCGGCGGCAGGAGCGGGGCTTCTCGGCCCTAGCCGATGCGATCCAGCACAAGCACGGATCCCGCTGCTCCGGGTTGGCGGCCAGCGCTGGGAAAACCAGTGGAGGTAGGCGCCGTCGGCGGCGTCCAGCATCAGCGATGAACGATGGTTCGATTCAGCTGGGCCTCGATCTGAACCTCGGCTGATCGTGGCGGCGGGTTGCCCAACAGGCCCAGGCACCGGCTCAAAACCTTGGGCACCGAGTGGATCCAAAAAACTGGCGACGACTGAGGAAACGCAGCCGCCGCACTCGTTCGCAGGGGCGAAGGTATCGGCCGGGATCAGCCCCGGCTGTTGCCGCTAACCGTCACGTAGGCCGGGGAGAGGGCCGAGGTGATCTGATCGTCGTCGGGGGTGACGCCAGGCTCTTCAAGCAACTCGTGAACGATGGCGCCATCGAAGGAGATCCGGCCTGGACCGAGCAGCAGCAGGGCGAGGCTGCCACCGAGGTACAGCACCACCAGCTCCAGCACGTAGATGTTCAAGCCGGCGGTGAGAATGTGCTGGTAGGCGGCCACGCTCATCGTGCCGGTGATCGCCAGGGCCCCCAGTGGGGTGAGCAGGCCGAGGATCAGGAGCCAGCTGCCGATCAGCTCAGAGAAGCCGGCGGCGTAAGCAAAGAACAGCGGGAAGGGCAGATGCAGCGACGCCACGTAGGTGTCAGCGAACTGCTGGGGATCGGCCAGCTTCTCCTGGCCGTGGTGGATCATCATCACGCCAATCGTGAGACGCAGGAGCAACAGGGCCGTGTTGGCCAGGGGGCCTTCGGGCAGGAAGTAGGCCGCAGCCAGACGGCGCAGGGCAGCCGAACGATCGACAGCGCCAGCCAGCCAGAAGGAAGGGGCGTCAGCGACGAGCTCCTGGGGCTTTGAGGAACGGCTCAGCAACACGAACCAAAGGGCAATACCGGCGGCGAGGAAGCCGGCGAAGAGCTCGAGCAACAGGGGGGTGGACATGAAGGAGGGCCTGGTGGGGCCAGTCTGACAATCCTCGTAAAGAAACGTGAAGCAGCTGAGAGGCTTGAAATCCTGGCAGCCCAGGAGAACGCTGTGCGGTCAGCCCAGCTCCACCACCAGGCCGGCGTGGTCGGAAAGACCGGCCGCCCGTAGCTCCTGGGCGTAGCGCACCGAGCGGATCCGTGGATCGAGGGGCGGAGAGGCGAGGGCGTGGTCGTAGCGGAAGCCGTTGCCCCGGCTGGCGCTGAACCAGCTGTACTCCCGCTCCTGGGGATGGCGGCGCCGCCAGGCATCCACCCAGCCCTGGCCCAGCAGCCGCTGGAACCAGGCGGTGCAGGGGAAGGTGCGCGTCTGGGAATCGAGCAAGGGGATGCCGCAGTTGAAATCACCGATCAGCAGGCTCAGCTCCGCCCGCCAGGCCGGCGGCAGGGCCAGCAG
>Ga0310334_100277_pt1 | contig 15011 bp, 17 predicted proteins | sample LakMicMIDCLREDC7_FD_195548 | JGI IMG/M metagenome (GOLD analysis project Ga0310334, IMG submission 195548) | Enriched freshwater cyanobacterial communities from Lake Michigan, Michigan, United States - MI23.DCL.RED.C7 (v2) (version 2) | ecosystem: Environmental > Aquatic > Freshwater > Lake...
GCTGCGGCGGGGGGTCACTCTTCAGGGGGACGGTCTCCCAGGGCTCTTGGGGAGGGCGGACGCCTTTAATGAGGTGACGATGGCGACACCCGAGCCCGGGAGCGCCTGGCCCCCAACCCCCTGCCGTTTGCTGCTAGCTCCGTGTCGCTCTTCGACTGGTTTGCCGATCGCCGCAAGAACGCCCCACTGGTGCGCTCCAGCCAGGAGGCCAGCGAAGACGACGGCCTCTGGAGCAAATGCCCCGAATGCGCCCTGGTGGTGTATCGCAAGGACCTGCTCGCCAATGCGAGTGTGTGCACCAACTGCGGCCACCACCACCGCATCGATGCCGCCACCCGCATTGCCCTGATCGCCGATCCCGGCAGCTTCCAGCCCCTCGATTTGGAGCTCTCCCCCACCGATCCCCTCGGCTTCAAGGATCGCCGCAGCTACGCCGACCGCATCCGCGACACCCAGCAGTCCAGCGGCCTCAAGGATGCGGTGAGCACCGGCATCTGCCGGATTGATGGCCTGCCCCTGGCGATTGGGGCCATGGATTTCAGCTTCATGGGCGGCTCGATGGGGTCGGTGGTGGGCGAGAAGCTCACCCGCCTGATCGAGGCCGCCACGGCCCAGGGGCTGCCAGTGTTGATTGTTTGCGCCTCGGGCGGGGCGCGCATGCAGGAGGGGATGCTCAGCCTGATGCAAATGGCCAAGATCTCGGGCGCCCTGGAACGCCACCGCCAGGCCGAATTGCTCTATATCCCGCTGCTCACCCACCCCACCACCGGCGGCGTGACGGCCAGCTTTGCCATGCTCGGCGACCTCATCCTGGCCGAACCCAAGGCCCTGATTGGCTTTGCCGGCCGCCGGGTGATCGAACAAACCCTGCGCGAAAAACTGCCCGACGGCTTCCAAACGGCCGAATACCTGCAGGACCACGGCTTTGTCGATTTCATCGTTGCCCGGCCGAAATTGAAGGCGACCCTGGCGGGCCTGCTGCGCCTCCATGGCGTGCGGGCTGGGGTGGCCGCTGGCGCCGCCGAAACGGTGGCGGCATGAACCGGCCCCGGGCCTGGGGCCAGGGCTTGGGCCTGATGCTGCCCCTGGTTTTGGCGCTGGCCGTGATGCTGCCCTTGGCCGGGCTCCAGCCCCAACCGGCCTGGGCTGGACCGGTGGAGTGGCAGGAGGTGCCGGCCACGGAGGCGGGCCGCCAATGGTGGGACCGGGGCAGCCTGCGGCTCAGCAAGCAGGGCACACTCACGGTCTTGAGCCGCTTCCAAGCCGCTGCCGAGCCCGAACCGGCTGGGTCAACCCTGGCTGAACCGTCTCCCGCCCCAGCAACCAATCCAGGCGCGAGCGCCGTCCCAGCCCCTGGCAACACCCTGGGGCTGGAGGAGCCAGGGTCCACCCAGCAGCGGCGCCCGCGCCAACCCAACAGCGAGCTCTACGTCTCCGAGATCGACTGCGACCAGAAGCTGATGCGCGACACCTCGATCAATGGCATTCCCCAGTGGCGGGCCAGCTGGCAGCCCGTCGCCGGTGATGGCCTGATGGAGGAGGTGGTCCAGGCGGTCTGTGAGGCTGGAGGCCAGCTGCTCGCCTCGCGGTGACTTCGAGCCCATCGGCCATGGCCAGCCCGCCCGACCCCAGGGCAGTCCCGGGCGCGGCAGCCCCCCTGCGGGTGGCGGTGGCGGGCCTGGGCTTCGGCGAACAGGTGCACCTGCCGGCCCTGGCCGCCTGCCCGCTCACCGAGCCGGTGGCCCTCTGGCACCCCCGCGCCGAGCGACTGGAGCAAGCCTGCGCCGCCAGCGGCCTGCCCGGCTTCAGTGATTTCGACGCCCTTCTGGCCGACCCCAGCATCGATGCCCTGGTAATCGCCACCCCGCCCGGGCCCCGCTTTGAGCTGGCGAAAGCCGCGATTACCGCCGACAAGCACCTGCTGCTGGAAAAACCGGTAGCCCTGAACGCCGAGCAGGGGCAGGAGCTGCAGCGGTTGGCCCTAGGAGCTGGGGTCTGCGTGGGGGTGGATTTTGAATACCGGGCCGTGCCCCTGTTTCAACAGCTCGCAGCCCTGCTCAACCAAGGTGCCATCGGCACCCCCTGGCTGGTGAAACTCGATTGGCTGATGGGCAGCCGCGCCGATCCCGGGCGGCCCTGGAGCTGGTATTCCCAGCGCAGCGAAGGCGGCGGCGTGCTCGGCGCCCTCGGCACCCACGCCTTCGACACCCTGCACTGGCTGGTCGGCCCCACCCGCCAACTCAGTGCCACTTGCAGCACGGCCATTGCCGAACGGCCCTTCGCCAGCGGCAAGGGCCCAGGCCCGGGCCTCGAGGCCGGCTCAGCTTCGGTCGATGCCGAAGACATCGCCTTGGTGCAGCTCGAACTCGAAACCGCCAGCGGCCAGAGCGTGCCCGCCCAGGTGAGCCTGGCCTCGGTGACGCGGCCGGGGCGGGGCTACTGGATCGAGATCTACGGCAGCGAGGGCAGCCTGGTGCTGGGCTCCTCCAACCAGAGCGACTACGTGCACGGCTTCCAGCTCTGGCAGGCCCGCGCCGGCGAAGGCCTCCAACTGGTGGAGCCCGATCCCGTGCTGGCCTTTGAGCGCACCTGGGTGGATGGGCGCGTGGCACCGGTGCAGCGGATCCTGCACGGCTGGGCCACGGCCGTGCGCGCGGGCAAACCCCTGGTGCCGGGCCTCTCGGAAGCGGTCCTGAGCCAGGCCTGCTGCGATCTTGCCCTGCGCTCCGCCAGGGATGGCCTGCGGCTGCGCCCCTGAGTCCCGCCGGATCGCCCCTGCAGACACCGTTCGGCACAGCTGGGCCGCCCAGCCCTACTGTTCCCAACCGCCCTCAGCGGCATACCAGGGCGCTCGAATCCGCTGAAACCGGCCCCCGCAGAAGGCCCCAGCCCCTCGCCCAAAACTGGCCGGGGCCGGGGCCCAAAACCGCCTGGGTGAGCGGGTAGAGTCTCGGCCAGTCCTAGCCAGGGCCATCGGTTCGATGCCCTGACGCCTGGCAGGCCCCAAGGCCCCCCACCCGTCTTCCATCTCCGCGAGGTTTTCCCATGGCGCTCGTTCCGCTTCGGTTGCTGCTTGACCACGCCGCTGAGAACGGCTACGGCATCCCTGCCTTCAACGTCAACAACCTGGAGCAGGTCCAGTCGATCATGGAGGCCGCCTCCGAGACCGACAGCCCGGTGATCCTGCAGGCCTCCCGCGGTGCCCGCCAGTATGCCGGCGAAAACTTCCTGCGCCACCTGATCCTGGCTGCCGTTGAAACCTATCCGGACATCCCGGTGGTGATGCACCAAGACCACGGCAACAGCCCCGCCACCTGCTTCGGTGCCGCTGCCAACGGCTTCACCTCGGTGATGATGGACGGCTCCCTCGAGGCCGACGCCAAAACCCCCGCCAGCTACGACTACAACGTGCGCGTCACCAAGGAAGTGGTGGACGTGGCCCACGCCATCGGCGTGAGCGTCGAAGGCGAACTGGGTTGCCTCGGCTCCTTGGAAACCGGCATGGGTGAGGCCGAAGACGGCCACGGTTTCGATGGCAAGCTCGACCACTCCCAGCTGCTCACCGACCCGGCCGAAGCGGCTGATTTCGTCGCCAAAACCAACGTCGATGCCCTGGCGATCGCCATCGGCACCAGCCACGGCGCCTACAAGTTCACCCGCAAGCCCACGGGCGAAGTGCTGGCGATCAGCCGCATCGCCGAAATCCACAAGGCCCTGCCCAACACCCACCTGGTGATGCACGGCTCCAGCTCCGTTCCCCAGGAATGGCTGGACATGATCAACAAGTACGGCGGCGCCATCCCCGAGACCTACGGCGTGCCCGTGGAAGAAATCCAGGAAGGCATCCGCAACGGCGTGCGCAAGGTAAACATCGACACCGACAACCGCCTGGCCTTCACCGCCGCCGTGCGCGAAGCCGCCGCCAAGGATCCCGCCAACTTCGATCCCCGCCACTTCAACAAGCCCGCCCGGGCCTACATGAAGCAGGTGTGCCTGGATCGCTACCAGCAGTTCTGGTGTGCCGGCAACGCCTCCAAAATCAAGCAGCGCGACATCAACTACTACGCCGGCCTCTATGCCAAGGGCGTGCTAGATGCCAAGACGGCCGTTGCCGCCTGAAGCTCCCCAGAGCATCGATTCCAAGGGATGGGTTGATCAGCAACCGATCCCCTAATCACTTCCAGGAGGGCTTGCAGCCCTCCTTTTTTATGGACCAAGGTGCGCTTGAGCGCCGCGAGCGATGCAATGGCCAAGGCCTGGAACCTGAGCCGTGCCTTCGCCTACAAGACCTTGAAGCCTTCCGTCAGCAGGCCGCAAAGCAGGCCGATGCGGGCCATATCAATCAGTTGGAGTCCAAGCTTGTCACCAGGGCGCCGGATCAGGCTGCGGCGCCAGCGCACGGCCAGCTCGATCAGGGCTATGGGCAACAGGGCGGCCAGGGGTTCGGAAAAGCCGACGGTGGAGGTGAGCGTGGAGAGGGCCGAGCCCATAAAACTGGCGCCCAAGAGCACGATCAGCAGCAAAGACAGGCGACGCCAAGGATTAACGGCCCACCGCAGCAGCCGATCCACCGCTTCATTGACCGTCAATTGCAGGGCGGTCTGCTGGAATTTGGGCACAACAGGACGCTTGCGTTGAAAGACCCTGGGGAAAGGGTGGATAAGGCGATCAACGTAGCATCAAGAAAGCTCACCTCAACAAATTAATCAGCAAGCCGATTGAAAGCTGGGCGCTACATAACTGCTTGGCGATCTGGCGCAGGGCTTGTTCGCCGCCGCCGGTCGCCTCCATTTGCCTCGAACAGGCGACGCGTTCGGCGCGATCGCGGTAGCCCCCGTTGACCAGCTGGGCACAGCGTTCCCGCAACACTGCCCAGCTTCTGCGCAGCATGGGCCGCACAACGGGCCGAAGCCGCAGCAGCCAGTTACCGCGTCGAGCAAGCGCAGTAGACAGGAACCAGCTGGAACGATCGGGCCCCCATGGGCGAATCCGCAGGGCCGATCGAACCGCCTACCTCCCAGCTGGAGAAAAGACCCACGGGAATCACCGGATTTGATGAAGTCAGCGGTGGCGGCTTGCCGCTGGGTCGCAGCACCTTGGTGAATGGGACCGCCGGCAGCGGTAAAACCATCTTTGGCCTCGAATTTTTAGTCAAAGGGGTACTCAACTGTGGCGAGACGGGAATGTTGATCTACTTCGAGGAATCGAGCCCCAACCTCAGACAAGAGGCCAGCAGCCTGGGCTTTAATCTAGAAGAGCTGGTGAACAAAAAACAACTGACTATAGAATCGTGCCGCATCAACGACTCTGAAATTGTCACGATCGACTGTTTCGATCTTGACAGACTATTTGTGCATCTGCAACATGCCAGCAATCCTGTTGGTGCCCAACGGGTGGCAATCGATCCAATCGAAACCCTGCTTTCCATCGATCGAGATCGAGCGAACGTAGGTGTTGAGCTCCTGCATCTCTGTGATTGGCTGAATGAACGAGGCCTCAGCTCGGTGAAGCTCAGCGACGGCGCCGACAGCGAACGAACGCCGGATCCGGGTCGCCCTCGACCTGATCGCACCCCAGAGGGGGAGCTCACTAACCAGGACTCCACACGATGAATGACCGTCCGGCTGAACCTGGCGAACTGGAGCAGCTTCGCGCCCGGGTGGGGGATCTGCAGTCGGAATTAAAGGCGATTGCCAATGGTGATATCGATGCCCTGGTGATCGCAGAGGATGGTAAATCCCAGATCTACAGCCACAGCACGGCGGATCGGGCCTATCGCATGATCATCGAAGAAATGGGCGAAGGTGCTGCCACCGTGTCTGCTGATGGCTTGGTGCTTTTTGCCAACCATCGCCTTGAGCAGCTTGTCAAGCTCGAGTGGGGTTCCCTGCTAGGCAAGTCCATCTTCAAGCTGGTCACGACCAGGCAACGCCCCTTACTGGAGCAGCTACTAACGATCAAGACCGGCGAAACAAGCAGCAGCAAACTCGACCTCCTGCGCAGCGATGGCAGCACCACAGCGGCGTTAGTCTCTAGTAGCGGCCTGGCGACCAGCGAAGGCCTAATTCATTGCCTAATTGCCACCGATCTCAGCCAAATTGATCGTGCGGAAAAAGCCTTGATTGAATCGGAGCTTAGCTATCGCATGCTGGCCCTGAACGCCCAAGATGGCATCTTGATTTTGGATTGGGGCAGCGGCCTAATCACCATGGCCAACCCCTATATCAGCAAGATTCTGGGCTGCCTTCCCCTAGACCTAATCGGCAAACAACTTTGGGAGATTGGCGCCTTTGTCGACAAAGATAAAGCTATTGACATCTACGCGGAACTCAAATCCAAGGGCTATGTCCGCTACGAAGACATACCCCTAAAAGCCCTCGATGGCAGCCTAAAGGAAGTTGAATTTGTCAGCAATGTGTATCTCGTAGGCGATCAAAAAGTAATTCAATGCAACATCCGCGACATCTCAGACCGCAAAGCAGCTGAGCGGCAATCAATGCAATATCAATCGGAGATGATGCAGGCCCTGCATCAGATTGTCGCTGCACTAGTGACCATGAACGAGGCCAGGGACCCCTACACAGCTGGCCACGAAGCGCGGGTTTCGCACTTGGCCGCCGAGATCGCTTCGGAACTAGGGTTATCGGCCCATCAATGCGAAGGTATTCGCATTGCCGGCTTGGTACATGACATTGGCAAATTCTCAATTCCCGCCGAAATCCTCACCAAGCCCAACCGCATTTCGCCCCAGGAACTAGCCCTGCTGAAAACCCATGTCCAGGCAGGCTACGAGGCCCTGCGTGAAATCCAATTCCCCTGGCCCGTGGCACAAGCCGTGTTGCAACACCACGAACGCCTCGATGGCAGTGGCTACCCCCAGGGCCTCAAAGGGGATCAAATCGCCCTAGAGAGCCGAATTCTGGCGGTGGCCGACACGGTGGAATCGATGGCCGGCAACAGGCCCTACCGGATCTCGCCAGGGCTTGAGCCGGCGCTAGCCACCATTGAGGCCGGCAGCGGCACCATTTTTGATGCCAAGGCCGTTGCCGCCTGCCTGGGCCTATTTCGCGATAAGGGCTACATCCTGCCCCGCGCCCCGGGCGCCTTTTAGCCTTGCCCCCCTTGAAAGCCCACAGGGCCCTTTGTCGCTGTGTGGCGTCGCTGCCGCAGGCGCCAACTCCAGCCAAGGGCGTCGGCGTTTTTGGGCCGAGTTTTTTCGGCTCTTCAGCGGCCAACCAGCCCCTAGCTTCGTTCAGTCCAGATAGGGATTCGGAGCGCAGAGGGGGGATTGCGGCCGGCTGGAGCGGTTTGGCGGCAACGACCGGTGCCAACAACTCTGCCCTTGGTACAGCGGGAAATTCCTCAAAATGGCTTAGTTCACCCGAAACGTCACCACCATTACGGCAGTGATGTCCTTATCAATCGTGCGGGTGTCATAGGAACCGCTGTTACTGGCGTCGGTAGAATTGGGGGCCGTGATCTGGAAGGTGCCGGTGTCGGCATTGGTGATCGGGCCGATCGAGCTATTCGCCTGGCCGGCAATCGCCTGGGCACGGTTACGAGCATCCTTGGTGGCCTTGGCCAGCATGTCCACCCGTTTTTCCGCCAGTTTGGTGTAGGTGTAGCTCGGTTCATTGATCGTTAGCGGCACGCCCTGGCCGATCAGGGCCGGAATTTCGCCCACCAGGCGATTGATCTTGTCCACATCGCCGCTACTGATCACGATCGTTTGGCGGCTGGTCCAGCGGGTTTGGCGCAGCGCACCGGTGCGGGGATCGCGGATCTCTTCCTTATCGGAGTTCAAGGATCCCAGCTTGATTTCGCTTGGCTTAAGGCCATGGGCCAGCAAAAAGGCCTGGGTTTGTTGCACCAGGGGCTGCAGCGCCCCATAGGACTGCTGCTGGCTGTCGCCCCCCTGGCTCACCACCACCGACCAATCGGCGTAGTCACTGCGGATCCGCTCGGTGCTGGCCCCGGTCACCGTGATCGTGTCCTTGGCCGTGCGCAGGCCCTTCACCAGCACGGCGCTGGAGCCGATCAGGCCCACGCTCAACACCGCCATCGCCGTAACCAGGGCGGGGGTGCGGCGCAGCTGCCGCCAAAGCGGGGCCAGCCTGGAAGCGGCGGAGCGAGCCATGCCGGCTGGCTGGGGATCGGAGCTGGTGGCTGGGGCCATGGCAAGGGGTGGTGGAAGGGTCGCCGCCAGGTCCCTGGTGCGGGCCCAACGGGAGGGCCAATCCCATGCTGGAAACGGCGCCCAGCCCCTGGCAAGGGATGCGCAAGAAGGCCGCAGCAATGGGGCGGCCAGGATCCCAGCGTTGGTGCTGGCCGGCGCCTTGGTGTTGCCCGCCGCCTTGGTGTTGCCCGCCGCCTGGGTGCTGGCCGCCGCCATGGCTGCCCCGAGGGCATCGGCCCGCCCGGTTGCAAGCCAGGCCCGACCGCTGCCCAGGCCCCGCCCGCACCAAGGCGGCAGATATTCGCAATTGAAACTACTATTGAGAACAGCTGGCGGCCTTCCGCCGCCCCATGGCCTCCGCGGCCGGCCCCAAGCGCCGCCGTTCCCCTACTCCCTACGCCCCCTGCTCCCCTTGGCCGCCCTCCCCACCGTGACTGCCGCCAACCCCCAGGCGGAGGCCCTACGCAACTCCCTTAATGGCCGGGGCCAACGGCTCACACCCCAGCGCCAGCGGGTGCTGGGCCTGTTCGAGCGCATCGGCGAAGGCAGCCACCTCAGCGCCGAAGAGGTGCATCAACGGCTGCTCAAAGGTGAGGAGAAGGTGTCCCTAGCCACGGTGTACCGCACCCTGCGCCTGCTCAGTTCGATGCAGCTGCTCCAAGAGCTCGAACTGCCCGATGGCGGCCGCCGCTTCGAGCTAGCCGGCGACACCAACCGGGACCACCACCATTTGGTGTGCGTGCGCTGCGGCCAAACAGAAGAATTTGAAAGCCACGACGTGCTCAGGGCCGGCGAACGGGCCGCCGGGCTCCATGGCTTCCGCCTGCTCGAATGCGTACTCAACGTGCGAGCCGTGTGCCCCAGCTGCGCCCAGGCCGAAGGGGCTTAAATCAATCCAAAGAGAGGAAGCAGGACGAGCTTCCTAACAAGAACAAACGACGTTGGCACCAACGCAAGCCTTATCGGCCCTGTGGGTAACTCCGAACGGGCACAGGCACCAGCACGGGCTGCATCAGGCCGCCACCGCCGTTGTCGTCATCGGAGCCCTCCACGAGCCACCACACCAAACCCAACAGCACCATGACGACTGAGAACAACACGAGCTCCGTCATGCAGTCGGCTTGAAGTCACCAAACCTTAGCCAGGATGGCTAGCTCTGGTGTGTCATCGCTTGCCGAATGCCGGGGGGGTTCCCGCCTACGGACAGGCGCGCTGATCGCTGGCCCGAGGGGGGAACCCAACGGATTGGACTGGCCCCACAGAGCTTCGGCAGAAAGCCGCTGCCCGGCCTGGGCGCTCAGCCGAAGCCCTTGCCAGCGTCCTTAGCGACGCAGGCCTGCAGTTGCTGGCGCAGTTTGCGGTGGTTGAGGTCGCGGCCGATCAAGACCAGCTGGTTCTTGCGCTCCCCATCCCATTCGGTGTCGTCGATCGAGAAGCGTTTGCCGGCCAGGTGAAACACATGGCGCCGCTCACTTTCGTTGAACCAGAGGATCCCCTTGGCCCGGAACACGCCGCTGGGCAGCTGGTTGTCGAGGAAGTTCTGGAACTTGCGCAGGGCAAAAGGTCCATCGCTGCTGAAGGAAAGGGACGTAAAGCCCTCAATCGCCAGGTGGTCGGCGGCCCGTTGCACGGGATCGTCGGCCAGGGCGGTGTCGCTGGGGCCGTGGTCGTGGCCGGTGACGTGGTCGTGGCTGGTGACGTGGTCGTGGCTGCAGTGGCCGTGCCCATGGTCACAGGCGCTGTGGTCAGCCTCGGCCTGGTGCGCTGCGGCGCCGTGATCGTGCGGGTGGCCGTGATCGTGGGAATGGCCATGCCCATGGCTGTGGCCGTGGTCATGGCTGTGGCCCTGATCATGACTGTGGTCATGGGCCGGCTGGGCTTCGCCGGCCGCCACCACCCGATCCGACTCAAACAGGCCCACGCTCAGCAGCAGGGGCAGGGCCACCTCGCCATGGCTGGAGCGCAGGATGCGGGCGTCGGTTTTGATCTCTTTGAGGTGGCTCTCGAGGGCCGTGAGCCGCTCCTCGCTCACCAGATCGCACTTGTTCAGCAGCAGGATGTCGCCGTACACCACCTGGGCCCGGGCCACCTCACCCTGGTCAATCGTGTCGCTGAAGTTTTCAGCATCGATCAGGGTGATGATCGAATCAAGCCGGGTGGCATCGCGCAGGTCGCTGCCCAGGAAAGTCATGGCCACCGGCAGGGGATCGGCCAGGCCCGTGGTTTCCACCACCAGGTAGTCCACCGGTTCGGGCCGCTCCAGGATCCGATACACCGCCTCGAGCAACTCGCCATTGATCGAGCAGCAGATGCAGCCATTGCTCAGCTCCACCATGTCTTCGCCGGTGGCGATGATCAGGTCGTTGTCGATGCCGATTTCGCCGAATTCATTCACCAATACGGCGGTTTTGAGCCCCTGTTGGTTGCTGAGGATGTGGTTCAGCAGGGTGGTTTTGCCAGCGCCGAGAAAGCCGGTGATGATCGTCACCGGCAGGCTGGTTTGGCGTTGGGCCGCTCCAGCGAGGCTGTCTTCACCCGTGGCAGCAGAGGCGCCGGATCCGGCTGCCGCAGCCGACCCGGTCGATGCTCGCGAAGCCGTGCTGGTCATGCCCACTAAAAAAAAGCGCTTGCCCCACTGTGGCACTGCCCTAAGGAAAAGGCCGGCCGGCCATCCCTCCCCAAAACCTGGACTCGCCAGGGCGGTTTCGCCAAGAATTCGCCAAGAAGCGGTAGGAGCTCAGGCTGGGGGGCCTAGCCGGCAAGAAGCTCGTCCCACGCTGGCTAGCTTGAGGTCCGTTTCCAGGCAGGGCGGTTGAGCCTCGCGGTCGAACAGGTAGGGGTGCGCCGCGGCAGCGACCTGGCGATCGAGGCGGTGAGCTTCGAGCTCCAAAGCGGCAGCCTCACGGCCCTGGTGGGCCCCAACGGGGCCGGCAAAAGCACCCTGCTGCAGGCGATTGCCGGCCAATTGCCCCTGGAGTCGGGCTTCATCAAGCTTGATGGCCAGTCCCTCACCCTGCCCCTGGCCCGCCGCCAGCTGGCCCTGATGCCCCAGCGGGGCGAGATCGCCTGGGGCTTCCCGATCACGGTGCGGGAGTTGGTGGGCCTGGGGCGTTTGGTGGCGGCCCGCCCCGGCTGCTGCGACGTGGAAGCAGCCCTGCAACGGGTGGGCCTGGCTGGCCTAGCCAAGCGGCGCCTCGACCAGCTCTCCGGCGGCCAGCAGCAACGGGCCCTGCTGGCCCGCACCCTGGTGCAACCGGCCCAGGTGTTGCTGCTCGATGAACCCTGCGCCGCCATCGACCCGCCCGCCCGCACGGCCCTGTTGCAGGTGATGGGCCAGCTGCGCGATGCCGGCCTCACCCTGCTGGTCTCCAGCCACGATTGGGGCCACGACCTCGATGCCTACGACCGGGTGCTGGTGCTCGATCGCCAGCTGCTCGCCGATGGCACCCCCCAGCAGGTGCGCCGGGCCCTGGGGGACCTGCGGGTGGGCAACCACCGCTGCGGTTAGCCCAGCCGCTTGGGCGTCCCATTCGGCAATCTGGAGGGCCCTGGCCAAGCGGCACCTCCAAGCCTATGGATCGCTGGTGGGCCCTGCCCTTGCTCCTGGCCCTGCTGATCGGGGCCCTTTGCCCCCTGGCCGGCACCCTGCTGTTGGTGCAGCGGCGCCTGTTCCTGGCCAATTTGATCTCCCATGCGGTGCTGCCCGGCCTGGCCCTGGCCGTGGCCCTGGGCCTGTCTCCCGGGGTGGGCGGGATGGTTAGCGGGGTGGCCGGGGCCCTGGTGGCGGAACGCTTGAGCCAGGGCAGCAAACCGGGCGACAGCCGTGATGAGGCCGTGCTCAACACCGTGCTGGCGGGCTTTCTGGGCCTGGGGGTGCTGCTGATCCCCCTGTTGCACATCCGGGTTGATCTCGAAGCGATCCTGTTTGGCGACCTGCTGGCGGCCGGGCCCGGCGATCTGGCCGGCGGCCTGGCCGCCCTGGCCGCGGTGGGGGCCCTACTGGGTTGGCGCTACCACCAGCTGGTCTTCCTCGGCGTCGATCCGGTGGGGGCGGCCAGCGCCGGCTTGCCGGTGCGGAGCCTGCGCCTATGGATGACCCTGGCCACCGCCTTCACCGTGGTGAGCGCAATGACGGCCGTGGGGGTGGTGCTGGTGATCGCCCTGATGGGGGCGCCGGCCCTGGTGGCCCTGGTGGGGGCCCGCTCCTTGAAACACGCCCTGCTGCGGGCCGGCCTGATCGGCATGGGCTTGAGCGCCCTGGGCTTTGGCCTGGCGATCCAGCCGGCAATCAACCTGCCGCCGGGGCCGGTGATTGCCCTGCTCTGCCTGGCCCTGCTGCCCCTGGCCCAGGCCCTGCGCCGGGCCCAGGCCACCTGAGGGGGGCTGACCGAGGCGCCCAAGGGCAAACCAGGCCGGGTGGCTCTAGGCAGCCCCGAACCAGTCGGGCAAGGCTTCGTAATAGGCGGCGTTCTTCTCGTTTTCACGGGCCTCCACCTTCACGCAGCAGGTGCGGCCGCCATCGCGGGCCTCCAGCAGGGCATTGGCCCAAGCCCACACCAACTCGGCGCTGGCCTCCATGCCCACATTCGCCATCACCCGCAAATCGAGGGCGCCCTGGTCGTGCAGGGCCTGCCATTGGGGCAGCAGGGGGTCGTCGGCGTTGACGAGAAAGGTGTGGTCGAACTGCTCAGCCAGCTGAACTTCTAGGGCCTTGAGGCTCGAGAAATCAACGACAAAGCCATAGCCGTCGAGCTCACTGGCCTCAAACCAGCAGGTGAAACTGCGGCTGTAGCCATGCACAAAGCGGCAGTGGCCCGGATGGCGCCACTGGCGATGGCAGCAGGGATAGCCGCTGAAGGTCTTGCTGCAACGGAACGCTGATGGGCGGCGGGGGGCGGTCATCAGGCGGGGACGGGCTGTTGCGGGAGGATCAGGGCAGATGGAACAGCAACCCTTGCAGGCATCATTTCAGCCCCCTGACCCGGCCTGGCTCGGCCAGCTCCGCTTCAACGACGCCGGCCTGATCCCGGCCATCGCCCAGGACTGGCTCGATGGTGCCGTGCTGATGGTGGCCTGGATGAACAGCGAAGCCCTCGAGCGCAGCCTGGCCAGCGGCGAAGTGCATTACTGGAGCCGTTCCCGGGCCGAGCTCTGGCACAAGGGCGCCAGCAGCGGCCATTTCCAAAAACTGCGCGGCCTCCGCTACGACTGCGACGCCGATGTGCTGCTCCTCACGATTGAGCAGGTGGGTGATGTGGCTTGCCACACGGGGGCCCGCAGCTGCTTCTTTGGCGAGGCTGCCGCTGCCGCCGGGGGCCCCGGGGCCCTGCCGCCGCCGGCCGATGTCTGCAGCGAGCTCTCGCGGGTGATCGAAGGCCGGCGCGCCACCCCCGAGCCTGGTAGCTACACCAACCGGCTGCTCGAGGGCGGCGACAACCGCATCCTCAAAAAGATCGGCGAAGAATGCGCCGAATTCGTGATGGCCTGCAAGGACGACAACGCTGCCGAGATCGCCGGTGAAGCCGCCGACATTGTGTTCCATCTGCAAGTGGCCCTGGCCCACCATGGCGTCCCCTGGCGCCAGGTGCAGGAAGTGTTGGCCGAGCGCCGTGGCGCCCCCCGGCGCCCATAGCAAACCAGCGCCCCAAGGCGCCCTTAGCAAACCAACGCCCCCAGGCGCCCTTAGCAAACCGGCGCCCCCGGCGCCCTTAGCAAACCAAAGGCCCCCGGCACTCTTTATCAAGAAGGGCCCCCGGACACCCCGTATCGATCCGCCACCAGCTAAGGCGCCAGCCCCGGCTGCCGCAACAGCCAGCGCAAGGTGGCCCGGTCCCTTGGGCTCAGGGACAACACGGGTCGGGCCGTGGGACTCACCGCCATCACATCGCCGTCCTGGTCGCTATGGCCCCAAAGGCCGAAGGCATGGCCCAGTTCATGCAGGCTGGTGGCCTGGATCGCCTCGGGCCGCTGGCCGGGGCTAATCAGCACTTCCACCAGGGGCTCAAGCTGCCACTGGCCCAGCCGCTGCACCTGGCGCAGCTCCAGCAGGGCGCGTCCATGGCTGGCCCTCAAGGCCCCATCGGACCCAGACTTCAGGGGCGGCCTACGGCGCCAGAGGCGCACCTGGGCCTGGTCGGCCGTGGCAACCCGCTGAATCGGCAGCTCCCCTTGCCAGGTGACCAGAGCCGCCTCCACGGCCCGCTGCCAGCGAGCCTCAAACGAGCTAGCTGGAGTGCCTGGAGCCAACGGTTCGATCCAAACGCACCATGACGAGCGCACCGGCCAGCCAGCCGCGGTGGGTTTCAAGAGTTGGCGGTAATCGCCGCCGCCAGCATCCCCCCCGGACAGGAGCGAAGCCTTGGCAGCGTCGTCGCCTTGCCGATCGGCCTGCTTAGATCCAATCGCCGCCCCAGCCCTGGGCTCAGGGGCAGTCCAAGGCCGGCTATCCGTTAGGGGCGGACAGTCGAAGCGGGGAGCTGGCACGGCACCGCCAGATCTGGCCCCCTGGAGCAGCAGGGGCGGGGGCTCGGGCAAGGGGACCTGCAGGGGCACGGGCTGCACGGGGCCGATGGGCACGAGGGCCTGGCCTCAGGCCGGCAGGCCCACGCCCCGGGCCATCAACACCGCCATCATCGGAATCAGGGCAAAGCCCACCAATTCGATGTTCAAAATCCAGCCCAGGCGCTGGGCCAGGGCCTCGCTCACCTGGGGCAACTCGCCCTTGCGCAGGGGGATCGCCCAGAGGATGTAGGTGACGGTGGGATAGAGGGACAGGGCTCCCACCGACAGGTAGGCCCCCACCTTCCACCAGAACAGGGGGTTGTGGGTATAGAAC
>Ga0310334_100278_pt1 | contig 15005 bp, 7 predicted proteins | sample LakMicMIDCLREDC7_FD_195548 | JGI IMG/M metagenome (GOLD analysis project Ga0310334, IMG submission 195548) | Enriched freshwater cyanobacterial communities from Lake Michigan, Michigan, United States - MI23.DCL.RED.C7 (v2) (version 2) | ecosystem: Environmental > Aquatic > Freshwater > Lake...
GCTGGACACTCAGCCAACAGCTGCAGTGGAGGCTGTGGTTGTTAGAGGAAATATGGAAAAAACGCTACATAATTGACAAAGGAATAGCAACAAGATTACAATTGACGAAGATTTTTGGATCAAAAAATAATGAAGGTTTTACTTGTGAACCATGGAACAGCTGCTGAATGGGGCGGCGGCGATGGTGTACAAATTAGGGAAACGGCAAAACGATTAAGACAGAGGGGGTATATCGTTGATGAAGTAAATAGCGACCAACCACGGGCAGAAGGATACGACTTGGTGCATATATTTAATTGCAGGGTTCAACACTCATTTGAATCACAAATTAGATGCTGTAAGCAGGTAGATATTCCAATTGTTGTATCACCAATATGGATATCATTAAAAAGAGCCTACTGGGGAAGCAGGGGAAGCTCTTCAGTGCTAACACAAGCAACAAATAGTTATGACAATAATGCAATTAATTTGCTAGAGAATTTAAAACAACGTAGATTAGTTGTAGTGAATGAGGGAATAAGCTTTCATTCTAACGGCTACACCACAGATGAAAGTAATACAATCGAAATAATCAGCAGCCTACTTAAGGAGGTGGATGGGCTTCTACCAAATAGCTTGCTAGAGCTACAAGCAATCAGATCAGACCTGAATTGGTACGATAATACTTTTGAGATTGCACATTACGGTGTTGATCCAAGAATATTTTTAGATGCGAGCCCAGATAAATTTAAGGCCTATAGTGGAATAAATGGACCGTTTGTGTTGCAAGCAGGCAGAATTGAACCTGCTAAAAACCAAGCAATGGTGTGCTGGGCGTTAAGAAATAAAGATATTCCAATAATATTTATAGGCAGTGGAAAGCATTGGCCTAGCTACACAGATTTGTGCAAATCAATAGTAGGAGACAAGCTAATTGTTATAGATCATATTGATCAGGAGCTACTTGCATCTGCTTATGCAGCAGCTAGCGTTCATATATTAGCAAGCTGGATGGAAACATGTGGCTTAGTAAGCCTTGAAGCAGCGCTGAGTGGAACACCATTAGTAGCAAGTACTTTTGGACATGAATTGGAATATCTTGAAGGCGACGCTTGGTATGCCGATCCAGCGGATCCAGAGTCTATAAATGAAAGTATTGATGCAGCACTACAGGCAGGAAGAAACTCGGAGAAAACAATCAAGATGAAAAGAAAGATATTAGAAAAATTCAACTGGGAGCAAACTGTAGATGCAACAGAGAAATTATATAAAAGAGTTCTAGCAAAGAAGAAATAGGATCTACCTAAAGCGTTTAAGGCCGTCCATTTGCTTTGTGAACATATCGGTAACTAGGGTGATTACAGGCCGAGATCGAAGTTTAATATTTGCACTAACAGACATACCACTCTGCAAATTAAGTTTACGATTACCAAATTCAACACGTTGCTGATCAAGGCTTACGGTGGCTGGGAAATACCAATTGGGATGTGTTTGATCTGGGGGGAGTGCATCAGAACCAATAGATAAGAGAGAACCTTTTATATATCCAAATTCACCAACAGGAAAAGAATCAACAGCTATCGTAACTGGCAAGCCGGGTTGAATAAAGCCAATATCAACATTTGATATATCAACCTTAGCCATTAAATTATTTGCGGGCACTAATTTAAGAACTAGTTGTTGAGAATTTACAACAGCTTTTTGTCCGATAGTTAAATCGAAAACCTTACCATTAAATGGTGCTCTTACGGTGCGGTAACTGAGGGTTTCCCTTAAAGCTACAAGCTCAGATTTAAGGCCAATAATCTGCCTATTAAGTTCAGTTAGCTGCCCTGCTGCTTGACCAATGATACGTTCGCGTTCCTGCTGGAGATTAGCTACTTCTGACCTGGTTTCCTGAATCTGATTAAGTTGCTGGAGATATTGGTTGCGAGCAACCCCACCCGACTTGTATAAAAAGCCGATATCCTTAGATATGCGTTCCTGAAGATTCAGGGTTTCACTACGACTTGCCAGCCTTGTGGAGAGTTGTGCTAACTGTGAGCGCAACTGCTGAGCTTGCTGGCGAGCAGAGAGAAGCTGATTAAGTAAAACTGGATCTTTAACTTTTGGTATTAATGGTAGGGGCGGAAAACGTGACGGATCACCACCCGTAGTTAACAAATCATCAATGGAATTAGCCTGCAATTGCAAAATTTGTAAAGTTGATATAATTGCTTGCCTTCTGCTAACAAGGCCCTTAGCCTCCACGTCGAACAACGGTTCGCCAGTTGAAACCACTTGACCATCCTTTACAAAAACACGGCTAATAACACCAGCGCTTGGTGATTCAACACGTTTAACACTACCTGTGGGTTGCAATCTACCGCGCACGGAAATTGTTTGATCAATTCGGGCAAGAAAAGACCAGATGATTGTTGCACCAATAAGAGAACAGATTATCCAAATTAGTGCGGAAGACCAATGCCTACCCTGATCAACATAGGCTGAACTGCCCTCCCATACCTGGGGCTCTAGCTCAGGATTGGAGCTGGCAAGCTCCTCTTTTTTATTTTCAAGAACATCCTTCATAGTTTTAAATTATATCAGCCTCCTGCTGAGAATAAAGGGCAAAGTATCTACCCTGAAGTTCGATCAGTTCCCTATGAGTACCCATTTCAACTAACGATCCAGCTTCTAACATAAGTATTTGATCAGATGATCTAATAGTACTGAGGCGGTGGGTGATAAAGAAAACAGTAGACCCCTCGAAATAGGTTTTTAAATTATTACATACTTGGCGTTCTGTTAAGTAGTCTAGGGCGCTGGTGGCCTCATCTAGAATAAGAAGTTGGGGTTTTTGTAACACTGCCCTAGCGATAGAGATACGTTGGCGTTGCCCACCGGATAAACCTGCTCCTCGCTCCCCAACTCTAGTTGCATAACCCTGAGGGAGTTCCATAATAAAATCATGGGCACAGGCAACTTTAGCAGCAACAACAATCTCATCGCTGGTGGCATCGGGAAATGTGAGAGAAATATTGTCGCGAATTGTACCCTCAAAAAGCAAACCATCTTGGGGAACGATACCAATTTGCCTACGAACTGAACTTAATTGTAATTTTGATATATCATAACCATCGATTAAAATACGACCTTTGTCTAATTCGTAGAACCTAGGAAGCAACTTCATAATTGTGCTTTTACCACTACCGCTCCTACCAACAATACCAACAAAGGCTCCAGCAGGGATACTAAAAGAAACCTGTTTAACAACTAATTGTGATCCTTCATTGAAGCGGAAATCAACATTTTGAAAAACAACCTCACCAGCTATGCGGGGCAGTGGTAATTGATCGATATCTTCTAATGCACCCTCTGGTGTTGCATCAACTACATCGCTTAAACGCTCAATACTAAGTGCAACACCTTGAAAACTTTGCCAGCTGGTGGCTAGGTTTAACAGAGGCCCTACAACATAACCGGAGATAATTCTGAAGGCAATTAATTGACCAATTGTGAGCTCACCTTTGATAACAAGAAAAGCTCCAACCCAGAGGGTGAGTAAACCAGTTAGCTGGGTAAGGAACTGTGATGTGGTTCCAGTGGTAACACCAATTAGAAGAGTTCTAAAACTCTCTGCCATAAAACTTGAATAATTACGCATCCAGCGCCACCGAACGGTGTTTTCAGCATTTTGGGCTTTAATTGTTTGAACACCATTTAAGGCTTCCACTAAAACGCTTTGGGTAGCAGCATTTTTTTCTGATGCTTTACGCAACTGACCGCGAATTGCCGGGGTTGCCACTAGAGTTAAACCTAAATAAAGTGGAATAACCCCGAGGGTAACAGCGGTTAATATGCCATTATAAAAGATCATTACGGCAATATATATTACCGAAAATAAGGAATCTAAAACAAGTGTAAGCAAACTGCCTGTTAAAAAGTTTCTAATATTACCGAGTTCAGCTATTCTTGTTTGGAGCTCACCAACTGGGCGCTTATCAAAATAGGATAGGGGTAATTTAAGTAGATGCTGAATAACCTCGCCGCCTAGGGCGATATCAATTCTGTTTGTTGTGTCGGCAAATAGGTAGGTGCGAATAGCTCCTAACAGGCCTTGAAATAAACTAACGCCTAAAAGAATTAAACCAAGCGTATAAAGAGTATCTAGGTTTTGCTGGCCTATAACCTTATCAAAAATTTGCTGGAGAACAAGTGGCTGAGCAAGATTAAGAAGCTGCAAAACAAGAGATGCTACCAATACCTCAATCAAGCTGCGCTTGTATTTATTAATTTGAGGCAAAAACCAACTGAGGCTAAGCTTTCTAAACTGGGCATCTCTGCCGGGGGACAAGATAAGAACTCTTAAACTTGAATGTGAATCAATTAACTCATTAACAGGAATTATACAAGCGCCAAACTCAGGAAGAACAGTCCGGGCCTGGTTTTTAATAATACTGTAAATAATTGCTGGCTGATTGCGAATCATCGCAAAGCAGGGGAAGGGTACTCTAGAAAGCTGTGACTCAGGAATGTTTGTTAAATTACCGGTAAAGCCGATGATTGTGGAGAGATTACCAATGGTTTCAAGGTTGGCAGCACTATTACGTACAGAATCCTTACATGCGCGTTCTAAGATATCAGATCGAAATGGAACATTATAATACCTTGCAAGCATTTCTAAGCATGCTAAGGTTTGCTGAACCGGGCCAATACCGGTAACAATTGGTATGTTTTTACCCTTGAATTTTAATGAATTACCAATTGCATCGGTTGTAGTTGAAAAAGACTCACCAGAGGGTTGCTCAGCAACAAGATCATCATAACGATCAGAATCAAATGAGGATATTGCAAGATTATTTGGTTGCACTGCTTGCTGCATAGGCTGAAGGCTCATTGCTGATTGCCAAGCAGATTGATGAACGCGTAAAAGCCGCAATCGTTCTCCCTGAGGGATCAAACTAAGCAAGGATTGATCTACTGGCTCGCCAATATTAACAACATGAGAGGAAGGCTGGGAATTCCATAACCACAAAGTATCCTCACTATCAGGCAAGATACGCAGCTGATCAGCAGCTACAACATCGATGGATGCTAATAGGTTCCGTAATACTTCACGTTCTGCAGGTTCAGCCTTAGAACGTTTGCGTAGTGATGGTTGCAATACTTGAATTAGCTCTGCTGGGGAATTTGAGCTATCAAGCCATCTGCGAAAAGCGGGTGAATTAGCTTCAAGTTCATAGAAATCAGCTGCTGAAAAACCAATCATTTTCATTGGTTGAGCAGCTGTTAACCATTCACATGGATAACGCCTAACCAAACCGGCCCAGCCAACCAGATCACCTGGATGGCTATAGGCAAGGGTTACGGGACGGCCCAGGCCGGGATCTTGATGTAATAATCTTCCTCTACCTTCAATAATGCAAAAGCAATAGTTAGGGATGCTATTAGCAACTAAAAGTTCCTGGCCAATATTACTATGAAATAACTTAGCTCTACTAGCAAGCCAAGTTAATTCAGAAGGTGAAAGTTCTCGAAAAGCAGGGAAACGGGATAAAACAGACTCAAACGTTGTAGAATTTTCCATATTTAATAATTTATGCTAAACATCATACACTAAGGGCTCGGGTTCCAGGCCATTAATAATGGATTGAACACGTTGTTGCAGAAACTTATTTAGTTGTTCATCTAAAAGTTGATTGATCATCTGTTGATCAAAGCGTGCGGGGGTTAACTGCTCTAGGCGCAAGAGCAGATGCCATTCGCCAAGTATATGGGGTGGCATCAGTTGACCTGGCCTAAGGTTGCGAAGCATCTCGCCAAGTAAAGCAGGCTGCAAACTACCAATAGACACAGGACCCATTACACCGTTGTGGATTGCTTCGGGGCCTTCACCATAGGCGGAGGCCGCTTCATTAAAGGTCATCTCCGCTTCCTCAAGCCTAATCCAAAGCTCACGGGCCAGGCCTGGATCACGAACTCTTATTAAGGAATAAACAACAGAATCGCGTTGCTCTTTACTGGCTAGAAATAACTCTTCAAGAGCTGTGCCAAAGCGTTGTTTAGCAAACTTTTGCAGAGATTCATCCCGAGCTAAATGGTAATTAAAATCCTGCTGCTGCCAATTATGTTGCGCAAGGAAATCACCTAGCTCCATTCCCGCGAGAATTTGATCACGCTTTTCTGACAAAGTTGAAAGATCAATATTCACAAGATCAATAATCTTTTCCTCCTCCTGGCGCAAAAGTAATTGAGGCATCAAATTTAAACGCAAAACTAGCTCACCTATGCGCTCACAAGATAACTGGGAAATGGGGTTAACCATGGTGAATTACATTATTAACAGGTGATTTGCTCAATTTATCAATATCAAGCAAAAACAACAGGTTGAGTGCTTCGCTAACTTGGTTAATAACATCAGGCCAATCACCCCTTTGATTTTGTCGAAAAATACGAATTGAATCATACCATGGAGATTTATCCGTATCCCTTAACCAACGAAAATCAGAATTATAGGGCAGAAGTAGCCAAGTGGGGATGTTTAATGCCCCAGCCATATGCGCCACAGCCGTGTCAACGCTTATAACAAGATCAAGTTGACTAACAATATATGCAGTGTCAGAAAAATTGGTAAGCTTTTGATTCCAATCAAAAAGTCTTTCATGATGCAGCCAAGGATTAAGCTGGCTGGCTTCAGAACCAACTTGTAAGCTATGGATTTCAACCAAATCAATTTCCAACAAAGAAATTAATTTAGGAAGAAGCAGGGCAATGGGAAAACTCTTATGGCGATACATAGCCTTATTGGATGGGTTTGAGGCCCACACAATGCCTATGGATATACCACCCGGTGGTGGAATTACTATTAGGTTATCTGGGGGAGCACCAAGAGATTTTAAATAGGGTGTAACAGATGGGATGGTAGATAGGGTTGTGCCAAAAAGCTTTGGCAGGCTCATCAAAGCTATATTAGGACGAAAATCTTGATTGGGCTGAAGATTTTCGTCTGTAAAAACAAGATCGCCAAGGCCAAGCCAGAGGCGAAAAAGATCGAGCAATGATGGCCTAGTGAAGAAAACAAAGGGAATACTATTTGCTTTTAATAGAAGCAGATAACGAGAAAATTGAATTGCATCGCCAATACCTTGTTCCGTCCACACAACAAGTGGTGGATCCCCAGGGGAAGGGCAATCGGCAAGGGTAGCTGGAACAGATCCTATTGTGGGGCGAGTGATTGAATCAAATTGCTTGGTGGCAAATCTTGCCTCGTAATACTGCCAACCGCGTTGATAATCACCGAGCAATAAATATGCTAAGGATAGATTCCATAGTGAATTAGATGAGCTCTGCTCTAATTCAACACCACGTTCTAGAAATTGAATGGCTGCATCAGGTTGCAATAGGCCAAGCAATGCATTACCCATATTGATATGGCTGGGCACGTGTAAACGATCTAAACCGATAGAAAATTCAAGGCAGCGTTTGGCCTTATCAAAATGACCAAACCCATGCCAAGCTAAGCCTAGGTTGCACCACACATCGGCAACGGATGGATCCAATTGCAAGCTGTATTGTAGTGATTTAACAGATAGTTCGTGGCGATCGGTATCTGTGAAAACTCGGCCTAGATTATGCCAAACAGTAGCCGCTTCGGAATTAAACTCTAAACTGATAATAAATGCCCTTTCAGCCTCATAAAAATGATCATCATGAATAAGATTTGCTAAATTATAATAAGCATCAGGCCTAGATGGATCAAGTTTTATTGTGAGCTCATAGCAACGTTTAGCCTCGGCTAGTTGTGCGCCACCAAGGCGGCGCGACACCATGCCCCTTAATTGGTAGTATGTTGAATTAAAACTGCAGGTTGGCGCTGCCCGAGCTAATAATGCATGGGCTTGTTGATCTTTCTTCTGTTGCCAACAGTTTAGGGCAGGTGCTAGAAGATAACGGCCATCGCCTGATGCTAAAAATTGTTGCTCCGCATGGGCAAGTAAAGGGGCTGGTTCTAACTGCGAATTACTGGCAGCGAATAGTAGAGCATCTGGATCAACCGGAAGGGATGGCGTTGATTCGTAGGATGGAAGTGAAAGAGCTGGGGACACAGTGGCAGAAATAGAAGAGCTCCGGAAGCAGGTTTGGAAGGCCCACAGCGAAGGAGATCTGGAGCTCGCTGAACGAGGTTATAGGCAACTACTGCAAAAAGCCCCAGAGGAATCAGATGCGATTAATCTGGGCGCCCTACTCAGAAGTACGGGTCGCCAGCTTGCAGCGAGGGTACATTACCACCGATGGATAGGGGCATATCCGCAATCGCTTCATCTAAGGCTGAATGCGGCTAACTGCCTTAGGGATCTCGATGACGCTGCTGGAAGCCTAGAGGTATTGGAACCACTTATACGAGATAGTGTTAACGGCCAAAAGAAGGAAGTGCTTCAAAGCCTTGCTAAAAGCCTACTGGAGCTGAACAGATTAAAAGAAGCCCATGAGCTACTAAAGAAACTGGTGCAGGAAAATCCAGAAGTAATTGAGGTCTGGCTTGATCTAGGTGTTTGTTGCTGTAAGCTAAGTTTATTATCGGAATCATTAGAAGCATTTGATAGAGCGCAAACAATAAACCCAAAAGATCTAAGGGCTACTTCCAATCGAATAACCGTTCATAAGGAATTGGGATCTATAGAACATGCAGAAGCAATCTGGAACGGATTAGATAACATAGAGAAAGAGGATAGCGATATAATGACCGCTCAGGCCGGATTACTTTCAGCACAAAGAAAATTCAAGGAAGCTAGTGAAGTGAATATGAAGCTAGTGGAAGAATGCCCAAGGCAATCAATGCATCTACTCAATTTATCAGCGAATCTTAGGGGTATAAAACAGATGCAAGCAAGCCATAAGGTGTTGCAAAAAGGCTTAAAGCTAGAACCAAATAATGATGATTTCCAACAGGCTTATGCGCAAAGCCTAGCGGAAAGGGGGCAACAGGAAAAAGCAATGCCACTATTAAAAAATATAATTAATAAAGGGCTAGCAACAAAAGACTCGTTTATTTTTAACTTGCAGTTCCTTGGCTCCGGCTACCGGTTAATTGAAGCATCGCAATTGCGCGAACTAGCTATTGAGTGGGAAAAGCTGAAATGCGGCAGTGGTTTCCTATGGCCTGATTATTTACTAGAGCCATTAGGGGGAAGAAGAATAAGGGTTGGCTATTTATCAGGTGATTTTTGCAACCATCCGGTGGGGAGATTCATGAAACCAATATTAGAAAATCATAATAGAGATCAATATGAGATCTGGGGAATTAATGCCAGCCCATCAAAGGATATGATGCATGATTTTCTAAAGGGTAACTGCGAACATTGGCTTGATATTGTGCACCTACCTGATGATATTGCAGCGCGGTTGATTGCAGATTTAAGGCTTGATGTGATTGTGGAACTAGGCGGATTCAGCTGCGACAGCAGGTTGGCGGTATTAGCGCGGAAGCCCGCACCGGTTCAACTGAGTTATCTAGGTTATTTTGCACCCACCTATATGAAATCGATTACTGGCTGGATAGGAGATGAAATATTATTCGATGGATTAAACGAGGTAGAGAGTAAGGCTCATAAAATGCTGAATATAAAAGGAGGCTATATGGCCTATGCGGCAGTGGAAACAGTGGAGTTAGGTCATAATAATAAAACAAACTTTTGCTTTGGCAGCTTTAATCATGCCCGAAAAATTACACAAAAAACGGTTGAGCTGTGGATGCAAGTATTGAATAAAACAGTGGGGGCAAACCTAGTGCTAAAAAGCATTAGTTTTGGGGAACTAGAAGAAAGAGAAAGAATAAAACAACTATTCCTTAAAAATGGCTTGCAGGAGAACCGCTTAACGCTGTTAGAAGTAGCTAGTGGATCTGAAAATCATATGAAATTATATAGGGAAATTGATGTGGCATTAGATCCTATTCCCTATGGAGGAGCAACTAGCACATGTGAAGCACTATGGATGGGTGTGCCGGTGGTGTGCATGGCGGGTGAGGGAATGGTGGGAAGGTTGAGTGCAAGTGTGCTGATGGGTGCTGGTTGCAAAGAATGGATAGGGTATAGCAAGCAGGATTATGTTGATATTGCAGTTGAATTAGCTAGTGAAGGAAAAAGAAATATTGCTATGCGTGAAGAATTAAGGCAAAAACTAAAAGATTCAGATTTAAATAATGCAAATCGATTATGCAGGGAACTAGAGCGAATATACAAAGAAGAACGCCATGGGATTATGGATATTTAAGTGAATCTATTGGTATTGGGGTGAAGCAATTAAAGAAAAAGCATTTTCTAGATGTTGCATTAAATCACGGGCATCACCTAAGGGTGATGCTTGAATCTGAGCACGCCAGGTATTACGTTTTGATCTTAGGCTGTGTAAATCAGCAGCGATTGCAGTGCCACGTTCTAGATATTGCTGGCGGGTGGCAGTAATAAATTGAGGCAGATTAGCACCAGTTAAAACTGCAGTTGCCATACGGCTCACATAACGATCACCCATTAGGCTGAGGGTTGGCACACCCATCCATAGGGCTTCACAGGTGGTGGTACAACCACCATTTGGATGGCAATCAAGGGCTAGATCAAGCTGTGAATATTGAATTAAGTGTTCTTGTGCTGAGGCCGTAATTGGTAACCATTCAACCCTTTCAGGATCTAGGCCGGCACGTAGCATACGGCGGCGCAAGAGAATTTGAGTGTGTGGATCATCAGTTGCATTAGCTTTTAATACTAATTTAGCGGCCGGAATTGCATTTAAGAGTTCACCCCATAGGGAAAGTGTGAAATCGGAAAACTTACGATTATGATTAAAACAACCCAAACGGATATCAGCCGTAGGTGGATCAGAAATTAAGGCGTGATATTCAGGGAGGATATCTGTTGGCTGCCAAGCGATAAAACAACGCTGCAAGCGAAATAGTTTTTCACTATGGGGTTCATTTGGCGGGCTAGGAAAAAGATGGTTATCAGCAAGCCAATAATCCATATTAGGAACACCAGTAGAAGCAAAATAACCAAGATATGAAATTTGAATAGGTGCAAAGCGGGCTTGAAATAATTGGAGGCTATGGCCACCTGTCCAACCGGAGAGATCGATTGCGATATCTAGATTGAGATTAGTTAATTGAGAATAACGAATTTCAGGTGAATAGGAACCTAGAGAGATGAAATCTAGATTCGGCAAGGCATCAAAATGCTTATCCCAACCTTCATTACCATGATGCTGCATAGAAATCAGTTGATGGGAATGATTTAAGGCACCTATGCTGGCATTAAAAAAACCATGCAGAAATCTAGCAACGGGATGATTACTCACATCACCTGTTAACCAACCTATGCGCAGTGATTTTTTAGGAATTGATAACAGGGCATTTAACTTATCAATGTATGAAGTGTTATCTGCTATTGGAGTGATAGTTGATAGGGCATTGCAATAGGCCTGTGCCTGCGGTACGGCTTGATTAGAAGCAGTGCTAGCTAATTGAAGCGATAGGTTGCCATGTAATTCAGGGTGTTGAAGCGGATTTAAATAAACAGATGAATGAACATAGTTTGCCCAATCTGCATGGCCACATTGCTCATAGGCAACAAATAAATTAGATAAACGCACCTTACGTGGTGTTATAGAAGATGATATTTGTTCGATTAGAGCTGAACGCCTTGCAAAACCGGGCTGACGTTGAAGAAGTTTTACAGCTGTTACTGCACCAAGAAAATCTGGATGATCACCACAATGGGCTAATGCAAAACGCAATGCAGGGATTGTGCGAATACCATCCCGGGTTGTGAGTAGTAATTCAATATATTGAGATTGAAGCGCACGATCTTTTGGTGCCCTGGCAACTATGGATTCAAGGATTTTAATTGCAGCAGGATAATCAAGCGAAAGTTGATAGTAGAGAGCATGCAGGCTAGAAGCCACTAGGTTAGGGCTAATTAAATAAGGCGCAAGCAGCTTATCGGCAATATAAAGATTATTTGATTGAAGTTCAAGTTTTATTTTTGCATAGGAAAGAGCTTCATGAACTGATGGGTTAGAAGAACACCAAAAAGAAGCTGGCTGATCACGAAGAATATTTAAATTCTGCTGCTGAAGATTTATGTGGGCAAATATCAGATTTGTATGGGGTGAATGAGGCCATAAAGATTGAAGTTTCGATAGAAGTTGAGAAGCATGCTGATGTTGCGCCCTAATGGAGGCAAGAATAGCTAATAGGGCAAGGGGCTCGGGTGATTGTGGATTATCACATAGGGGAATAAGAATTGCTTCTGCTTGAAGATAGTTAGCTAAACGGATGTGGTAGGCAGCTTGTTCAAGGGGAGATGCTGGTAGTGGTGTGGCACTTAATAGATCAGGCCATTCAAATAAAAGATTTAACATAAAAAAAAGGGGCCCGAAGGCCCCTTAAGAGATGAAGTTTAGAATCAACCGAAAGCGGTAATCGTTGCGTTTGAAACAATTGCCACGTTAACCATACCTGAACTTCCACCATTAAGAGCTACAGCACCTTGTGAAATTCCAGTTACATAGATGGAACCTTGATTAGCACCAGAGCCGAAGGTGATTGAAGCTGTACTTGTTTCATTGCTATAGATGATTGTACCAGCTGTAACACCAAAACCATCACTTGCAGCAATAGTTAGAGCTTTACCTGCTTGGGTTCCACTGAGCCCATTAAATTGAAGCGTATCAGCACCACCGTTTGTACCAAAGTAATAGGTATTTCCATTAGTAAGACCAGTTGATCCTTGGAGAATACTTACGAAGTTCACAGAGTCGTTACCAGCACCACCAATAATGGATGCACCAGTTACAAGTCCAGTGAAACTAACGGTATCGCTGCCTGTGCCGAGGTTAATAATACCTCCAGTTGAAGAGCCTGTAATAGTAAGAGAATCATTACCAGCTCCGCCCATGATAGAACCAGTTAAACCTCCATTAAAGCCGCCTGCACCAGCACCGCCGCCGAACACAAGAGTATCAGCTCCTGAACCACCAACCAATGTTATGGAAGTGGCAACCACGCCTGCACTAAAGAAATTAGCTGAATCAGTTCCCAAGAAAATTCTTGAACTAGAAACAGCACCAGTTGCATTAAATGTATCGCTACCAGTACCTGAGGTAATAGTAGAACCTTCTAATGTAGTAACTATCACACTATCTGCGCCTTCACCAAGGGTAATTGTTGAAGTAGAAACTCCTGTAAAAGTAATAGTGTCAGAACCGGAACCTCCAGTAAGTGCAGAATTATAGAATCCTGTACCAGTGAGCTTGTTTGCGCCAGAACTAGATAGCGAAAGATTCGAGTTTGAATTATTTGCTAAGAAATTAAAGGTGTCATTACCGGTTCCAGCAACCAAAGTAAGTGATGTTTGTACACCAACTGCATTCAATGAATCGTTGCCAGCACCAAGTGTTACTCGGGATTTGTTAGAAGTAGAACCAAGAATCAAGGTGTCGTCGCCATCACCACCGGTAACAGTAATAGATGTGGCAGCACCGCCAAGGGAAACAAAACCAAGGCTATCAGTACCAGATGAAATGCTGGAATTGGATGCAACACCGACAATATTGAACGTATCAGAGCCAGTTCCGCCGGTAAGGGTAGAACTAACAAATACATTAGCTATGTAAATTGAATCGTTACCAGCACCAACGCTAATTGATGTGCTAGTGGCGCCAAGGCCTCCGAAATTAAGTGAATCGTTACCACTACCAGCAGTTAATGTGGCGCTAGTTAAAACACCATCAGCTCTACCAATCAAACGGTTGGTGCCATCACCAAGGGCAAGACTGCTGCTAGAGAGGCCAAATATTGTGAAGGTATCGTTTCCAGTTCCAGCAAGCAGGGTGCTAGAGGCAATCGCACCAGTTGTGGAATTATCAGTGAAGAGATTATTATCAGCACCTAAATCAAGGTAAGTACTAATAACACTGCTAGAAGCTTGAATATCAAAAGAATCAGCGCCGGCAGCACCAAATATGGTGGAATTAGTTAGTGCAGACGCAGATAAGAAAATACTGTCAGCACCGGATGCACCGTAAACAACACCGGCGGTGAAAGCTTGTAACCCAATAGTGTCAGCGCCGGAATCAGTAGAAGTGGCAGAGTCTCCACCATAAATTGTTCCGCCATTAATACCTGTTGTAGCAAATTGATCTGAACCAGTACCGAGAGTAATTAAAAGACCAGTATTCGTTGAGGTTTGAGAATTAGCATCTACTATAAGTGTGTCGTTTCCTGTGCCTCCATCAACTGTGTAATTTACCGCTGTACCTTTAACAGTAATACGGTCGTTGCCAGCGAAAGCCTTAAATTCTGAATTAACAATTTGGCCATCTGATCCACTTAATCCAATAATAAGAGAGTCATTTCCAGCACCGCCATAAACGGTGGAGGTAAGAATGCTTGTATAGCCATTAAGTATGATTGAATCATTACCGGTTTGAGTGCCGCTGCTGTTGCCACCATAAATAGTTGCGTTGGTTATAGCGGAAGCTGTACCAAAGCTAAACGTATCTGAACCGGCATTGCCAGCAAACAAAGCTCTCGAAACTGTAAATCCGGAAGCTGAGGTAACAAGGTCATCACCAGCGCCAGCGTATACGCTGGAATTATTGATGGAAGATGAGAAACTAATAGTGTCGTTGCCGGAGTTTGCTTGCAGATAGGAACTAGTTACAGCGGCTGCAAGAGATATTGAATCAGCACCATCTGTAGAGGTGTCTGTTGCACTACCGCCATAAACAGTGGCGCCTTTTAATACACTAGAAAGCACCAGTATGTCGTTGCCGAGATTACCGATAACCGATGAATTACTAATGGTTCCTGCTGCACTAATGAAATCAGCGCCTTGGCCACCTGAAACGGAAGAAGCCGCGAGGATGCTAGAGGTGAGAATTAGTGAATCGTTACCACCGTTGCCATTAACGGTTACACCAGAGATTGAATTAGCAAAATAAATGGTGTCTGCACCATCATTAGAGGTGTCGCCAAGGCCACCACCCCAGAC
>Ga0310334_100280_pt1 | contig 14885 bp, 14 predicted proteins | sample LakMicMIDCLREDC7_FD_195548 | JGI IMG/M metagenome (GOLD analysis project Ga0310334, IMG submission 195548) | Enriched freshwater cyanobacterial communities from Lake Michigan, Michigan, United States - MI23.DCL.RED.C7 (v2) (version 2) | ecosystem: Environmental > Aquatic > Freshwater > Lake...
TGTGGTGGCGGCCGGTTTGGCGATCGTCAGCTACTGGTTGTTCTTCAGCTGGGCCCAGGGGGGCGGGGGCGCCCGGCGCCAGCGCTCCGCCCTAGAGGCCCCCGCGGGCCTTCAGCAGCCACTGCTTACTGCCGGCATCGTCCAGGGAGCGGATGTGGGCCTTCACCTGCTCAACGCTGACCGGCAGGCCCCAGCCATCGCCGAGGTGGCAGATCTGCTCGAGCGTGCCTGAGGGGTCCTGCAGGGCCTGGCGGAACAGGGCTTGGGTGAGGTCCGGGTCCTGGCTGATGCGGTCGTAGAGGCCAGCGGCGTTGCCATTGGCGGGATCCGTGCTGTTGCCCTTGGCGGAGCTGCTGGCGCCCTCCGGGGCAGGCGTGGGCTGGTCTTGGGCCATGGCTGGGTTGCACGCCTTCTGACCCTATTCAGCCCAGCCCCGGTGCCAACAAACTTGAAACAGCTAGCAGCACCAGTTAGGGCTGGCTCGGGCCCTGGGTTGGGCCCCGCAAGCTTCGACCAGCCCCGCTTTCAGGCGGCTTGGGGGGCGTCCTCGGGCTGGCCGCTGGCGGAGGCGTCTTCCATGGTGCGGGCGTCGAGGCAAAGCACCTTGCGCAGCTGGGCGTAGTTGGCGGCCGTGGCGGCGCGGCCCTCTTGCTGGGCGCCGAATTCGGCCCGCTGCAGCACATGGTGCAGGTGGGTGAGCAGGTAGGTGCTGATCACCGCCGAGACGAGCACGTCGCTCTGTTCGGCCATGCGGCGGCGCTCCGTGCGGGCCTGGTCGGCGCGGGCTTGGACCGTTTTGGCCGTTTTCAGGCCGCCGCTGGCCCGGGTGGCTCCTCCCTTGAGGGAGCCGGCCTTAGTGGCCGCCCCCTTGGCGTTTTCGGCCACGGCTTTGGCGGTGGGGGCTTTCAGGGCAGCGGTTGCCCCAGCCGCGGTTTTGACGGTTGCAGCGGCCCGACGGGCCCTGCCCCCTGCGGCCAGGGGCAGGGCGACAGGGGCCTGATTCAGGACTTGGTTGCCCACCCCTTGGCTGCCCAACCCTGGACGGGCCCCGCCCTGGCTGGCCAGTGCTTGCGCTGTCACGGATTTTCCCATCGGGACCAGGGCTGGGTGGTAGGGACTCAAGCATAGTCCCGGATACTACCCTTGTGCATCTCAGTACACTGGTGGATACACAGAGGGATCCGTTCTTCTCGGAGGCCCTCAGGGCCACTCGATGCAACTCGGGGCCCCTGGGCTCCGCTCCGCTTCTCGCCCCTTCCCTGGGGTCCTGTCCTTCGCGCTTTGGGCTGACTCTGTGGCGACCCGTCAGAACTCCACCAGTGGCCGCCCCAAGTCGCCTCGGATTCAGGTGGTGCTGCCTGAAGATCTTTGCGAGCGCCTCGGGGTCGTGGCTGAGGCGGAGGCCCGCACGGTCAGCAATATGGCCCGGGTGTTGATTCAGCAGGGCCTCGAGGTGTACGAGCAGCAACAGGCCGCCCTGCGGGCCGCTGCCCCCCCAGCCCCCGCGGCATCCCCCGCGCCCGTGGCCCGTCGCACTCCTTCAGTGCGGGCTTCAGGCGCGGGGACTCCTAGTTCAGCGGCCACAGCGGCCCAGGAAACCGACAGCTTTCGCCAGGCCCTTGAGCAGCAGGAGCAGGCCGAGCCCAAGCGCCTGCGCGGAGCCCCGAGGCGCCTGCGCCTTAACCGGCCGCGCGCCTGAGGCTGGTTTGGGGCGTGGCGCAAACCCCCAGCACTGCGGCTTGGCGGGCGCCCGTAACCGAGGGCAGGGAGCCCGGATGGCCGAGCCGATGCCACCAGGCCAGCAGGGCAAAGGCTAGGGCTTCCCGTTCGCTGTCGCCGATGCCGAGCTCGGCTAGGGGGCGCACGGCCAGGCCGCGGCAGCGGCGACGCAGCTCCCCCATCAGCAGATGATTGCGGGCGCCGCCGCCCGCCACCAGCAGCTCCAGGGGCATGGGGCCCCGGTGGAGGTCCTGGGCCACGGCCGCGGCCGTGAAGGCGGTGAGGCTGGCCAGGGCGTCGGCGGGCAGGAGGGTTTCGCCCCGCCCCTGGGCCGCCTGTCCCAGGGCCTGGAGGCGGCGCTCCAGATCTTCGGCCCCAAACAGCTCCCGGCCGGTGGACTTGGGGGGTGGCTGCTGCAGGTAAGGCTCCTGAAGCCACTGCTGGACTAGGGCTTCGTTGATCTGGCCCTGGCTGGCCCAGGCGCCGTTGGCATCAAAGTGAAGGCTGCCGCCACTGAATTGGCTGACGGCCAGATCGAGCAGGCTGTTGGCCGGGCCGCAATCCCAGCCCTGGATCGGCGCCTGCCGTTCGGGCCCCGAGCTCGGCGGCAGCAAGGTGAGATTGGCGATGCCGCCCAGGTTGAGCAGGGCCCGCCAACCGCCGATCGCCGGCCATAGGGCCCCATCGGCGGCGGGCACCAGGGGCGCTCCCTGGCCGCCAAGGGCCAGGTCCTGGGCCCGGAAATCGAAGACCACCGGTGTGGCCAGCAATTCCGCCAGCAGGGGCCCCTGCAGCAGTTGCCAGCTGGCTCCGCGCTGGGATCCCTGGGGTGGACTGTGCCAGAGGGTCTGGCCGTGGCACCCCACTAGCTCGGCCTGGCCCTGGGTATCGCAGGCCCGGGCCGCCGCAGCTTGGGCCTCGGTGACGGCCTCGGCCAGATCCAGCAGGGCGGCGGCTGGCAGGCTCTGGCCCTGGCCCACGGCGAGAAGCTGGTCGCGCAGGCCGGCCGGATAGGGGATTGAGAGGCTACGGAGCACTTGCCAGCGGGGCCGCTCCGGCCGGCCGGAAAAACGGGCTAGCACGGCATCGATCCCATCGGCACTGGTGCCGCTCATCAGGCCGAGAACGCGCATGGCGGTGGGGAGAGGCCAACAAAAAGCCCTCCCATGATGGGAGGGCCGCGGGGTTATCCAGTGGAGTCAGCCCACTGGGTCATCCAGTCCGTCGGGGCATCGCCCAGGCCGGACCTGCTTCAACTCACTTGTTGGGTTGGGGGGTGAAGCGCAGGTAGGGACGCACTTCGGTAACGCCCTTGGGGAACTTGGCGCGGGCATCTTCGGTGGAGATCGAGGGCACCACCACGCAGTCCTCGCCGTCCTTCCAGTTCACCGGGGTGGCCACGGAGTGGTAGTCGGTGAGTTGCAGGGAGTCGATCACCCGCAGGATTTCCTGGAAGTTCCGGCCGGTGCTGGCCGGATAGGTGATCTGCAGGCGCAGTTTCTTGTTGGGGTCGATGATGAAGACCGAGCGCACCGTCAGGTTGTTGAGGGCGTTGGGGTGGATCATCCCGTAGAGATCGCTCACCTTCTTGTCGGCATCGGCCAGGATCGGATAATCGACGCTGGTTTGCTGGGTGTCGTTGATGTCGCCGATCCAGCCCTTGTGGCTTTCGGCCGAGTCGACGCTCAGGGCGATGGTCTTGACGTTGCGCTTTTCCCACTCGGGGCGCAGGCGCGACACTTCACCCAGTTCGGTGGTGCAGACCGGGGTGTAGTCGGCGGGGTGGGAGAACAGCACAACCCAGCTATCGCCGCCGAAGTCGTAGAGGTTGATCGGACCGAGCTGGGAGTCCTGGGTGAAATCGGGGACGGTATCGCCGAGCTGGAGAGCCATGGCAGGCAGGGATGCGGAATGGGCCAACGTCTTTGATCGTGCCACAGGAGGCCAGCCCTGGCCCGCGATTGGTGGGGTTTTGTGTGGCGGCGGCTACAGCGCTGGCGGCTAGGGCGGTCCTGGCAGCTGGCTTGGCCCCTGGGCGGATCACTCGCCTGCTGCCTGGGCTAGGGCCTGGTCTGCCAACCGCGATGGCGCCTGGGCGGGCCCCTGGAAGATCCAGTCGCGCAGGTTCTGCAGGCCGAGCCCGGCGGTGGCCGACACGAACAGGGCCTCCGGATCGCGAATCCGGGCCTGGTCCAGGGCGGCGACGGGGCAGCGATCGATCTGGTTGGCGATCAGGCGGCGGGGGCTGTGGCTGCCCAAGCCGTCGAGGATGGCGTGAACCGTGTCGAGCTGGGTCTGCCAGGCCGGATCGGCCAGGTCCACCACCACGAGAAGCTGGTCCGCTTCCAGGGTTTCCTCCAGCGTGGTGCGGAAGGCTTCCACCAGGGGCGGCGGCAGTTCGCGGATGAAGCCCACCGTGTCGGTGAGTAGCAGGGTTTGGGGCGGTCCGCCGGCGGGATCGGCCCGGCTGATGCGCCGGGTGGTGGCATCGAGGGTGGCGAACAGTTTGTTTTCGGCCAGCACCGCGTCGCCGGCCGCCGGCTTGCTGAGGGCATTGAGCAGGGAACTCTTGCCGGCGTTGGTGTAGCCCACCAGGGCCAGGCGCCGCTGGCCGTGGCGCCCCTGGCGCAGGCGGGCCTGGTGGTCGCCGAGTTTGCCGACGTCGGCCTGGAGTTTGTCGATGCGGCGGGCGATGGCGCGGCGGTCTTTTTCCAGCTGGGTTTCGCCCGGGCCGCGGGTGCCGATACCGCCGCCTTGGCGCGAGAGGCTGAGACCCCGGCCGCTGAGGCGGGGCAGGCGGTAGCGCAGCTGGGCCAGTTCCACCTGCAGGCGGCCCGCGGCGCTGGCGGCCCGTTGGGCAAAAATATCGAGGATCAGCTCGCTGCGGTCACTGACGGGCAGGTCCAGCACCCGCTCCAGGTTGCGGGCCTGGGAGGGTCCCAGCTCCCGGTCGGTGACCACCAAGGTGGCGCCCAGCTTGCGGGCCTCCAGGGCGGCCTCCATCACCTTGCCTTCGCCCCAGAGGCTCTGGGTGGCCCGCTCGGAGCGGCGCTGCTCGACCACCCCTACCGGATCGGCGCCGGCGCTGCGCACCAGCCCCTCCAGTTCGGCGATCTGGCGCTGGCTGGCCTGGCGATCGCTGCTGCTTATCGCTAGAAGCAGCACCCGTTCCCGGCCCGAGGGGGTGGCGGCCGGCAAGGTGCCCCGCTCCGGGCCTGGACCGCTGCCCAGGTCAAGGGCGCAGAGATCCTCAAGCGAGCCTTCGGCCAGCACCTGCCAGGGCTGGTTGCCGTCCTGGCCGGCGCTGGCACGCCCCGGGCTCGATTCGCCCAGGCCATAGAGCCCGGCCGGCCAGTGGCCGCCCGCCTGGGGCTGCTGGGCGTAGCGGAGCCACTGGCTGGGGCCCAGATCCAGCCCCACCACCGCCTCACTCCCCTGGGGTTCGAGTTGGCGCGCCCGGGTGCTGCAGGTGACCAGGCGCAGGCCGGGGCCATGGCGCCGGGCCGAGCCTGGCAGGCGCTCCAGCAGCCGGCCGGAGTGCTCGAGTGGGCCGATCCAGAGCAGGCGGCAGAGGCCGCGACCATCGATCACCAGGCTGAGGGGTAGCTCCAGCTCCAGGCTTTCCTGGGCGAGGCGCTGCAGGCTGAGCAGGTCGGCGCCGTGGGACTCGGGATGGCGGCGTTGGGCGATGCGCTCCAAGCGGCGCTCCACCGAGGGGCGCAGGCCGGCGGTGCGCCCCAGCAGGACGGCCTGTTTCAAATTCGGCGGATCCGCACACAGGCCAGGCCTGCCGCCCGGGCCCCGAGCTCATCTTCCGGGCTGTCGCCCACATGCCAGGCCTGGGCGGGGTTGAGGCCCAGTTGGGATAGGGCCAGGCCAAAGGGGGTTGGATCGGGTTTGGCGGCCCCGGCGGCACTCGAGACCACCACCACCGAGATCCAGTCGGCCAGACCTAGGTCCCGCAGCAGGCCGACCAGGCGCCCATCGAAATTGCTGACCACCGCCAGCCGCAGGCCGCGGCGGTGCCAGCGCTCCAGGGCGGCGGCCACGTCGTCGTAAACCCGCCACAGATCGGCCTGGGCAAAACGATCAAACAACGCATCGGCCAGGGCCGGCGGCAGGGGCTCCTCCAGGCCGGCGGCGGCTAGGGCCGCGGCGATGCGTTCGGCCCACCAGTGCCGTTCGGCGGCCTGCAGGGCAGCGCCATCGAGCCCTGGGAAGGCCAGGGGCGGCGCCTGGCGATGGATCCGCGGGAACACGGCATCGATGGCCGCGGCATCGACACTGAGACCGTGCTCGGCGGCGAGGCCGGCATAGGTGTGGCCCACGGACTGGCGCAGGCCGATCAGGGTGCCCATGGCATCGAGCAGCAGGCCCTGGGGCGGCGGCAGGGTCGGGGCTACCCCCTGGGCCGGGGCCATTACCCCGGATCCCGGGTCCCTTGCCAAGGAGGGGGGGCTCATCGCCAGTCCGCCAGCCAGCCGGCGGCGACCCGCAGCTGGTGGGACAGCCCCGGCATGCGGGCCAGGTAGGCGAGCTGGCGGATCCGGAAGGCAGCGGGGCCAGCCAGGGTGAGGCCCAGGCCCGTGAGGCTCGCCTGGCCGATCCCCAGGCCAATCATTTCGCCTAGGTCATTCCATTGGAACGGTTTGAGCGGTTGATCGGCCAGGGAGAGCAGCAGGTTGGCGGCCAGCTGTTGGGCCTGCTGGTAAGCCACCTGGGCCGTGGCCGGCAGGGGGGGCTGGTCGTCGCCGCAGAGGGCCCCATCCCCCAGGGCAAAGACGTCGCTGAGGCCCTTGACCTGAAGGTCGTTGTGGCAGAAGAGTCGGCCGCGGCGATCGCGCTGCGGGGCGGGGCTGATCGGCGGCAGGTTGGCGGCCATGCCCGCGGTCCAGATCACCGCATCCGCCGGTAGCCGTTCCCGTTGACCAGGCAAGGCCTGACGGGCTGGCGATCCTTCGGCAGGGTCCATGGGGGCGGTCCCGCCCCGCACCAGCTCCAGGCCGGTGGCATCGATGCGCTCCACCCGGGTGCCCGTGCGCAAATGGATGTCGCGGCGAAGGAGGGCGCTGCGGGCCTGGTCCCGGTTGAAGGAGCGACCGTTGGGCAGGAGCTCGGGTCCCTGTTCCACCAGCTCCAGGATTGTGGTGCCGTCGAGCAGGTCGGCCAGTTTGCAGATCAGCTCGACGCCGCTCGGGCCAGCCCCCACCACCACCAGCCGTTGCAGGGGCCGTGGGCGTTGCTTGAGCTGCTGGATCAGGGCCTGGAGCCGCTCCACATCGGCCAGGCTGCGGAAGTCGAGGGCGTGCTCGGCCACGCCGGGAATGCCGAAGTCGTCGCTGCGGCCGCCGGTGGCTAGCACCAGCCGGCTGTAGGCGACCTGGCGGCCGGAGGCGGTCTGCAGGCTGTGGGCGGCGCTGTCGATGTGGCTAACCCGATCCCGCAACCAGGCCACGCCCCTGCCGGCCAGTAGGGAGTCGTAGCGGGGGGCCACCTCCCAGCGGCGCAATTCACCGCTCAGGAGCTCATAGAGCAGGGGCAGGAACAGGAAGCGCTCCTGGGGCTCGATCAACAGGATCGGCGGATGGGGGTTCTGGGCCGCCAGGGCCAGGGCCGTGGTCAGGCCACCGAAACCGCCTCCGGCAATCACCACGGGAGCGGGCTTGGGGGTCGGCACCATCGGCGCAGCCGTCTCCAGGGGATGGCCCAAACCCTAACCAGGGCCGCCCGCGGCAGAAGAAGGCCCGTCGGCGCGAGAAGATGGGAGCTATGACAAGCACCCTTGCTGATTTGGAGCAGCGCGGCGAACCGGTCCCGGATCCGGATCAGGATCCGATTGGGGATCCGGCGTTTGATCCCACGCGGATCTGTCAGGAGCTCGCGATGGGCGATGCGGCTAGCCGCCTGCGCTGGGGCCTGGAGACCTTTGGCTCCAGCTTTGTGCTGACCACCAGCTTCGGCATCCAATCGGCGGTGTTGCTGCACCAGATCAGCCGCCTGGATCGGCCCGTGCCGGTGATCTGGGTCGACACGGGCTACCTCCCCCCCGAGACCTATCGCTACGCCGAAACCCTTACCGCCCGGCTCGATCTGCGCTTGACCATTGCCCAGGCCGAGCTCAGCCCGGCCCGGATGGAGGCCCTCCATGGCCAGCTCTGGAGCACGGGCAAGCTCGAGGACATGGAGCACTACCTGCGCCTGCGCAAGGTGGAACCCCTCGACCGGGCGATGCAGACTCTGGGCGTTCGCTGCTGGGCCAGCGGCGTGCGCGGCGGGCAGACCGACCATCGCCAGGCGATGGAACCCCTGGCCCTAGTGCGCCAGCGCTGGTCGTTGCGGCCCCTGCTCGATTGGACGCCCAAGGACGTCTTTTATTACATGCAGGAGCACAACCTGCCCCAACACCCCCTGTTTGAGCAGGGCTATTCCACCGTGGGCGACTGGCATTCCAGTGGTCCCGATGACGGCACCAGCTCGGGACGGGCCACCCGCTTTGGCGGCCTCAAGCAGGAATGTGGCATCCACCTGCCCGGGGTGATGGGCGAGGGCATCTAGGTGGCGGCTGGTCCCGGCCGCGCCGAGGATGGTCCTGACGGGGATGGTCCAGCGGGGGATGGTCCTCGGCTGGAAGCCTTGGTGCTGCTGGGGAACAGTCGCTGGCACTGGGCTGAGCTTGGGGCCTGGGAAGGATCCCCTAGGGCTGGTGCAAGCGATCTGCAGCTTCCCCTGGAAGCGACGTCCTTGCGCTGCTTCCACACCCCGGCCGCGCCCAACCCCCTGCCGATCCCACCGGCCCGTTGGCGCGCCTGGGCGGCGGTGGGGGCGCTGCCTGGGGGGCTGGATCTGCCCGCCCCGCGGCGCCTGACCCTGGAGCAGGTGCCCCTGGGGGGACTGCCCCCCTGGCTTGGCATCGATCGGGCCCTGGTGGGCTGGGGAGCCTGGAGCCGCCAGGCGCGCCTCAGCCCAGCGACGCCTGTGTTGGTGGCCGATGCGGGCACCGCCTTGAGCCTCACCCTTGTGGATGGGGATGGACGCTTCTGTGGTGGACGGTTGGCGGCGGGGGTGAGCCTCCAGCTGCGGGCCCTGGCGGGAGCTACGGCCCTGCTGCCCCAGCTCGATCAAGCCTGGTGGCAGGACCCCATTCCAGAGCCCTGGCCGCTGGAGACCGGCGACGCGATGGTGCGGGGCTGCCTGGAGGCCGGGGCCGCGGCGATCGCCCAGGCCTGGCGACAGGTCAACGGCCCTAGGGCCAGGGGAGGGACCTGCCAGCTCTGGCTCACCGGGGGCGATGGGGAGGCTTTGGCGCCCCTGCTGGCGGCCCAAGGGGTGGACTTCACGGCGGCCCCGAACCTGGCCCTAGACAGCCTGGCGGCGCTGGCCCTGACCGGGGGGCGGCTCAAGCGATCTTCAGGTCCTTGAGGATCTCGTCGGCCATGGTTTCGGCCTTCACCTTGAGGTAAACCAGCTCCAGATTGCCGATCGGATCCACCACAAAGGTGTGGCGCATCATGCCCATGTATTCCTTACCCATGAACTTTTTGAGTCCATAGCTTTCGTAGGACGCGGCTACAGGGCAGGGTTCGGCATCGCTCAGCAGGCTAAAGGGAAGGTTGTATTTCTTGATGAATTTGCTATGGCTGGCGGCGCCATCTTTGCTGATGCCAAGGACAACCATGCTTTTGTTTTCAATCGCCGCCCATTGGTCGCGGAAGTTGCAGGCTTCCTTCGTGCAGCCTGGGGTGTCATCTTTCGGATAGAAGTAAATCACCACCCGTTGCCCCCGGAGCGACGAGAGCGTGACTGGATTGCCGTCCTGGTCGGGCAGGGTGAAATCGGGGGCTGGATCGCCGATCTGGAGGGCCATGGCACTAGCGCCGAACGGGATTGGAGCTTAGGCGGATTGGACGAGGTGCAGGCCTGGAGACGCCGTCCTGGCTAGGGCCCAACAACCCCACCCGGGTGCGCCCGTTCCGATGTCAATCTGTGCCAGTCCAATTGGGTTTGGGCCCCAGCTCCCGGTTTGGGATCCCTTGCGGGAGCTGATTGGAGGGCGTAAGGCCCAGGTTTGCCGTTGGAACGGCAGCGCTTGTTAGGTGAGAGGCCTGGCGCCGGGCCCCTCAGGTGGGATCTCCAAGCTCCCTAGCGTCGTAGGCGTGGCCGGACTTTCCCTGTTGACCCCCACCCCCGGGGGACTGGCCCAGCGGTTGGCCGTGATCGCGGCGTTGCTGGGCCTCGGCTTGGCGGGGCTCGCCCAGCTGCCCCTCGAGCCGCCCCTCGCCCGCCCCTCTGCCAGCCAGCCAGGCGCCCCCGCAACCGCCCCCTCCGTAGCTGCGGCCCCAGCCCCTCTCTCGGCCCCAGTTTCAGCGGCTCCAGGGCCGCTAGCCGGAGAGGCCGATCTGCTGGCCACTCTCGATCGCGAGGAAGCCCTGCAGGATGGGCGCCAGCGGGCAACCGTGTTGTTAAGACGTTTTGTGGGCGCCGAGATCACGCGCTTTTTCTGGGGTGGCTTCAGTGGCACTCTCGATGTGCTCGGCCTCGAGCCCCCCGAGGACATGGCCGTGAGACTGACGCTTCCGGTCGATCTCGCCGGCGCAGCCGTGCAACTGGAACTCACTCCCCAGCAGGGAAGTGAGCGTTATCTGGCCCGGGTGGTGGCCGCCGGCAGCGTTCCCCATGGGGTCGCCTGCCGCGGCGGGGGGCCGGTGGGGACCTTTGTGCTCCAGGGCGACCAGTTGCTCTGTCCGCCGGGTTGGCAGGAGTTGCCGTTCCAGCAGGCGCGCCGCTGAGCTTCGGTGGCTGGTCCTTACCGATTCGCTGCTATCCACCGGGCTCCAACCCTGCGGCTGCGGACCGATCCCTGGGGAAGGGCTGGAATTGGGGGCTTGGAGCTCGGGGATGGGGGCTTGGAGTGACTCCGTTCGCCCTGGCCAGCGATGATCAGGCCCATGCAAATGCCCGGCTCAGCAATGGTGCCCGCCTCCCAGGCCCCGTGGCCAGGCCGTCTTGGCTCCAGGTTTGCTTCGGTGCTCCTGGCGGGGCTCGCCGGCACGGTTGGCCCTGGGGCCCTGATCGCTTTGGAGCCCCTAGGGGCCCGCGCCCAGGTGGTTGCCCCCGGGCTGGCGACCCAACCCCCCCAGGCTGGCCCGGTTTTCAGCGTTACTGATGGGGGCCAAAGCGGCCGCCAGGTGATCCCCGTGCGCTGGACCAGCGGGGTTGGGGTCTGGTCCCTGCAGCCGGAGGCGATTCGCCGCTTTGTCGAGACGGGGGTCGTGAGCGACCGCTCCTTGGCCAGCGCCATCGACCGCTCCGGCTGGAGCCCCGAGGAGTTGCGCCTCGGCCTGGCCAAGCCCTACAGCATCGATTTGGTGGCCCTGGCCCGCTTCCTCTATGCCAGTGATGGCCTGGCCTTCCTGCGCACCCAGACGCGCGGCTACGGGCCATCAAGCACCCAGTCCACAAGTACCCAGTCCACCTATGCGGTGGCAGCCCTGCGCTCGGCGATCATCGCTGCGGCCGCGGGCGGCCAGATCTCGGCGCTGGCGATCATGGCCAACCTGCCCACCGACTTCAGCACAGGCCAGGGCTGCGGCCGCCTGAGCGTCTGCGCCCCCAGCAAGTGTGTGGGCGAGGCCCAGTGCACCTCGTTGCTGTCCTGGTACGTGTTCCTGCCCGCCTGCCTGCAGGCCAACCAGGCCCGCCAGGTCGCTCCCGCCGGGTCGAGCCCCCTGGTCAGGTCGCCGAAGCCCTAACAAGGCCAAGCCCGACGGGCTATTCGAATCCGGAATCGGAGCCTGAATCGCTGGGCCGACGCTGGGCGATCAGCAGTTGGTGCTGCAGGCGCTGGGGCAACCGCTTACCGAGGAGCCCTCGTAGTAACTGGGCGAGGCCGTTGATGTCCGCAGGGGGCAGGCTTGGTTGCAGCTGTTGGCGATAGGCGGCCTGGGGGCCAAACCAGCGGGCCAGCAGGGCTTCGCCGATCTCCAAGTCGAGGGGCTCAGGCCAGCGCTGCCACGTCACCGTCCAGCCGCGCGCCCGTAGGGCCCCATCCAGGGCCTGGAGGTCCGGGCCGCCGGCCAGGGCGCTGAAGGCCTCGCCTTCGACGGCGGCAGCGGCCTCGATCAGGCTGGTTTCGGCGGCATTGAAGCTCCGCCCGCCCGCCAGCAACGCCCCGGCCGGCCCCAGGGCGGGACTGGAGAACAGCAGCCGCAGCTGGCAGCGGCTGGCCGCCAGGCGATCGAGGTCGGCCACTGCCTCCTCCAGCGCCGCACCCACCAGCGGGCGGAAGGGATGGCGGCCGGCGATCCACTCGAACTGCTGCCCTGGCTCAAGCTGGCGGGCCAGGGCCTGGAGGCCAGCGGGATCCACGTCCTGCACCGCCCCAGCCGCCGGGTCCGACGTCGGCTTCTGGTTGGGTTTCTGGCTGGGCTTCTGGCCGTGATCCCGGTCCAGGCTTGGGGGCTGGCCCTGGGCCTGCGGTTCCTGGGGAGCCACCAGCTGGGGCTGGCTGAGGCTGTCGAGCACCTGGAGCTGGGCCTGCAGCCGCTGGGGGTCGCTGCCCTGGGCCAGCTGGATCACCACGCCCCCTTCGGGGCAAGCGGCGAGGGGATCGAGGGCCCAGAGCAGGGAGCGGGCTTCGAGGATCAATGCCCGGTCCTGGCGCCGTGGCGCCGTGTCTTGCCAGAGGCGCTGGCGCAGCCGATCGAGCCGTTGCCCCTCGCTGCCCAGTTGCCGTTGCAGCCAGCGGGCCAGCACCGGATCCTCGGGGCCGCCGCTGAGCACGGTGCCCTGCTCGGCCTCCTGTTCGGCTGCGGCGGCCAACTGGGCGGCCCGGCGTTGCTGCATGCGGGAGCGCCGCTCCCCTTCCCAGCCCAACTGGCCCGGCTGCCAAAACAGCTCCCCCTGTAGGGCACTGGGCAGGTATTGCTGGGCCACCCAGTGTTCGGCGTAGGCATGGGGATAGCGGTAGCCCACGCCATCGCCAAAGGCCTGGCCATCCCGGTTGGCATCGCGCAGGTGGGAGGGCACCTCCTGACGGTTGCTGGCCTTAACGGTTTTGAGGGCATCAAAGAACCCCAGCAGGCTGTTGCTTTTTTCCGTGCTGGCTAAGTACAGGGCCGCTTGGGCTAGGGGGTAAAGCCCCTCGGGCAAGCCCACCCGCTCGAAGGCCGCGGCGCAGGCTTCGACCACCACCATTGCCAGGGGATCGGCCAGGCCGATGTCCTCACCGGCGGAGATCAGCATGCGCCGGAAGATGAAGCGGGGGTTTTCGCCTGCTTCCACCATGCGCGCCAGCCAGAACAGGGCGGCATCGGCATCGGAGCCCCGCAGCGACTTGATGAAGGCACTGATCGTGTCGAAATGGGCATCGCCCTGCTTGTCGTAGAGCACGGCCCGCTGCTGGATCGATTCCTCGGCAATGGCCAGGTCGATGCGGATGACGCCGGCCGGGGCCGCCCCTGGGCCGCCGGGTTCGCCGGTTGATGGGGCTGGATCAATGGCTTCCGGAGGATCGGGCTTGGCCAGGGGCAGGGGCGCGGTGGTTTCCACCGCCAGCTCCAACGCGTTGAGCAGGCTGCGGGCATCGCCGCCGGCCACATCCACCAGGTGGGCCGCCGCCTCGGCCGTGATCTCCACCCGCCGCTGGCCGTAGCCCCGCTCCGGGTCGGCCAGGGCCCGCTGCAGCAGGGCCTGGAGATGGGCCGGCTCCAGCGGTTCCATGCGGAACAGCCGCGAGCGACTGACCAGGGCCTTGTTCACCTCGAAATAGGGGTTTTCGGTGGTGGCCCCGATCAGGGTCACGGTGCCGTTCTCGACCCAGGGCAGCAGGGCATCCTGCTGGGCACTGTTAAAGCGGTGCACCTCATCGATGAATAGGAGGGTGCGCAGGCTGTGCTGCTCCAGGCGTCGCTTGGCCGCGTCCACCTCGCTGCGCAGGTCCTTCACCCCGGCCAGCACGGCGTTGAGGCTGCTGAAGTGGGCGCGGGTGGTGGCGGCAATGATGCGGGCCAGGGTGGTTTTGCCCACCCCAGGCGGCCCATGCAGGATCAGGTTGCCGACACGATCAGCCTGGATCGCCCGGCGCAGCAGCCGGCCGGGCCCCAGGATCGCCTCCTGGCCTTGGAACTCCTCCAGGCTGCGGGGCCGCATCCGGTCGGCCAGGGGCGCCAGCTGGGCCAGCTGGATCTCGCGGTGATGGCTGAACAGGTCGGCCACGGCGCCAGGGGCAGGCCCCCATTGGAATCACAACCTTCCCATTTCATCGCCTGGGCTGCAGGCATTTCGCAGCTTGTCCGGTAACTTGCTGGCAAGTTGAATGACTTCCGTGCGTCGTTTAAGACCCTTCCTCGCCTTGCTCGGGCTAGTTGCCCTCGGGGGCTGTGGGTCCAAGCCTCCGGCCCGGGAGCCCCTCTCGGTTCAGGTGGAGCGCATCGGCGAAGCCGCCTTCAGTCCAGGCATTGACGTGGTGAGCCGGCTGGAATCCACCTCCAATGTGGCGATGCGGCCCGAGGCCGATGGTCGGGTGGTGAAGATCCTGGCCACCCAGGGCCAGCGGGTGAGGGCAGGCCAGCCCATCATCGTGCTCGATAATGTGCAGGAAACGGCCAGCCTTAATGCCAGCAAGGCTGAAGCCCTAAAGGATAATCTCAATGCAGAGCGTTATGTCTTCTTGAATAATCAAGGAGCCGTCTCTACCAGAGATCGCGATTACTACATCACCCAGGCCATCAAGAGCCGGGACCAGGTGACCGCCAACCGGGCCACCCTAAACTACAAATACGTCACCTCACCGATTAACGGTGAAATCGGTGACCTTGATTCGGTCAAGCTTGGCGATTACATCCGCCAGGGCCAGGCGATCACCGGCATTGTCGACAACAGTGTGCTCTGGACCCTGATGGATGTGCCGGCAACCCAATCCAGCAGCGTCAAGATTGGCCAGCCGGTTCAGCTCGTCACCCAAAGCACGCCGCCGGTGAAGGGCACGGGCACGGTGGTGTTCATTTCGCCCTACTTCGGTGTCAGCGGAACCCAGAACGCGCCTAATACGGTGCTAGTCAAGGCCTCCTTCCCCAATCTCACCGGCACGTTGAAAACGGGCCAGTACGTGCGTAATCGCATCATTACCGGCAGTAAGCGCCAGTTGTCCGTGCCGGTTGAGGCGGTGA
>Ga0310334_100281_pt1 | contig 14796 bp, 14 predicted proteins | sample LakMicMIDCLREDC7_FD_195548 | JGI IMG/M metagenome (GOLD analysis project Ga0310334, IMG submission 195548) | Enriched freshwater cyanobacterial communities from Lake Michigan, Michigan, United States - MI23.DCL.RED.C7 (v2) (version 2) | ecosystem: Environmental > Aquatic > Freshwater > Lake...
GGCCCGCTCAGCTCAAGGCCGCCGATGAACCGGTGCTGCTGGACAACCCCGTGATCGCCGCGATCGCCACCGAGCACGGCTGCAGCACCGCCCAGGTGTTGCTGGCCTGGCACCTGTGCCGCGGTATCTCCACCATTCCCAAGTCGGTCAGCCCCGTCCGCCTGCGCGAGAACCTGGCGGCAGCTGCGATTGAGCTCACCCCAACGGAGCTCGATCGCCTCGCCGCTCTCGATCGGGGTGTGCGTCTGGTGGATGGCTCGTTCTGGCTGATGGAGGGCAGTCCCTGGACCCTTCAATCCCTCTGGGATGAGGCCTGAGGCTCAGCCGCCTGCGTGATAACTGCTGCGCACCAGCGGCCCGGAGCGCACATCGGCGAAGCCCAGCTTGCGGGCGATGGCGCCCAGCTCCTCGAACTCCTCGGGGGTCCAGTAGCGATCCACCGGGATGTGGGCGAGGGAGGGGCGCAGGTACTGGCCCAGGGTGAGGCGCTGGCAATCCACGGCGCGCAGGTCGCGCATCGCCTCCACCACCTCGTCGAAGCTTTCGCCCAGGCCGAGCATGAGGCCGCTCTTGGTGGGGATGTGGGGGGCCAGCTCGCGGGCCGCGGCCAGCAGGCCCAGCGAGCGTTGGTAGGTGGCGCCGCGGCGCACCTCGCCCTGGAGGCGCTCCACGGTTTCCAGGTTGTGGTTGAAGCACACCGGCTCTGCGTCCAGAACGGCTCCCAGTCGGTGCCGTTGGGCGACGATCGCCTCCGCTTCATCGCGATGACCGCCCCAGAAGTCGGGCGTGAGCACCTCAATGGCGATCTGTGGTTGCCGTTGGCGGATGGCGGCCATGGCGCTGGTGAACAGCACGGCGCCGTGGTCGGCTAGGTCGTCGCGGGCGACGGCGGTGAGCACCACGTAGCGCAGGCCGAGCACGGCCACCGCTTCGGCCACCCGCTCCGCTTCCGCCGGATCGAACGCTGTCGGTGCCTGGCCCTTCTCCACCTGGCAGAAGGCGCAGCTGCGGGTGCAGATCGGCCCTCCCAGCAGAAAGGTGGCGGTGCCGGCGGAATAGCACTCGCCGCGGTTGGGGCAGCGGCCCTCCTCACAGATCGTGTGCAGCCGCTGCTGCTTCACCACCGTCTGCACACCCTCCAGGGCGCTGGCGTTGCCGATCGGCGTGCGGATCCACTCCGGCAGCCGTTCGGCGGGGGGGATGGCGCTGTAGCGGCTGCGGCTGGGGTTCACCGGCGGTGGGGAGAAAGGATTGGGGGATGCGCTGCGGGTTCAGGTCATCGGCCGCCGCCCTTCCAGGGCCCGCGCCAGGGTGACCTCATCGGCGTATTCCAGCTCGCTGCCCACCGGCAGGCCGTAGGCGATGCGGCTCACGGCCGTGAACGGCTTGAGCAGCCGCGCCAGATAGAGGCTGGTGGTGTCGCCCTCCACGCTCGGGGTGAGGGCCAGGATCACTTCGGTGATGCCGTCGCGGTCGACCCGCTCCACCAAGGGCTGCACCTGCAACAGCTCTGGGCCCACCCCATCCATCGGCGAGATCAGCCCCCCGAGCACGTGGTAGCCGCCCTTGAACTCGCGGGTGCGCTCCAGGGCCAGCAGGTCGCGGGAGTCGGCCACCACGCAGAGCACGCCGGTGCGGCGCTCCTCGTTGCGGCAGATCTCACACAGCGGTTCGGCCGAGAGATGGAAGCAGCGCTGGCATTGGCCCACCTGGCTGCGGGCCGCCAGCAGGGCATCGGCGAAAGCCTGAATCTGCTCGGTGGGCTGGCGCAGCAGGTGCAGGGCGAGTCGCTGGGCCGTGCGCGGGCCGATGCCAGGCAGGCGCTCGAACTGGTCGATCAGCCGGGCCAGGGGGCGGGTGAAACCGCTCAGGACGCACGCCGCAACTGGCGGGAATCTAAGGGTGCCTTCCGTGGCGCGTGAATCGCATCCCATCACGACGGTCGCGCCGGGGCGGGAGAATGCGCGCAGCTCCGCCGCCGCCGCCGATGCGTTCCCCGGCCATCTCGCCCGTCCCCATGGCCAGCCGTCCGATGTCCCCCGGCTGGCTGACACGGCTGCTACCTCTGCTGCTGGCCGGGGTGCTTGCCCTGGGGATCAGCTCCTGCAGCGCCGCAGCCGCCGGCCTCAACTCCTTCCAGAGTCCGGATGGCCGCTACGCCTTTCTCTATCCCACCGGCTGGACCCGCGTGCAGGTCACCGAGGGGCCACAGGTGGTCTTCCACGACCTGATCAACGCCGATGAGACCCTCAGCCTGGTGGTGTCGGATGTGAACAGCACCAACAGCCTCGAGAACCTGGGCAGCGCCGTGGCGGTGGGCGAGAAGTTGCGCCGCGTGGTGATCGCCCCCGAAGGCAGCGGCCGCCAGGCCGAGCTGGTGGAGGCTGTGGAGCGCGAGGACGGCGGCCGCACCTTCTACGACCTCGAATACGCCGTGCACCTCAACGACCGCGATCGCCACGAGCTGGCGACGGTGGTGGTGGACCGCGGCCGCCTCTACACCCTGGCCGCCAGCACCAACGAGGCGCGCTGGCCGAAGGTGAAGCTGCTCTTTAACCAGGTGATTCACTCATTCACCCTGCAGATCTGATGGCTGAGGCCTCCCCTGGCGTGGTCATCGTCGGGGGAGGGCTGGCTGGTGGCCTGCTGGCCCTGGCGCTGCGCGAGCTGGGGGCGCCGGTGACCCTGATCGATGCCGCACCGGCAGCAATGGCGGCGACCTCTGTGGCGTCCGCCTCGGCGATCAGCTATGGCGCCGTGCCGGGCTGGCCCCTGGCCGCCACGCCCCTGGCCCGGCTGGCGGCGGGAGCATCGCGCCGCTGGCGTCGCCTGCAGCGCCAGCATGGAGCGTTGGGCTGGCGGGCCGTGGGCCTGCGGCTGCATGGCGACAATCGGGCGCTGCTCGGATTAAGCCGCCTCGGGGTGCTGCCCTTCGGCCAGGTGGACACGGCCGTGCTTGAGCGCCGCTGGCCGGAGCTGCTGGTGGAGGCAGGGGTGGAGCGGATCGCGGCTGCGGTGGAGCGGTTGGATCCGCTGCCGTTGGGGGGAGCCGCGCTGGCTCTCTCCAACGGCAGAACCCTGCAGGCCACTGTGGTGGTGCTGGCGGCGGGCAGCGGCTGCCGCCAGCTCTGGCCCCAGCTGCCGGAGCGCTGCCGCACGAGCTGGGCGGCCGTGCTGGAGCTGCCTGCCGTTCCGGCCGCCCTGGGGCTCGGGGCCTGCTGGCTGCCGCAACGCTTTGCGCGCGTCCCGCTGGAACGGCGCGCCCACCAGCTGCAGGCGCCTGAATGGGTGCTGGATCCCGGGCTGGTGCCACGGTGGGATGGGGCCCTGCTGGGGCAGCTGACGCTGGTGCGCCCTGCCCTGGAGCCCGGCCTGCCGCCGCCGGCGTCGGCCACCGAACAACAGCTGCGTCAGGCCCTGGCGGCCGATCCCTGGGGGGCGCCGCTCGCCGCTCTGCCGGGGGCGCTGCGCCAGGCCGCGGTGGCGTTCTGCAGCGATGGCCGGCCGCTGGTGGGACCGCTGGCCACGGGGATCTGGGCGTTCACCGGCTTCAGTGCCGGCTTCTCGCAGGTGCCGGTGCTGGCGCCGCTGCTGGCGCGCTGCCTGGTGGGCGCGGCTAACCCTGCTGCAGCACAGACCGCTCTGCGTCGCCTGGGGCTCTGGCCTGTGGAACCCTGGGGCTGACAGGCGGAGGGGATTGCAGCAAGCTGGCTCGCATGACAGCGACTGCCCCTCCGTCCGACTCGCCCAAGCCCAGGCGTGGGTCGCTGCGCGTGCAGGAGCGCTGGAACGGCCTGAGCGACCACGCCCAGGTGGGGGTGAGCCTGGCGGCCCTGAGCGGTGGCCTGCTCTTCTGGGCGCTGTTCTGGCCGGTTCCCACGGAAGTGACCGGCACGGGTGTTCTGATTTATCCCGACAACGCCGGCATCCTCAACGCCCGCTCCGGCGGTCAGGTGCGTGAGGTGGCCGCGAAGGTTGGCGAGCGGGTGAAGCGCGGCCAGGTGCTGATGCAGCTCTATCTACCCGTGCTCGAGCGCCAGCTCGCCCAGCAGCGCGGCAACCTGCGCCAGCTGGAGCGGCACAACGAGCAACTCGATGCCCGCGATGCGCTGCGGCTGAGCACCGAGAAGAAGGCCTTGGATACGGCGCTGGCCAAGTACGCCGACGATCGCCGCCGCTATGGCGAGCTCCAGTCGACGTATGCCAGCAAACTGCGCAACCTGGAGTGGCTGGCGAAGCGCGAGGTCGTGGCGCCGCTCTCGACCGCCGTGGTCTCGGCGGAGCAGGGGCTGACCAGCACCAGCGTCAACCTCGACGACGTGAAGATCTCCGAGAAGAACGTCGTCACCAACTTTCAGCAGGTGAAGCTCACCATCGAGACGCAGGCCCTGCAACGCCGCTACCAGATCGACGATCTCAAGCGTGAGATCGAGGTGACCGAGGCCAAGATCGCTTACGACGGCAAGGTGCAGGCTGAACGTGACGGCACCGTTCTCGATCTGCAGGTGATTCCGGGGCAGACCGTGAGCACCGGCCAGCGCCTGGGCACGATCGGCCGGCCGGAGCAGCCCCAGGCCAAAACCCGGCCGCTGAAGGCCGTGGCCTACTTCTCCCCCGCCGATGCCCGCCGCCTGCCACTGGGCCTGCCCGTGGAGGTGGTGCCCCTCTGGAAGCAGCGTGGTCGTTTCGGGGGGATCGTCGGCACCGTGCGCCAGGTGCTCACGCTTCCCGCCACTGAAGACGACATCTCCACCACGCTCGGCAACCCCCAGCTGGCTCAGGAGATCGTCAAGAACGGCCCGGTGATGCGCAGTGAGATCGAGCTGCAACACGACCCGTCGAGCGTGGATGGCTACCGCTGGACCCTCTCGGGCGGCAGCGGCGTGTTCCCGATCCGCGATGGCCTCACCATTTCCACCCATGCCTATGTGGAGTGGCGCTCGCCGATCACCTACGTGCTTCCCGGTCTGCGCTCACTCACCGGCGGCTATCGCACCCCCTGGATCGATCTGCGCTGGAACCGCTCCCCCCTGCGTCAGCCCAACACCCTCCCATGACTCCTCGCCTGCCGCCGATCCGTAATGCCCTGCTGCGCCAGGAGCTGCCCTGGCTGGTGAGCGAGGTGGTGCTGCTGCTGATTCTGTTCAATGCCAACCCGCCCGAGCTCTGGTTCTGGCTGGTGGTGCTGTTGGTGGTGCTGCTGTATCGGATCGAGCGCTGGTGGTCGTCGCGACCGGGGGCCTGACCCCCCGTTCCTTCCCCTTCAACGGACCAGGGATTGCCAGGCACCCTCGGTGTCGGCCAGGGTCTGATCGATGCGATGCAGCACCATCAGCCGGGTGGCCACCTGCTCCAGCTGCTGCGGGCTGAGGGAGGCAAAGGCATCGCGATGGCTCGGTTGCAACAGGGCCTCAAGATCGAGAGAGGGCCTCAGTTCAGCCGGTGGGGGCAGCAGCTGCATGGAGCTGCCCAGCACCTGCCGCCAGAGCAGCAGGCGCTCGGCCACGGCTCCGCTGAACTGCAGCGCCGCCTCGTGATGCAGCTCCAATCCCCAGCTCTGCCAGTGGGGGGTGGGCAGGCGGCGCAGCTCGTCAAGGTCGAGGATCAGCGTCTCGCAGGTCTGATCCAGCAGTTCCCAGAGCCGGGCCACGGGATGCTGGGCCGCCAGGCTTCCCAGCTCCAGCAGGGCGCTCTGGCGTTGATCACGCAGGCTGAGCAGATCGCTGCGCAAGCCGCGCAGTTGCTCACCAAAGGCTCGGCGCTGATGCTGCTGGGGCTGCCGGCCCACGAAACACTGCATGGTGTTGCCCAGGTCAACCAGCAGCTGCAGAAGGCCCAGCCGCTGCTGCATCCGCGCTCGAGACGGCCAGAACAGCCGCAGGCTCAGCAGGGCGAGCAGGATGCCGAAGGCCGTCCAGAACAGACGCAGCGTGATCCAGCTGTCGAGCTGCTGTTCATGGCTCAGCCAGCCCATGATCACCACGAAGCAGCTGACGCCATAGCCCACGGTGAGGCGCAGCCAGCCCGCCAGCGCCCGCACCAGCAGCAGCGCCAGGGGCAGCGCCACCAGCACCGGCAGCTGCCCCCAGGCTCGGTAGCCGAAGAACACCACGATCGCTCCCAGCAGGGTGCCGATCAGCCGCTGACGGCCCAGTTCCAGCGTGTTGCCGTAGCTGCCCACCGTGACGCTCAGCACGGCCAGGGAGGCGTAGGTCGCAAAGGCGAGGCCGGTGAGGCTGGCGAAGCCGTTCACCACCATCACCGTGCCAGCGAGCCGCAGGGTGTCGCGCATCCCCCCCTGGCTCATGGCGCCGTCCCCACCAGCGGTTGGATTGAGCCGATCAGGGATCGGCGGCTCCGCATCAGAGCCGCCAGGTTTCTGCCCTGTTGGGCAATGCTCAGCAGCAAGGGCTGGGAGCTGCCCAGTCGATCGGCTTCGGCGAGCCACAGACCCGTATCGGATCGGGAGGCCCAGCCTCGGGCCGGGGTTGAGGCGTCTGGCAGCAGGCTCTCTTCCAGCTCGTTGAGGCAGCGGATCACCAGCGAGTGCTGCTGGGTTTCGAGGGGCACGGGGGTGTTGAGCTGAAGCAGCAAGGGCTCCAGCAGCAGCCACTGGCGCAGCAGCTGTCGCCACAGATCACCGGCCTGGCCCCAGCGCCAGCCCAGCCGTTGGGTTTGTTTCGGCAGCGACGTGCCCTGTCTCTGGGCGCGCACTGCCTGCAGACGCAGGATCTGAGGTAACAGCTCCTGGGAGCGCAGCTGGGGTGGCGGCGCGCCTCCGCTGAGCAGCCAGAGGCGAAACAAGCGCACCTGCCGGGCCATCTGCTCCGCGATCGCCCGCTCCAAGCCGGGCAGTTGCGCCAGTGGGCGGCGAGGCCAGAACACCCAGGTGGCGACCTGGGCCATGCCGATCCCCACCACTGAGGCGAAGGTCAGATCGAACACCAGGGCCCAGGTGAAGTGGGTGCCACCGCCGATGACATCCACGGCCCAGCAGATCATGTAGCCGAAGCCGACGCCCTTGGCCAGACCGAGTCCACGCACCAGGGCACCCGTGGCCAACAGGCTGATCCCGAGCATCGGCCAGGCGTTGGAGAAGTCCTTCAGCACCGCTGCGGTCAGGATGCCCACCAGGGCGGCGCCGATCATCTGGGCGATGCTGCGAGCCGGGGTGAGGTCGTCTTCGTTGATGAACAGGACCACCATCAACAGGCTGAGCGACAGGACGCTCCCGCGGCCGGCCCAGAGCACCACGCCGATGCTGAGCGTGGCCGCCAGCCAGGTGCGCAGGGCGTTGCGCCAGAGGGGGCTCAGGGCGGGTCGTGCTGTCGCCATGGCGAAAGCCTCCCTCAGGGGGTGGTGTTGTTGATCGAAACCTGAAGTTGCGGCTGGATCCTCTGATCGGGATCGCGCGGCACCGGCAGCAGCTCCCGCAGCAGACGGGCGTAGGTGATGTTCACCCCCACGGTGGCGTTGAGACGCTGCACCAGGCTGCCGATCAGGCGGTCCTGGGTGAACGAGACGTCGATTTCGCTGGACAGGCCGGCGAGGTAGCGCAGGCGCACGTCACGGAAGGCCTCCAGGGCGGCGGCCACCCCCCGCCTGGCCGCGCTCAGCTTGGCCAGGCTGGCTTCGTGATTGAAAAAGGCCTGCTCCAGCCGCAGGCGGATCTGATTGCGGCTGGCGGCGTACTGCTGCACTGCGGCTGCCTCCCGCTTGGCAAAGGCCCGCGCTTCACCCGCCGTGGTGCCCGCATCGAACAGCAGCCAGGTCATCGTCAGACCCACCGACCAGTCCCAGCTATTGCTCGAGGTGAGGGGCAGCGCTGTGGCGCCGCAGCAGCCGCCCCCGCCCAGCTCGAAGTTGCCAAGGCTGGAGAGGTTGCTGCTGCCACCGGCATTGGCGAACAGCGACAGCTTCGGCAGCAGAGCTGCCGCTGTGGCCTGCTGCTGCTGGGCCAGGGCCTGGCGCGTCGCCAGGATCGCCTCGAGCTCAGGGTTGCCGCGGTAGGCCGCCAGAAGGCTCTGCTCCAGGTTTAGTGGCCAGCGGGGTTGGATCACGATCGGATCGCTGGCGCTGGGGGTGACATCCGCCGGCAGGTTGAGCAGCACCGCCAGCTGGCGACGGGCCACGGCCCGGTCGGCCATCGCCTGGATCAGCGTCTCCTGATCCGACGCCTCAATCGCCCGGCGCCGCAGCACATCAAGCCGGGGCACCAGGCCGGCCTGCTTGAGATCGAGGGTGTCCAGGAGGATCACCAGATCGTTGCGCACATTGGCGTCGTAGACGCGCACCAGCTGGTCGGCCTTTTGCAGCTGGTAGTAGGCCTCGCTGACCTGCAACTGCAGGGAGCGCAGCTCGTTGGCGTAGGTGTTGCGCTGTTGCTGCAGGCTGGCCCGGGCGGCCTTCACCTTGGGGGTTCGGGCGAAGTCGAGCAGGGCGTAGTTGAGCTGAAGGCCCCCCTCAAACACGCTGCTGCCCGAGGTGCCTTTCACAAAGCCGCCCTCGGGTACATAGAAGGGCCCCGCTGTGGGAGTGCCGCTCTGGCCAGCGCTGGAGTTCGGGTTGCTTGGGGCGAGCAGGCCATTGCCCGCGAACAGGGGGCCGAAGCCCAGGGTGTCGTTGGGCTGCAGGGATGTTTCGGTGGTGCGGTTGCGTTCATAGCCACCGCTGGCGAAGGCACTGATCGTGGGCCAGTAGGTGCCCATGGCCGCCTGAAGGCTCGCCAGGGCAGCCGCCACCTGCTCCCGCTGGGCCTGCAATGTGGCGCTGTTGGCGAAGGCGATGGCCAGGGCCTGCTCCAGGCTGAGGCCTGAGACGCTGCCTGGCCTGAGCTGCTGGGCCGTGGGCAGCTGCAGTGGCGGGGCGGCCATGGTCTGCTCCGGCCGGAGCGGCCCGCTTGCAGGCTCATTGGCGCGCAACAGGTTGGTCGGGAGTGTTGGCGTTCCGAGCACGTCGCTCACCCGTTCTTCCGGCTCTGCGGGGAGCATCTGATCCAGGGCGCGCAGATCGGCGTCGAGCCGCTGCCAGCTGCGCTCCAGCAGGGCGGTTCCGGCGCTGTTGCCGCTGCCGGGCATTGGCGCCGGCAGCGGCAGGGCCAGGGCCGGGCTGCCGAACAGGAGTGAAAGTGCGAAGAGGCTGGAGCGGGTGCCCACGATGGATGCTGATCAGCCTCTGGTGCGCTTCAGTCTGCCGGGCCTTGTTGAGCTGGGCTTCTGGCGTTGTGCCGCCTTGCGGACGGCCGCCAGCTGGCGCTGCTGCAGCAAACGACTGACGAGGCCATGGCTTGTGACGAGGGCCATGGCTTGGCTCAGCCCGGAGTGAGGATTCGGGTCCAGTTCGCCTCGCCGTCGCGAATCGCCTGCTCCGCCTGACGGCAGAGCAGCAGCCGTGCCGCGATGCGCTCCAGGCGATCCAGGGAAGCGGCGTTGGCCAGGGGGTCGAGCAGCTCGGCATCGAGGTTCAGCCAGCTCTGCGGTGCCTGCAGAGGTTCCGAAGGTGGGACAGGCAGGCCTTGCGTGCTCCGCAGCTGCTGCTCCCAGCGCAGGATCTGGGCGGCCATCTGTTGCAGCAGCTCGGCCTCGGCCTGATGCAGCCGCGCCAGCAGCTTGGGATCGCGGGCAGTGGGGGCGGCTCTCTCCATGCCGATCACCAGCGTCACCAGCCGGGATGCGGTGGCATCGAGGGTGCTGACCAGCAGATAGGTGCGGTGGCGCAGGGGTTGGTTGCCGAGCTCCGGCAGCAGGCTCGAGCGCAGGCTCCGGGCGCTCTGCAGGGCCGTGCGAAGCCGGCGGGAGTCGGGGCTATGGGCTGCTGGCTGGGATTCCGGTTGGTCACCCTGCTGGACCAGGCGGGCCGCCAACTGCTGGAAACAGCCGGCCAGTTGATGCAGGAGGTTGGCGTAACCGTTGAGGCAGGCGGTACTGCCCCGAGCCGGCCAGAACAGGCGCAGGCTCAGAACCATCAGGAGCACGCCCAGGGCGGTCCAGAAGAACCGCAGCGGAATCCAGCTGGCGAGGTCGCCCTCATGCACCAGCCAGCCCATCACCACGATCATCCCCCCCACCTTGTAGCCCACCTTCAGGCCGAGCAGCCCCCCCAGCAGCCGCAGACAGCCCAGGGTGATGGCCAGGCCCACCCCAAGCGGCAGCTCGTGCAGGCCCGTGTAGCCGATCAGCAGCAGCAGCGAACCCAGCACGGTGCCCAGCAGGCGCTGGCGGCCCAGTTCGAACGAGGCGCCGTAGGTCCCACTGGACACCTGCAGCACCGCCAACGAGACGTACTGGATGTCCGGCAGGTCGGTGACGGTGGCGAAACCGTTGGCCAGACCAGCGGTGAGTGCTGTGCGCAGGGCGTTGCGGTTGATCACCGCGGCACCAGGCGGTTCAGGCCTCCCAGGCAGGCATGCAGGGGGCGTTGTTCCTCGGCGAGGGCAAGCAGCGGCAGCAGGGGCAGGTGCTGCTCGTTGGCGAGCTGTTGCCAGACCCGTGAATCCCGCTGGGGGGTTGGGCGGGGGAGGCTTTCCAGCTGCTGCTGGAGGGCCTCCACCGATCGGCGGATCGGGGCGGCATCCAGGGCCTGCTGTTCAGGAATGGTCTGCATCAGTCGCTCCCAGCTGATCCAGTGCATGTGGGCCAGTTGCCAGAGCCGCAACCGCTGCTCCCAGCGGCTGCGCCGCAGCTGCTGGTGGCGCGGCCCGCGGCGCTCGTTCCCCACCAGTTGCTCGATGCGCAGGAGATCAGCGGTGAGCGGCGCGGGGTTGAGGGGGCTAGGCCGTGCCGCCTCATGGGCCATCCACTGGCGGTAGCGCTGCAGTTGGTTCAGCAAGCTGGCGCGCAGGCGCTGATCGGCAGCACCGAGTTCCTGGTAGCTGCCGCGGGGCCAGAACAGCAGGCCCACCAGGATCGCCACGATGCAGCCCACCACCGTGTCGAGGGCGCGGTTGAACACGTAGTTCCAGTTCAGTGCCGCGTGGCTCGGGATCATCAGGAACATGATGCTGATCAGGCTCGCGGTGCCAAGGGCGCTCTGCCAGCGCAGCATCTCCAGCACCGGGATCATCAGCAGCAACGACACCAGCACCCCCATCCAGCCCGAGAGGATGGTGTGCACCATGAACGTGATCAGGCCGCCCATCACCGTGCCCAGGATGCGGGCTGTGGCAGCGCTGACCGTCTGATCATCGTTGTCATCCACAACGATGATCGCCGCCAGCAGCGGATACCAGACAAACTCGATGCGTTCCGTCCAGACGGCGATGGTGGCCGTGATGAAGACCGCCACCGCCAGCTTGAGGCTGTTGCGCAGCAACTGGTTCTTCACGGGCTGCGCTGGCCTTCCGCTGCCAGGAGCTTATGGGGATTCCCTCCCGATGCCAGTGCTGCGATGAGCCTGATGCCAGGACTGACGCCCGACCTCGAGGCCATGCTGCGCATGGGACTGGCAGTGCTCTGCGGCATCGCCGTGGGCTACAACCGTGCGCAGCATTTCAGCAGCCCGCAGCCCAACCGTGTGCGGGTTCATGTGCTCGTGGGTCTGAGCGCCTGCCTGATGGTGCTGGCGGCTGGCGCGGACCCCTCGGCCCGCAGCCGCGCCATCCAGGGGGTTGCCACGGGCATCGGCTTCCTGGGCACAGGCGAGATCCTGGTGGATCGCACGGGCCGGCGCCACAGTCCGCCCCAGGTGCATGGCCTCACCAGCGCGGCCTCCATCTGGTTCACTGCCGCCCTGGGGGTCACTGTGGCGGCCTCGACTCCGGTGCTCGCCGTAGCGGCGCTGGTGCTCGCCCTGATCGTGCTCTCGCAGCACAACGACCATCACGATGGAACACATCGCTCGCCGTCGGAGCGGAATGGTGATGGACCCCATGGCTGAAGGCGGCGATCTCTGGGCCCAGAAACCGTGGTGGTGCCAGCCGTGGTCGATCGTGGCCACCGGCGTGATCCTGGTAGGCGGCAGCTGGTGGTGGCTGCGGCTGTGGTGGATCAGCCTGCCGCTGGGCCTGGGGGTGCTGGTTTGGTGGTGGCTGTTCCTGGTGCTGGTGCCGGCGGCCTATGCCGCTGAGGGCGATCAGAACAGGAACTTGTAGCGCTCCTGGCTCACGGCGGTAGCACCGGCGCCGGCCGCGGCTCCTGCCGCTGCAGGCCATTCGGCCTCCCAATAGCTGATGCCGTCGCGCATGAAGGGGCGCCCACCCAGCCGTTCGGCATCGAGCTGGGTGCCGCCCATGCTGGTGATCAGGCCGCCGATCTCCATCGGGCCGAGATCGGTCTTGAGGTCCTTGCCGGCGGCGGCCAGCAGGGCCGGCAGGCGCACCAGGCTTTCTGGCCTGGTGATCTGGTGGAACAGGGCCTTGAGCAGCAGCCGCTGGCGATCGAGGCGGCCGATGTCGCCCATCTCATCGTGGCGGAAGCGCAGGAAGCCTTCGATGTCGCGGCCGCGCAGCACCTGGGGGCCCGGCTGCAGATCGATGTGCAGACCCTGGGTGTTGTCGTGATACGCCATGCGCTTGGGCACGTTCACCTCCAGGCCGCCGAGGGCATCACCCAGCCGGCGGATCACCGAGAGATTCACCAGGATGTGGTGCTGCACCGGTCGGCCCAGATGGCGGGAGAGCTCGCTCTTGACCGCCTCGGGACCGCCCATGGCATAAAGGGAATTGGCCTTGAGCGGGCCGAAGCTGCTCGATTCGATGTAGGTGTCGCGTGGCACCTGCGTGAGCTTGGTGACGCCGTCCCGCACCCGCAGGGTGTACATCACGTCGGTGTTGCCGCCGCCCACATCGGTGCCGAGGATCACCACCTCACGATCCCCGAGCCCGGTCCAGGCGCTGAAGGGATTGGTGATGCGCCGATCGGGGCCGAGCACCTGGCCCGCCAGCAGATGGCTCAGCGGTGCCGCCAGCAGCAGGCCACCGCCCAGCCCGACGCCAATCGCCAGAAGCACAGGCCCACGTTCATCGCGTCGACGCGGGCGGGCAGGGCTTGAAGTGGAAGGCGATGCGGGATGCAGAGCGGGACTCTTCATTCTCACAACTTATTTCACCCGCCTTGACCCGACGCTCGCTGAGAGCCTATGCGACGGTCAGTTCCGGGGCTGGCCGAGGCGGCGGCTCAGCCCGTCGTTTCAGTGCCTGCCTCTGGGCACGCTTCTTGGCCCGCTTCTGGGCTCGGTCGGTGCCGCCGTCAGAGGCGCAGGGCTTCGTCCTGGCGCAGGCCAGCCTGCACCCGCCAGAGATTCACATAAGCCCCGCCGCCGGCGATCAGCTGCTCGTGGCTGCCGCTTTCGATGATTCGCCCCTGCTCCATCACCACGATCCGATCGGCGTGGCGGACCGTGGAGAGGCGGTGGGCGATCACCAGCGTGGTGCGCTCGGCGGTGATCCGATCGAGGGAGCGCTGGATCGCCGCTTCGGTTTCGTTGTCCACCGCGGCGGTGGCTTCATCGAGGATCAGCACCGGTGGGTTCTTGAGGATGGCGCGGGCCAGGGCGATGCGCTGTCGCTGGCCGCCCGAGAGCCGCTGGCCCCGTTCGCCCACCACCGTGTCGTAACCCTGGGGCAGGGCCTCGATGAAGCGGGAGGCCTCGGCCAGCTGTGCGGCCCGCTCGATGGCGGCGCGGGGAGCATCGAAGCTGCCGTAGGCGATGTTCTCGCTCACCGTGCCGTGGAACAGGAACACCTCCTGGCTCACCAGGCCGATGGCCCGGCGTAGATCCGCCAGCTCCAGCTCGCGGATCGGCAGGCCATCGAGCAGGATCTCGCCCTGCTGCAGCTCATACAGGCGCAGCAGCAGCCTGACGATGGTGCTCTTGCCGGAGCCGGTGGCGCCGACGATGCCCAGGGTGCTGCCGGCTGGCACCTCCAGATCGAAGCCCTGCAGCAGCGGCTGGCGGCCGGGATAGGCAAAGCCCAGGCCACGGAAGCTGAGGGCGCCCTGCACGGTGGACGCGGGCAGGGCGCGGTGGCCACTGGGGATGGCGATCGGCGTGTCGAGCAGATCCAGCACCCGCTGGGTGGAGGCCATCGCCCGCTGGTAGTCGTCGAGGGTGCGGCCCAGGCTGGTGAGCGGCCAGAGCAGGCGCTGGGTGATGAACACCAGGAAGGAATAGGAGCCGATCGCGATCTGACCGCGCCAGGCCTGCAGCCCGCCGATCACCAGGATCGCCAGGAAGGCGAACAGGATCGCGAAGCGGATCAGCGGGATGAAGGCGGCCGAGAGGCGGATGGCGTTGCGGTTGCTGGCGCGGTAGGCCTCGCTCTGCTGGCGCAGCCGCTCGGTTTCCCAGGCTTCGGCGGCATAGCTCTTGATCGTGAGCATCCCACCGAGATTGTTGGCCAGGCGACTGGCCAGATCACCAGCCCGCTCACGCACCTCGCGGTAGCGGGGCTGCAGCCGACCCTGGAAGCTGAGGGAGCCCCAGAGGATCACGGGGATCGGCAGGAACGACACGCCCGCCACCGTGGGCGAGAGCCAGACCATCGCGCCGCCCACGGCCAGCACGGTGGTGATCAGCTGCAGCAACTCGTTGGCGCCCTGGTCGAGAAAGCGCTCCAGCTGATTGATGTCGTCGTTGAGGATCGCCAGCAGGCGGCCGCTGCTGCTGGCGTCGAAGAAGCCCATCTCCAGGCGCTGCAGATGGTCGTAGGCCTCGAGGCGCAGCTCGTGCTGCACCGTTTGGGCCAGGTTGCGCCAGAGCAGGGCGTAGAGATATTCGAACAGCGACTCGGCGCTCCAGATCACAAAGGAGAGCAGCGCCAGCACCCCCAGCTGTCCGGGCACTGTGGTCACCCCGAGC
>Ga0310334_100282_pt1 | contig 14759 bp, 12 predicted proteins | sample LakMicMIDCLREDC7_FD_195548 | JGI IMG/M metagenome (GOLD analysis project Ga0310334, IMG submission 195548) | Enriched freshwater cyanobacterial communities from Lake Michigan, Michigan, United States - MI23.DCL.RED.C7 (v2) (version 2) | ecosystem: Environmental > Aquatic > Freshwater > Lake...
CGGAGCGCAGGCCGATCAGCATGCGAATCCGCGGCAGAAAATAGCGAATCTGCTGGCCCATGCTGATGCTGTAGGCGCCCTTGTAGGCCGCTGGCGGCGCCTCTAGATCGTTGTAAATGCTATGGAGACCGCCGATGAAGGTGTCATAGAGGGCGGCCCGTTTGGGTGTTAATTCGCCAAAGCCAAAGTCCACATGGCCGTCCTGGCGGATGCCCACATAGGCCCGTTGTCGTGCCGCTGTGCGGTTGGTGCCGCGCCACACCTGGTCCCCCAGCTTGATGTCGCCCAACGGCACGGTGGTTTCCTGGCCGTTGCTATTGACGTGGCGCTCGTACATCGGCCCCGACACATAGGCCAGGGCGGTGGGATCGCGGTAGGCCTCCTGTTCCCGGTCCCAGCCCTCCAGCAGGCCAATCCTCACCTTGCGCGGATCAAAGTCCAGGGCAAAGACGTCCTTGTCAGGCAGATAGCGGAAGGGTTTGCCCTGGGGATTGGCCTGCTGTTGGAGGCTGTTGGGCGAGGGCCGCGGCGGCAGGGGAGGTGCAATCGCCACCAGGGCCATCAGGGTGCCCAGGGGGATGGCGATCGTCAGCCAGCGTTTGCGTTGGTAATGGGGTCGCTTCCGGCGTTGGGGCCTGGCCTGGGAATTCTCCAAGAACTGTCGACCCGGGGCCTGAAATGCTGCATAACGCTGGTCGTCGGGGGGGCCTCCCGTCAAGGGACCCGGTTTGGCCCGGACCCTGGGCGAAGCCCTCTAGAGCTAAGCCCTTTAGAGCGAAACCCCTAACCCACGGCCATGGCGTGCTGGTAGGCGGGGCGTTCCTGGGTGAGGCGGATCGTGGCCTCCACGGCCGGCCAGGGGGAGAGATCGATCTGGGGAAAGAAAATCGGTAGGTAGGCCAGGTGGGCATTGATGGCGCAATCGGCCACACCCCACTCGCCGCCGGTGAGCGATCCGCCCGGCACCAACAACCCGTTCAGCACCCCGAGTAAGCGGGGAAATTCCGTCTCCCGCTGGCTGGGGTTGAACAGGGCCGGGGCCAAGCTGGCATTGGCAAACAGCACCCACTGCTGGGCCAGGGCCCGGTCCGCATTGTTGCGGAAGTCCTGGCCGTGGCGCTCGGCCAGATAGAGCAGGATTGCGCCACTTTCAAACAGGCGCAGTTCGCCCCCCGGCAGGGCCGGATCAGTGTCAATTAGGGCCGGCACCTTACCGAAGGGATTGATCGCCAGAAAGGGGTCCTGGTGGTGCTCCTTGGCGCCCATGTCCACCAGGGTCCAGTCATAGGCAATGCCCCTTTCGGCCATGTACCAGCGGGGCATCGAGGCGCGGCTGCGCAGGCCGCCAAACAGGGTGAGGCCCATGGCCATAGGGGGTGCAGGGCTCCCCATCATCTAGCCCGCAAACGCCCTGGCCGTTCTGTGGTGCGGTTCCTGGGGTCCAGCCGAGAATGGGTGGCACCCGCGCCGGGCCCCTTGGTCGACCAACCCAGTCCAGCAGCGGAGTCCCCCTGTTCTGATCCCCCGGGGGCGGAGCCAGCCGCCAGCCGCGCCCGGGCGATGGCCCAGGCCCCCTTGCCCAGCGCCGAAAGCTTCCAGCGCCTGGCGCCCCACCTGGTGGTGCGCGCCCGCCGCGGCATCGTTGGCACCAGCCGCTACGCCACCCGGCTGCGGGAGGCCGTGCGCCAGGCCTCGGAAGATGGCGCGGCCCAGCCCGTGTTGATCAGCGGCGAGCCCGGCCTGGAGAAGGACAACCTGGCCGCCCTGATCCATTTTGGCTCCCCTGGCCGCCGGCAGCTGATGGTGCGGCTCGATGGCGCCCTGCTGCGGGAGGACGGGGCCGAACTGTTCGGCTCCGCCAGCAGCGACGGGGCCGGGTCCCTGCTCGAGAGCCTCGGCAGCGGCGCCCTGCTGATCAACAAAATCGACCAGGTGCCCGCCCCCCTGCAGCAGGCCCTGCTAACCCTTGCCGATACGGGGCAATGGCGCGCCGGTGGCCCGGGCGGCAGCTGGCACCAGTTCCCCGGCCGCGTGTACTTCACCTCGGAAGTGGCCGTGCCGGCAGTGGATCGCCACTGCCTCTCGATCCGGGTGCCTCCCCTACGGGTGCGGCGCCAGGACCTGGGCGAATGGGTGCGCTACAGCGTGCGGATGCGCAGCCGCCCCCTCGGTTGGCGCCAGCCCCCCCAGGTTCCGGAGTCGGTGATCAAGCGGCTCCAGAGCTACGACTTTCCTGGCAATCTGCAGGAACTCGAAGAACTGCTCAACCGAGCCCTGCAGCAGGCCCGACCTGCCACCGCCAGCCCTAGCGCCAAGGCCACGGGAGCGGAATTGGCCCAATTGCCGGAGGAGGTCTTCTGGACGCCAGTGCGCCAACAGCGCTTCCGTTTCGACCTCTGGCGCTGGAAACCAGGCCTGCGCGACTGGCTGCGCAATCCCCGGGTATGGACGGTGGTGCTGTTCGGCCTGGTCAGCTGGCTGTTTGTGCTGGTGAACCTCTGGTTGTGGCTGGGGCCCCAGGACCGGGCCCACAACGGCGGCCTCACCCTCTTCTGGGCCTGGTGGTGGCCCCTGATCCTGCTGAGCTACCCCCTGGTGGGGCGGCTCTGGTGCGCGGTTTGCCCCTTCATGGTGTGGGGCGAGATCAGCCAACGGCTGGCCCGGCTGCTGGGCTGGACACCGGCGGAATGGCCAAGGGGATCCAGTGACGACTGGGCTGCGCCCCTGCTGGCCTCCGGCTTTGCCGCAATCCTGCTCTGGGAAGCGGTCTGGGACCTGGAGAACACCGCCTGGCTGAGCAGTTGCCTGCTGCTGCTGATCACCGCCGGGGCCGTGATCGGTTCGTTGCGCTTTGAGAAGCGCTTCTGGTGCCGGTATTTGTGTCCGGTGGGGGGCATGAACGGCCTCTTTGCCAAGCTCTCGATCCTGGAATTGCGCGCCCAGGTGGGCACCTGCAGTGGCAGCTGCAGCACCTACGCCTGCTTCAAGGGCGGTCCGGCCCACGGCGAAGGCCTGGCCACGGCCGGCTGCCCGCTTGGCACCCACCCGGCCCACCTGAGCAACAATCGCAACTGCGTCCTGTGCATGAGTTGCGCCCAGGCCTGTCCGCATCGCTCGGTGCAGCTGAGCCTGCGTCCACCCGCCGCCGACCTGCAGCGGGACCTGGATGCGCCGGCTGCGGAAGCAGGCCTGTTCCTGGTGTTGGCGGGTGACCTGACCCTGCACCACTGGCAGCGGCTGCTGGGGTCCCTGCCCCTGGCCCCGGCCAGCCTTGGCGAGGGTCCGTTGCTGGCGCGGCTGGCCTTCGGCGCCCTGGCCCTGGCCCTGCCGTCCTTGGGCTTCTTGTTGATGCGGCCTTGGTTCTCGCCCCAGCGCCTGCGCCGGATTCTCTATGCCCTGCTGCCCCTGCTCTGGGGGTTGCTGCTGGCCCGCTACTTACCCATGGGCATGGCCGAAGCCGGCACGGTGCTGCAGGTCTCCTTCGCCCCGCTCAATGGCGCCTTCGCCGCCCAAATGCCCAGTTGGCAGGCCGATGGCCACGTGATCGGCTTCTGTCAGAGCGTGGCAGTGGGGGTGGGCCTCGCCGGGGCGCTGGTGCTGCTGCGCCGCATGCTGCGCGCCGGCAGTTCCGCCCTACCGGCGGCCTCCCTGCTGGCCCTGGCCCTGGCCGCCGGTGGTCGTTGGTTGGTGGCCCTGCCCTGAGTCCTGGCCTACCGCAGAATCGGATCCCAATCTTGCGGCACACCTGAGGCGTTTGCCCTCGGCGTCGCCTGCGCTGAATCAGGCTTGCCCCACTCGGGGGTGTCCCCATGGTTCCTTGTCTGGATGGGGGGCTATTGCCCGGCGACCAGCCCATCGGCCAACCCATTGCTCACTCCCTAGCTCAGTCCCTTGGCCCATCCATGGATGGGTTGGCCGCGGTGCAGAGCTGGCTGGAACAGCGGCTGGCCAGCCTTGAGGCCGAGGGGTCCTTTGAGGACGCCTATGCCCTGCGGATGGAGATGGCGGATTGGTTGCTGGCTGAAGTCGGCTAAGGCCTGGCCGGCCAGCCCCGAGAATCGGACTCGTCTTGCCCCGATTCCATGACCATTGCCCTGCTGATCGCCCTGGTCGGTTCCCTAGTGCTGATGACCGTGATCGTGCGGCGGCTTGAGCGGACCTGATCCAGCTGGCCGGTTCGGGCTCCCTCAACAGCCCCACCCCAAGGGCAAGGGCCAGTTCCAGGGCCGGTTAATCCAGGGGTTGTTCTCGGGCCGGCTCAGCGGCTCATCGCCAGCATGCGTTCGATCGGCGCCAACGCTTGGAGCCGCAGCTGCTCATCCAGGTCGATGGCCGGAGCCAGAGTCTGGAGGCAGTCCCAGAGTTTCTCCAGGGTGTTGAGCCGCATGTAGGGACAGGTGTTGCAGCTGCAGCCGTCCTGGCCGGGCACGGCGTGGAAGGTTTTCTCAGGGAGGGCCCGTTCCATCTGGTGCAAGATCCCCGGCTCGGTCAGCACGATGAAGGCGGCCGCCGGGCTGTCGGCGGCATGGCGCAGCAGGCTGCTGGTCGAGCCGATGAAGTCGGCCAGATCAAGGAGGTTTTGTTGGCATTCCGGATGGGCGATCACCTCTGCCTCGGGGTGATCGAGCTGGAGCTGGAGCAGGCCCTGCTCGCTGAAGGTTTCATGCACCTGGCAGCTGCCGGGCCAGAGGGTCAGGTCCCGGCCACTTTGGCGCTGCACCCAGCGGCCCAGGTTCTGGTCAGGGGCAAACAGGATCGGCTGGTCAGGCGGCAGCTGGTTGATCAGGTCCACCGCGTTACTGCTGGTGCAGATCAGGTCGCTTTGGGCCTTCACCGCCGCCGAGCAGTTGATGTAGCTCACCACGACATGGTCGGGATGGGCGGCGCGAAAGGCGGCAAAGGCATCGGCCGGGCAGGCATCGGCCAGGCTGCAGCCGGCATTCAAATCCGGTAGCAGCACCGTTTTCCCCGGGTTGAGGATCTTGGCCGTTTCGGCCATGAAGTGCACGCCGCAGAACACGATCACATCCGCCTCGGTGGCCGCGGCCTTGCGCGAGAGCTCGAGAGAATCGCCAATGAAGTCGGCGATGTCCTGGATGGCGGGCTCCTGGTAGTAATGGGCCAGGATTACGGCATTGCGCTGGCGCTTGAGTTCGGCGATTGCCGCCTGCAGCTCCGCCGCCGCCGGGCGGCCTTCCCGGACACCGTTCGCTGTGGCCTGGGATGCCGCGAAAACCAAGCGAAGCCTCAACTGATGCACAGTGGAGCCACCCTAGGCATTTTGGATGGCTGTGATTGGGGCATCAGCCGATCCGAATAGCGGCAAGAACCCGCGTAAGGACCTGCAGATCGCCATTGCTGGAGACCTGCACGGCCAATGGGATGGGCTTGATGAGGAGCTCCTGGGCCTGCTGCGGCCTGATGCCCTGATGGTGGTCGGTGACCTCAGTGATGGTGAGCAACTGATTGCGGCCCGGTTGGGACGGCTCAAGCTGCCGATGGCCTGTGTGCTGGGAAACCATGACGCCGGCCGCGATGCCAGTGGCCGCACCCTGCAACGCCAGCTCTCCCTGTTGGGTGATCGCCACTGCGGTTGGGGTTTGCGCTGCCTGGATCCGCCGGGCCTGGCGGTGGTGGGTGGGCGGCCGGCCAGTGCCGGGGGCGGCTTCAGGCTCAACCCGGGCGCCTTGGCCGTGTTTGGTCCGGTCACCATGCAGGAATCGGCGGATCGGATCACGGCGGCGGCCCTGGCGGCCGATCCGGGCCTGCCGATGGTGCTGTTGGCCCATTGCGGCCCCAGTGGTTTGGGGAGTACCTGCGCCGATCCCTGTGGCCGGGATTGGAAAAAGCCCGCTGTCGACTGGGGCGACCAGGACCTGACGATGGCGATCGAGCGCATTCGTCGGCACCGGCCCTTACCTCTGGTGGTGTTTGGCCACATGCACCACCGACTCAAGCGGGGGCAGGGCGAGCGGCTCAGCTTTCTGCGCGATCGGGCCGGCACCGCCTATCTGAATACGGCCTGCGTGCCCCGCCACGGCAATGACGACCAGGGCCGGGCCCTGCGCCACTTCAGCTGGGTTGTGCTGCGCGATGGCCAGCTGCTCCAGGCCAGCCACCGTTGGTATGGCAAGGGCGGCCAGCTCCTCTATGAGCAGCGCCTCTATCAACAACCTGCCCCTGAAGTTCAGGCCGCTGCTTCGGCCCCATGCTGATCGTCGCCTGCATCAGTGGCCATGGTTACGGGCACCTTTCGCGCACGGCCTCGATCCTCACCGCCCTGCACCAGCTCCAGCCCGACTGGCGCCTGCTGCTCTCCACCCCCTTGCCGGCCGACACCCTGGCGGGCGCCTTTGGGGCGGTGCCGTTTGAGCACCGGGCTTGCCGTTGGGATGTGGGGGTGGTGCAGGCCGATGCCCTCGGCGCCGATGCCGCCGCCACCTTGGAAGCTCTTGATGCCCTTGAGCGCCAGCTGCCCAGCCAGGTCAGCCGGGAGGCGGCCTGGCTGACGGGCCAGGGGGAGCCGATTCTGATGCTTGGCGATGTGCCCCCGGCGGCGGCGGCCCTGGCCCAGGCCCTGGCGGCCCCCTTGATCTGGATCGGCAACTTTGGCTGGGATGCCATTTACCGGCCCATGGGCGGGGCCTTTGTTGGTTGGGCGGAGCGGGCCCTGCAGGCCTATCGCCAGGGGGAGGCGGTGATCGAATGCCCCTTCGCCATGGCCATGGACTGGGGGATCCCCCATTGGCCTGTGGGGCTGACCGCAGGCCGGCCCCGGCTCGATCGCGCCAGCCTCCACCGCCTACTGGCGATCGACACTCCTAGGGAGCGCACCGTCCTGGTGGGCTTTGGGGGCATGGGCTTTCACCTGCCGGCGGAGCTGTTCAGCCGCTGGCCAGAGCACCAGTTCCTGGTGACGGATCCGGAGCTGGCCGCGGCGGCGCCGAATGCCTCCCTGCTGCCAGAGGGTCTGCGTCCCCTCGATGTCATGCCGGTCTGCGGCCGGGTGCTGACCAAGCCGGGGTACAGCACCTTTTGCGAGGCCCTCTCCCAGGGATTGGGGGTGCACCTGGTCCGCCGCGAAGGCTTTGCCGAGGCCCCCGTGCTGGAGGCCGCCCTGCAGGCCCATGGCCAGCACCGCCTGCTCAGCCGTGACCAGCTGCTGGCGGGGGACTGGCAACTGGACGAACCCCTGCAGCCCGCCAGCAGGGGCCCGATCCCTGGCGATGGCGCCGACCAGGCCGCGGGCCTGCTGGAACGCTTCATTCAGCAAAACTGCTGCGCCCCAGGGACTTGACCCCTTGTCAAGTCAATGATCAGTAACGCGAATCATTGGTGGCATTAGCGATCGACGCTGGCGATCGTCGACTCTCGTTATTGGAGAGCCCAAATCAGTGGCCCACGGTGATTTGAACCTCGCCGCGTAGTTCTGATTACAAATGGACAGCTGTGTGACTGGCACTCGATAGCCTTCTCGGACCATCTTGTTCGACAAGATATGCGCCATCAGCAAATTGCTGTCATTGGTTGAGGCAATCCGCATTTTTGTGGAGCCCAATCCATAAAGTTCACAGTTCATCTTTTTGCGTCGTTTTTTCGCGTCGGCCTAGTCAGCGCCCCTCAAACGATTCGCCCCATCCCTCAACCCGGCTTCTGCGCACTGCAGCGTTGCCCATTGCCTTGCCCTGGCGGCAAAGCCAAGCACCTTGTCGATCTTGCCTGAACCGCTTTGAATCCAGTTTTTTCAACCAAGCTCGTTCCCGTTCCCGTCGCCGAGACCACCCGAGGGTCGGGCCGAGCGTCGAGATCCTCGTTCTGGGCCCTCGCTACAGGGTTGCTGACCCTTGTCGCCCCTCTGGCGGCCGCGGCTTCGCCCCGAGACAGCCTGGGCACGGTCCTCAACGATCCGTCCCTGGAAGCGTCAGCCCTTTCGCCAGCTGTTACGGCCAGCCCGCAAGCCAGCGGCCCACTCACCACCAGCTCCAGCCTGGGTCGACAGCTCGAGCAGCCGGCCCAGCGCCTGGCCATGCTTGATCTGGACGGTCCGTCAACGGCACCCTTCCCGATTGCCAGTCCCCCGCCCGTGCGGGCGAGCTATCCCATGACCCCGGCCCGCCGGGCCCTGCTCAACACGATCCGCTACGCGGAGGGCACCTGGGCTGGCGGTCAGGACATCGGCTATCGCATCCTGTTCGGAGGCAGCCTGATGGGCTCCATGGAGCGCCATCCCAACCTGGTGATCCGCACGGCCCGCTACGCCAGTGCCGCTGCCGGTGCCTACCAGTTCATGCCCTTCACCTGGTCGATGGCCAGCCGCCTGCTCGGCCTGCAGAAGTTCAGCCCGGAGGAGCAGGACCAGGCCGCCCTGCTGCTCATCCAGCGCCGCGGGGCCCTCCCCCTGGCCGATGAGGGGCGTTTCACCCGCAGCCTGGCTGCCCGGCTGGCCCCGGAGTGGGCCTCCTTCCCGACCCTGGGCGGCAGCAGTTACTACGGCCAACCCGTGCGTCGGTTTGCCGAATTGAAGCGTTTTTACGAGGACAACCTGGCCCAGCTCCTCGGGGAACCATCCAGGGACAATTCCAATGGCTCCCTAGCCGGGGTGACCACCTGTGACCAGGGCCAACTGGTCTGCCGTTCGGTCGATGGCACCGGCCCTTCGTTCTGAGGTCGGTTTTTTAGAAACCCAGCCAGCCTGGGGCCAACGCCCGCCAGGCCAGATCAGCTCTCCTCGCTGCCCTGATCAGTGAGGCGCGAGCGGCCAACGGTTTGCTGGGCGATGAGGTAGGCCGCCAGGGCCGCGGCTACAAAGCCAAGGCAGTTGCGGCTGATGGGCAGCCAGTCGCTGGTGCGGGTCAGCACCGGCCCGAGGCCGAAGACGAGGAACAGGAGTCCCCAGAGGGGCGAGAGCAGCAGCACCCAGCCCCATTCCACCGTGCGCCCTTCCTTGCGCGGGTAGGCGGCAAAGCCAACGATCAGGCCGCCCAGCAGGGAGGTGCAGAGGGTGAGCAGCCACTGCTCCTGGGGTAGGCCTGGCACCACCTGGCAGCCGCCCCGCTCCAGGCAGCCCTGCACCGCCGAGAGGGCATCCACGATGGCGCCATCTTCGCCGTGCTCACGCACGTAGTACTGGTTGCCGTAGCGGGTTTGCAGTTCGACCCAGAAGGTGCGCGGCATCAGGGCGAAGAGGGCATCGCCGACATTGAAGTTGAGCAAGTTGCCGCCGCGGGGGTCGGCCACCAACACCAGGCTGCGTTCATCCAGACCCCAAAACTCCTTGACCGCTAAACCCGGGGTGCGGTCGTATTGGCTCAGAACCCTCAGTTTCCAGCCACTGCTCGCCTCAAAGGCGTTGAGGTTGGCCTCCAGGCTGGCGCGCTGGCCATCGCTGAGGGCCTTGGCCAGGTCGATCACCGGGGTGGGGTGGTCGGGCAGGAGGTCGGGGTTGTCATAGGCCTGGGCCGGCCCGGGGCCAAACCCCAGCAGGCTGACCAGCAACAGCAGGCCGGCGGCGAAGCGACCCAGGCGCCTGAACGTGTCGCAAAGGCCCATGGCTGCTGCTTCAGTGGGCCAGCATTCTCACCGACACTTGGGCGGTGCCGTGGGCCCAGGATCTCGACCCCTTGATCTTCAGCCCTTGATTTCCCGTCTGGACGAGTCAGACCTGCCCGAGTGGTTGCAGCAGCGGTTGCTGGCGGCGGGGGGCTCGGTGCCGTTCCGCACTTACATGGCCTGGGCCCTCCATGATCCCGACCACGGGGCCTATGGCAGCGGCCGCCTCCGGATTGGCCGCCGCGGCGACTACGTCACCTCCCCATCCCTGGGCTCGGATTTCGCGGCCCTGCTCGCCCCCCAGCTGGCTGAGTGGCTGGCGGAACTGGTGCTGGACCAGGGTCTCGATCTTGAAAGGTCTGCCAGCGCGCGCGGAGCTGGTTGCGACGCCCCTAGGCCCCTGGCCCTGGTCGAAACGGGCCCGGGCGAAGGGGAGTTGGCCCTTCAGCTGGCCCAGGCCCTGGCCCTGGGGTGGCCTGAGCTTGCGGCCTGCTGCGAGCTGGTGTTGGTGGAACCCAATGGCGGCATGGCAGCCCGCCAGCGCCAGCGGCTCCAATCCAGCCCCCTGCCCTGCCGCTGGGTCAGCGCCGAGGTGCTGGCCCAATCCCCCTGCAATGGCGTGGTGCTCGCCCATGAGGTGCTTGATGCCTTAGCGGTGGAGCGGATCCGTTGGGATGGCCGCCAGTGGCGCCAGCAACGGGTGGCCCTCAGCCAGGAGGCTGGCCAGCCGGAGGGCCTGGAGCTCATCGATGGCGATCCCCTCGGGCCGGAGGCGGAACCAGCCCTGGAGTCCCTAGGCCTCTGGCCCCCCGACCCGCGCCGGGGCCCGGGCTGGGCTACGGAACTGCATCCAGAGCTGGCGCCCTGGCTGGCCAGCTGCGCCGCCGGGATCGCCCACGGCCGGCTGCTGGTGATCGATTACGCCCTTTCCGCCGAGCGCTACTACGCCCCCCAGCGGCTGGATGGCACCCTGATCGCCTACCGCCAGCAGGAGGCCAGTGGCGACCCCCTGCGCCAACCGGGCTCCTGGGACCTGACGGCCCACCTCTGCAGCGACAGCCTGGTGCTGGCGGCCCGCCAGGGGGGCTGGCGCCTGCTGGGCCAGCGCAGCCAGGGGGAGGCCCTGCTGGCCCTGGGCTTGGCCCAGCGGCTCCATGGCCTGCAAACGCCGGTGGCCGGCGAACGGCTCGACCTTGCCACGGCCCTGGGCCGGCGCGAAAGCCTGCTGCGCCTGGTGGATCCCGCCGGCCTGGGGGCGTTTCGTTGGTTTGCCTTCAGCCGGGATGGCTCTTCTGCCGCTCCAGTTGCTGAGCACAAGCTCCCCGTAAGCCTGCGACCTGGTCCGGACAACCCCCCAGGGAGCCAGTCCCCCGGGGAGTCGCCGCTGTTTCTGCGCGATCCCTGAACTGGTTCAGGCCAGCCGCTCCAGGGCCGCGCCGATCACCGCAGCATCGATGTCATCGCGGATCACCACGCTGCCGATGGCCGTGGGCAGCACAAAGCGCACCCGGCCGTCGCGCACCTTCTTATCCCCCTGCAGGCAGGCCAACACCGCCTCCAGGTCCAGATCGGGCCAGCGCTGGGGCAGGCCGGCGGACGCCACCAGGCGCCGTTGCCTCTCCTGGTCGCTGGCTGTCCAGAGGCCCAGGGCCAGGGCGATTTCGCCGGCGGCGACCATGCCAATGGCCACGGCTTCGCCGTGCAAATAGGTGCCGTAGCCGCAGAGGGCTTCCACCACATGGCCGAGGGTGTGGCCGTAGTTGAGGATCGCCCGCAGGCCGCCCTCGTGCTCATCGGCCGCCACCACCTGGGCCTTGGCCGCCGCCGAGCGCAACAGGATGGCCTGGAGGAGGTCGGGGCTCAGCCGCTCCGGGCTCGAAAGGGTACCGGCACCTTCAAGGGCCGCAAATAATTCGGGATCGCCAATCACCCCGTACTTGATCACTTCGGCCATGCCGGCCCGGAATTCCCGTTCCGGCAGGCTCGCCAGGGTCTCGGGATCAATCAGCACCAGAGCGGGTTGGTGGAAGGCACCGATCAGGTTCTTGCCGCCCGGATGGTTCACACCGGTCTTGCCGCCGATCGCCGCATCGACCATGGCCAGCAGGGTGGTGGGCACCTGCACCACGGCGATTCCCCTGAGCCAGGTGGCGGCCGCAAAGCCAGTCATGTCGCCGACCACCCCGCCGCCAAGGGCCACCAGCAAGGAGCGACGCTCCAATTTGCGCTCGAAGGCGGCCTCGTGAATGAGAGCAATGGTGGCGGGGGTTTTCTGCTGTTCACCGGCCTCCACCATCAGCAGCGTGGTGTCGAAGCCGGCCGCCTGCAGGCTGGCCAGGGCCGTGGCCCCATAGAGGGCCTGCACCTCCGGATTACTCACCACCAACAGCTTGGTGCCGGCGCCAAAACCCTGCTGGGCCACCAGGGCTCCAAGTTGGGACAGGCCACCAGCCCCAATCACGACCGGATAGGGCTTGCTTTGCAGGGCGACCTCAATCGTCTCAAACACCACCGGTTGCGCCTGGAAAGGGGCGGGGCCTGCCTGGATCGAGCTGACTGGAGTGGCGGGGCTGCTGCTCACGGCGGGCACGGGCAAGGGCGTCTGGGCTGTTAGCGAGTCTGCCGCCTGAGCTTGCCCAGGCCAGCAAGCCCCTAAGGTTTGGGCCATGGCCGAGGCTTCCAGCCCCAGACGCAATCGCACCGCCTGGGCCTTCCTGGCACCGGCCTTGTTGCTGCTTGGCCTGTCGGTGCTGGTGCCGGCGGCCATGGCCCTGGTGATGAGCGTCAGCCAGACGGGTCTCGATGTGTCCGAACCGCTGAAATTTGTGGGGTTGGCCAACCTCAAGCGGCTGCTCCATGACCCGATGTTCTTCAGGGTTTTGGCCACAACCTTGGTGTATCTCGTTGGCGTGGTGCCGCCGATTGTGCTGGGCTCCCTGGTGCTGGCCGTCCTGGTCAACCGGCAGCTGCCAGGCATCCATTGGTTCCGGGCCGCCTTCTATGCGCCCGTGTTGGTGTCGATCGTGGTGGCGGCCATTGCCTTTCGCTGGCTCTACGCCGAAACCGGCCTGATCAATGGCTGGCTGGCCAGCCTGCTGGGACCCGCTTTTTCCCCCATTGGCTTTCTCACCAACCCCCTGCTTGCCCTACCAGCGGTGATGCTGGTGACCCTCTGGAAGGGCCTGGGCTACTACATGGTGATCTTTCTGGCCGGTCTCCAGGGCATCTCCAAGGATCTCTACGAAGCCGCCTCCCTCGATGGCAGTGAGGGCTGGCGCAAACACGTCGACATCACCTTGCCCCTGCTCAGGCCCTACATCACTTTGGTGGCGGTGATTTCGGCGATCGCGGCCACCAAGGTGTTTGAGGAAGTGTTCCTGATGACCCAGGGAGGCCCCGCCGATGCCACCCGCACCCTGGTGTACTACGTGTATGACCAGGCCTTCTCGGAACTCGAAATCAGCTATGCCTGCACCGTGGGCCTGGCCCTCTTCCTGATGGTGTTGTTGCTCAGCCTGGTGCGGCTTGTGGCCGCGGGTGAACGGGGCCTTGGCTGAACGGGGCCTCGGCCGAGCCTGGGGCCAGGGTCGGAGCGCTCCAGTACCTCGGACCGCTCCAGTGGCAAAGTGGATGATTGGCCTGCCGCAGGCTCGAGGTGGTTGTGAGCACTGATCCCGCCTTGCTGCTCGCCCAGTCGCCCGGGTCGCCCCCCGCCATGGGGATCGGCATTGTGGGCGGCGGCCAACTGGCCTTGATGCTGGCCGAAGCGGCGCGGCAGCAGGGGGTTCCCCTCCATCTGCAAACCCCTGGGGCGGCCGATCCCGCTGTGGGTCTGGCCACCACCGTGCTGCAGGCCAAGCTTGGCGATGCCAGCGCCACCTTGGAGTTGAGCCGTCGTTGCGACGCGATCAGCTTTGAGAATGAATGGGTCGATCTCGACGCCCTCGCCCCCCTTGCCGAGGCGGGCGTGGTCTTCCGACCAAGCCTGGAGTCGCTGGCTCCCCTGGTCGACAAGCGCCAGCAACGGGAATTGCTCGGGCGCCTCTCGATTCCAACGCCCCGCTGGCTGCCGCTCAACGTCCTGAGCTCTGCCGTCCGTGGCAAGCCCGTTGCTGGCCTAGAGCCGGTCAGTGACGAAGCTGCGGCGGCAAACTTTTTCGACTCGGCCGTGCCCTGGCAAGTGGCTAGCCCGGTCCCTGGCCCGGCTGATGCGGCACCCCCTGCATCCGGCGACCAGGCCTTCCACGCCGCTGAGGCCGATCGGGACGCCTGGGGAGAACCGGGTCTGGCCCCAGGGGGCTTACCCCAGGGCTGGGCGTTCCCGGTGGTGGCCAAGGCGATCCGGGGTGGCTACGACGGCAAGGGCACCTTGATCCTGCGCTCGACGGCGGAGCTGGGCCGGTTGCTGGAGCAGGTGGATCCGGCGCTGTGGATCCTGGAAGAGTTTGTGGCCTTTGAGCGGGAACTGGCCCTGGTGGCTTGCCGCGACCGGGCTGGCGCGGTCGCCTGCTATCCCCTAGTTGAAACCCACCAACACCACCAGGTCTGTGACTGGGTGCTAGCTCCGGCCCAGGCCAGCCATGCCCTCGAAGCCATGGCCCACAACATGGCGGCCTCCTTGCTGACGGCCCTGGACTACGTCGGCGTGCTGTCGATTGAATTGTTCTATGGGCCCGCTGGGCTGCTGATCAACGAACTCGCTCCCCGCACCCACAACTCCGGCCACTACAGCATCGAGGCCTGCAGCATCAGCCAGTTCGCCCAGCAGGTGCGCATCGTTGCCGGCCAGCCCTTGCAAGCCCCCCAACTCAGCGCCGCCGGGGCGTTGATGGTCAACCTGCTTGGCAATGGGATGGGGGAGTCTGACTGTTCAGCCGCCTTGGCGACCCTGGCGACCCTTCCCCAGGCAACGCTGCATTGGTACGGCAAGCAGGGCCCAGCCCTGGGCCGCAAACTCGGCCATCTCACCGTGGTTTTGCAGGCCTCAGACCCCGGGGAGCGGGCCCTGGAAGCACGGCAACGGTTGCAGCAGATTCGCGGAATCTGGCCCCTGCCGAGCCAAGAATGGGCCTAGGATTCGGTTGAACTGCTGTGTTGGTGACTGCCTTCTACAGTTTTCTGATCTGACTCCCTTTTCGACATGGGGTGTCTGTCGCGACGGTGACGTAGACCGGCCCCGTAGCCGGAAACGAAGCCCCGCTCTGATGCCC
>Ga0310334_100283_pt1 | contig 14670 bp, 13 predicted proteins | sample LakMicMIDCLREDC7_FD_195548 | JGI IMG/M metagenome (GOLD analysis project Ga0310334, IMG submission 195548) | Enriched freshwater cyanobacterial communities from Lake Michigan, Michigan, United States - MI23.DCL.RED.C7 (v2) (version 2) | ecosystem: Environmental > Aquatic > Freshwater > Lake...
GTCCTTGAAGCGCCCCGGGATCGGCCGGAAGGTGTCGTGCACCACAGCCAGGGCCCGGTAGCAGCTCTCCAGGTTGGGGCAGAGGATGCGCAGAGCGGCCACGTCGTAGATCTCGTGGAACGCCTTCTGCTGGCGCTGCATCTTGCTCCAGATGCCGAAGAGGTGCTTGGGCCGACCGCTGACCTCACAGCTGGTCAGCCCCACGGCGGCCAGGCGATCCCGCAGCAGCTGCACCGTGACCGCCAGCCGCTCCTCCCGTTCGCTGCGCTTGGTGGAAACCTGCTGCTGCACCTCCCGGAAGGCCTCGGGTTCCAGAATCTTGAAGGCGAGGTCTTCGAGCTCCCACTTGAAGCGGCCGATGCCGAGACGGTTGGCCAGGGGGGCGTAGATCTCGCGGGTCTCGCGGGCGATGCGCTGCTGCTTCTCGGGCTTCAGGGCGCTGAGGGTGCGCATGTTGTGAAGGCGGTCGGCCAGCTTCACCAGCACCACGCGGATATCGCTGGCCATGGCCAGGAACATGCGTCGCAGGTTCTCGGCCTGGGCTTCGGTCTTGTTGGTGAAGTGGATGCCGCCCAGCTTGGTCACCCCCTCCACCAGGGCCCGCACCTCGGCGCCGAAGCGGGCCTCAATGTCGTCCGGGGTGACCTGGGTGTCCTCCACCACATCGTGCAGAAAGCCTGCGGCGATCACCGCCGCACTGGCGCCGATGTCACGCAGGAGATCACCCACCGCGATCGGATGAATGATGTAAGGCTCGCCGCTGGCCCGGAACTGCCCAGCGTGGAGCTGGAAGGCGAAGTCGAAGGCGGCCGCCAGCAGGGCCTCGGCGTCGGTGGGGCAACTGTCGCCAGACCCCGGCGGCACATGGCGCACGCACTGGGCGAGCCACTCGGGCATGGGGATGCCGTAGTCCTCGGGGCCCGTGATGGGGCGGCGGCGGGAGGATCGCTGGGCTAGGGATTCCGATGCTGCCGGAGGAACACTGGGCAGCACCTCCTCGGTGGGGGCAGCCTGGCTGACCTCAGGCACCACTGCATCGAGAACGTCGCCAGACCCGTTGCGGAAGCCGGTCTCAACGGGACTAGGGCCGTGGGATTCGGCCCGGGTCGCGGAGAGGGGATCGGGAACGGCCCTGAGCATGCATCCCCGCTGTGGATCTCCATCGTATTCAGATGTCGGCATCCGACCGCGCCTGCGGGCCCGGTTGTGGGCATCCAGGCATCGGGAGGCGGGCGTGACCACCGCCGGCCCATCAAGCTGGTGCCACCCAGAACGCGGTATCCGGCCCATCGCCATGCCCCCATCCGCCCCCGACTCCGTCCCAGCGATCCCGAGCGCGCGCCCGCGAAGCAACGGCCCGGTGCTGGAGCTCCGCCAACTCCGCGTGCAATACCCCGGCGCCGAACACCCCACCCTCGATGGCCTCGACCTGACCCTCCACCCCGGCGAGCGGCTGGCCCTGGTGGGACCTTCAGGCTGCGGCAAGAGCACCGTGGCCCGGGCCGTGCTGCAGCTACTGCCGCCCGGCAGCAGCTGCGAGGGTGAGCTGGAACTCACCGGCCAGGATCCCCGCCGCCTCGGCCGCGCCGATCTGCGCCGCCTGCGGGGCGGGGCGGTGGGCCTTGTGTTCCAGGACCCGATGACGCGCCTGAACCCCTTGCTCACGATCGGGGAGCATCTCCGCGACACCCTGGCCGCCCACCACTTCGGTGAGGGGGAGGGAAGCCGCCAGCGGCAGCAGGCCCAGCAGCTGCTGGAGCGGGTAGGCATCGACCCCTCCCGCTACGGCAGCTACCCCCATGAATTCAGCGGCGGCATGCGCCAGCGCCTGGCGATCGCCCTGGCCCTGGCCCTCAGCCCCCCCCTGGTGATCGCCGATGAACCCACCACCAGCCTGGATGTGGCGGTGGCGGGCCAGGTGATGGCCGAGCTGGCGAGCCTGTGTGAGGAATCCGGCAGTGCCCTGCTGCTGATCAGCCACGACCTGGCCATGGCCGGCCGCTGGTGCGAGCGGATCGCCGTGCTCGATGGCGGCCGGCTGGTGGAGGAGGCCCCCAGCCACACCCTGCTCACCGCTCCCCGCTCGGCCCTGGCCCAGCGGCTGGTGGGGGCGGCCCGACGGCGGGAGGGGGGCGTGGCCGAAGCGGCGCCAGAGCGACCGCTGCTGCTGGACATCGAGGAGCTGCGCAGCTGGCACCCCCTGCCCTCGCCGCCCTGGCAACCGCGCTGGCTCAAGGCGGTGGATGGGGTGAGTCTGAGCCTGCAAGAAGGAGAAACCGTTGGGCTGGTGGGCGCTTCCGGTTGCGGCAAGAGCAGCCTTTGTCGCGCCCTGATGGGCCTTGCCCCGGTGCGGGGGGGATCGGTGCGGTTGGAGGGACGCGACCTGCGGAGCCTGAAGGGTGCCGAGCTACGCCGGGCCCGCCGCCGCATCCAGATGGTGTTCCAGGATCCGCTGGCCTGCCTCAATCCCCAGATGACCGTGGGGGAGGCGGTGGCCGACCCGCTGCTGATCCACGGTCTGGCCAGCCACGCCGAAGCGCGCGAACGGGCCCGGGCCCAGCTGGCGGCTGTGGGCCTGGAGCCCCCGGAGAGCTTCGAGCAGCGCCAACCCCGCCAGCTCTCGGGCGGACAACAGCAGCGGGTGGCGATCGCCCGCGCCCTGATCCTGGAGCCGAAGGTGCTGCTCTGTGATGAGAGCGTGAGCATGCTCGATGCCGAGGTGCAGGCCGACGTGCTCAACCTCCTCAAGGAGCTACAGCGGCGCCTGGGGCTGGGCCTGCTGTTCGTGACCCACGACCTCAACGTGGCCAGCGGCTTCTGCCACCGGGTGATCGTGCTGGAGGGTGGCCGGATCGTGGAGCAGGGCCCCGGAGCGGACCTCCTGGCCCACCCCCGTGCCGCCATCACCCGCACCCTGGTGGAGGCCTGCCCGCGGCTGCCGGCGCTGGTGGGAGGCTGAGCGAGCCCCGAAGCACCCGCAGCAGGGTGGCGAACCGTTCCGGCAGGGGCGCCTCGAGCACCAGCCGCTCGCCCCGGATCGGATGGTCGAGGCCGAGCTGCACCGCATGAAGGGCCTGGCCAGGCAGGTCCACCGGCAGATGGCGGCAGCGGCTGTAGGTGGCATCCCCCACGATCGGGTGGCCGATGTGGGCGCAATGCACCCGGATCTGGTGGGTGCGGCCGGTGTCGAGCTTGAAGCGCAGCAGCGAATAGGCGCCCAGCCGCTCGATCAGGCGCCAGTGGGTGCAGGCGTGGCGGCCGGAGTCGTCCTGGACCACGGCATACTTTTTACGGTCGGCCGGATGGCGGCCGATGGCGCCGATGATCGTGCCGGCATCGCCGACCGGGGCGCCGTGGACCACCGCCAGGTACTCGCGGGAAGCGATTCGCTTCTGGATCTGCACCTGCAACTTCACCAGCGCCTCCTGGCTCTTGGCGATCACGATGCAGCCGGTGGTGTCCTTATCGAGCCGGTGCACAATGCCGGGGCGCATCTCGCCGCCGATGCCGGGCAGGTCCGGACAATGGTGCAGCAGGCCATTCACCAGGGTGCCGTCCCTGTTGCCGGGGGCCGGATGCACGGTGAGGCCGGCCGGTTTGTTGATCACAATCAGGTGTTCATCTTCGAACAGCACATCGAGCGGGATCGGCTGGGCCAGCAGGTAGGGCAGAGGCTCGGGCGGCGGCATCCAAAGCTGCACCGCATCGCCTTGGCGCAGGGGCGTCTTGGCCCGGCCGGTGACCCCGTTCACCCGCACGTAGCCGGCCTCGATGAACTTCTGGATGCGGGCGCGGCTCTGCTCCGGCCGCTGGGCCACCAGCCAGCGATCCAGCCGCATCGGCAGGGGTTTGGGGTAGTGGAGCGTGAGCAGCTCACCCTCGCCTTCGCCGAAGCTGGAGATGGCGTGAAGAGCCATGCTGGCCTCTTGGCGGAAGGATGAATCTTTGGGCATAGGATTGCATTCTACTCAGTGATGGCATGCTCCAAGGCTGGCGGGAGATCACTCTGTGGATACCAAGCCTCCAACGCTGCAAAATTCCCACGTCTCTTGCTCCGAATCTCAGAAGCAAACGCAAATGCATGGGGAGCCGACAAAGAGATTTAATCGATTGCGATTGCATCTTCTCGATACCCCAAGCAATCCGAAAGCACGGCCTCTTAGGGTCCCGGCAGGATTCACCCCACCAGCATCAACATGAAGGCACGCCTCAGAAATGGCAACGGGCGGGGCGATCCCAGATCAAGTCTTACTGCCACTACAAAAGGCGGGAAAAATCAGGATCACTACGGCATGGGATACCTGGCCATTGCCACCATGCGGACGTTGATCAGCCAACAACGCTGAGCCCTTGGGCGAGCAGGGTAGATTTGCTTCGGATTCACAGCGCGCAATCGATGAGATTCGGCCAGCCCATAACTTCCCATAGCCATCCCAGCTCGTACCGACCTGACATCGACGGACTGAGAGCCTTGGCGGTGATTGCCGTGATCATCAATCACTTCGGGGGCAACGGACTAACCAGCGGCTACCTTGGCGTCGATATATTTTTCGTCATCTCGGGATACGTCATCAGCGCATCGCTACTGCGACAGCCAAGTGGCAGCCTGAAGGACCACTTGAGCGGCTTCTACGCGCGGCGGGCCAAAAGGATCCTGCCCGCGCTACTCCTATTCGCAGCAATCATTTCGCTATTCGCCTGCCTTGTAAACCCAACACCTGAGGATTCAATCAACACAGGATTATTTGCCGTATTTGGCGCATCCAATGCCTACCTCAACCAACAGACTGCCGATTATTTTGCGGCTTCCACTCAGCTGAATGTATTTACGCACACATGTTCGCTTGGGGTCGAAGATCAGTTCTAACTAATTTACCCAATTATTTTTTGGCTATGCCTAAGGAACAGGCCCACCCGCAAGCCTCTAGCGATCACCATCATTGCGGGCTTGGCCCTGCTGCTTTTCCTGCTCATATCCCGCCTGGTCACAGGCCATCTGTTCGATCTTTTTCCGGGTCATTTTGGAGACTTCATCGCCACGGCCACCTACCTATGGCCGATCCTGTTGATTCCGATCATCGCGAGCTTTCGGGCCAGCCAAAAAGGGGAAAAGAATGCATTCATTGTGCTCGCAGTATTGAGCGGGATGTCGATGGCAGGCTTCCTTTATACTTACCCAATCAAGCAGGCAAGCGCCTTTGAAGCCCCAATGCGCAAAGCCACCTGGGCCGCTTCACGCTCTCAGACGATCGGCATCGGCATTGGCCTCGTCCTTGCCACGGCAGCCTTCCTAGGAGGGCTGGGTCGCTGGGGAAGCGCGCTGGCCCTGGATCGCCTATTTCCAATAAGCTGGTCTTCAAATTATTTCCAAGGAGCCGAAAGATTCCAGCAGAGCTTGCTGCACAACAAGATCGAGGAGCAGGAGATGCTCAAGACATTAACCACAGATTCAGGCGGGCGAGAATTGGCCAGACCAAGACTTTATGTCTTCGGAGACTCTCACTCCAATCATTACCTGGAGGCCATCAAAAAGTCTCTTCCCAAGCTGGGAGTCGGCTCCGCATCCATCGGGTGGCAATGCGGATACATCTCCCCACTTGATATCCATAGTCAAACTAAAAAATGGATGACTGATTGCGAAAGATATCCTCAATTCGTTGACAAATTCTTGATCAAAAATCTCAGGCCGGGCGACACCGTTTTACTTGCTCATCGCTGGAAGGAGAAAAAGAGCAATAAGCATTCCGAAAAGACCTTGAACCACCTTGCCCAGCTCATCCAGGCAAAAGATGGACGGCTGCTGCTGATCGATGACGTTCCAGAGATCGGCGAAATCAACCCGCTCATGTGCAACGCACGGCCGTGGCGTCCCTTCCCAGCCCCAGGGTGCTTCCGCAGCGAGGCCTCGGTGGATGCCGATCAACAACCCTTCGAAGCGATGGCCGAGCGCATCATGAAGAACAATCCCAATGTCACGTATGTCAAGCCAAGGGACCTGTATTGCATCAATCAGACATGTGGTCCCTACAAGGGAGACTTGATGATTTACCGCGATACGGATCACCTGACCGCGGCCGCTAGTGAGCTTGGGGCCCAAAGAATCGCCGCAGCGATTGAGCATTCGGAAACTGGCCAGGCCTTCGGCAAAGCACATCACCCATCGCACAATCGCTAACCAACTCCTCAACAATCCAGCCCCGTTTCAATCTCTCGCCGCGATTACCGCTCCATGCGCAAGCCATTCACCCCCCAGGAGAAGCAGCGCATCCGCAAGCGCTATCGCGGCTATGCCTACCTGCTAGTGGTGGTGTCGCTGGCGGTGCTGGTGCAGCCCCTCGCCCTGAACTGGCCCCTGCTTACCTCCCTCAATTCCATCATCATGGCAATGGTGATGATGCTTTTCCTGACCAGGAACTCACTGCTCCGGGTTCACAAAGGCTGGCTTTATGGGCTGGGTTCAAGCGCGATCATTTTCGAGCTGATCTGGTTGGTCGGCATGGCTCGCTTTCCAAGCCTGGCCAAACATCTGACCCTACCCCATCTCCTGATCTGGGCCCTGTTCATCGGCTTTTTTCTGGTTCGAAAAGTGCGCACGCTCATGCTGGAGCCCTACGTCACGGTCTACGTCCTCATGGGGGCCTGCACTGGTTATCTACTGATCGGCTACGTGGGTGCCTTCCTGCTGCACAGCCTGACGATCTGGCATCCCGGAGCCCTCGATCCGGCTTACCTGCCGGCAGGCATCGATCCCGTCGCCACGCCCCTGCGGGTGTTTCCCTCCATGGTGTGCGCCTCCTTCGAGGCCCTCACCACGCTCAGCAATGCGGTGACGCGTCCGGGCAGCCTCGGCAGCCATGTCGGCTGCCTGGCGATCGCCATCGTGGGCCAGCTCTATGTGGCCATGCTGATCGGCTTGATCCTCGGGCGCTTTCAGCCGGGCCTGCGGCGCTGAATGGCCTGGTCAGCTCCGATCTCATCTCCTGCCCAGCGATGACCAGTCCGCTCGAGCCCATCCGTGAGCTGCCCATCACCAGACCCGCCAAGCGATTGATGGCGCTGCAGGTGTTCGTTGCCGTCTTGATCCTGATGGTTTTAATCGCCCGAGCCAGGTGCGCCTGATCAACAGAGGCGACTGACAGTAGCGCTCAGCCTGCCGTAGCGAATGATCACAGCTCCCAGCACGTCTTCCCAGTTTGGCTAGCCTGAAATAGCGATCTCGTGGCCAGGGTCCGATGCAGCTGCAGCTGCCACCTCTGAATGATCACAATTTGCCGTGGATGGACACCATCCATCCGATCGTTGTTCATTTCGTCATCGCCATGGCGGTGATCAGCGTGGTCTTTGATCTGATCGCGGTCGTGGCGAGGCGACCCAATCTGCTGGAGGTGAGCTTCTGGAATCTGCTGTTTGCCACAGCAGCCATCTTCGTGGCCATCATCTTTGGCCAGGTGGAAGCAGGACTAGCCGATCCCTACGGTGGCTCCCGTCTAATCCTTAACCTGCACAGCACCCTGGGTTGGTGCCTCGCTGCCATTCTCTCGCTGCTCACAGGCTGGCGCTATGTGCTCCGCAACCGTGACCCCCAGAGTCTGCCCGCATCTTTCCTGGCAGCTGGCGGTGTGCTGGCCCTGCTTGTGGTGATTCAGGTCACCCTGGGCAACAAGTTGATCTGGGTTTACGGCCTGCACACGGTGCCGGTGGTGGCAGCTGGACGCGCCGGACTGATCTGATGGCCGCCCCCGCGCTCCCGTCCCAGGCGTCCGCCCCGATCAGCCAACTGGCCGGTTGGCTCGGCGCCAACGACCTGCCCTACAGCCTGCCGATCCACCCGAACCTGGTCCACTTCACGATCGGCCTGTTCGTGATCGCCATTGCCTTCGACATCGCCGGCGCCCTCTACCCGATTGAAAAGCGGGTCTTCCGCTTCCTGGCCCTGCCAATCACCCGGGCCGGATTCCACGATGTGGGTTGGTACAACCTCCTCGCCTGCGCCATCGTGAGTTTCTTCACGGTGGCGGCCGGCTTTTTCGAGATGCTGCTGGCGGTGCCGATCCCCGGCGTCACCAGCAGCATCGGCCTCCAGAGCATGGAAACCATGCTCTGGCATGGGGTCGGTGGGGTGGTGATCCTCCTGGCGATCATCGCCATGACCGTCTGGCGGGGTTATCAGCGCTTCGTCTGGCGCCGCGACATGGGCCGCCAGGTGCAATGGCTCTACCTGCTCGTGGGCCTTGGCCTGTTCCTGGTGCTCGGGCTGCACGGCACCCTCGGCGCCGAACTGGCCGCCGAGTTCGGCGTTCACATCACCGCCGATCAGCTGCTGAACTCCGGCGCTGATCTTCAAACCGGGCTCCCCTAGGGCTTTCGCCATGTCCTCCTCCTCTCCGAACCGCCGTCTCGGCGGTATCTCCCTGATCGCTTTGGGGCTCTGGATCGGCCTGGTGATGGCGATCAGCATCTGGATGGCCGGCCAGGCTCAGCACTGGCTCCCCGTGCAGGCATCGAATGCGGCACCCCTGGTGGATGGCCTGTTCCGCTTCGAGACCGGCGTGGGCACCTTCGTCTTCCTCGGCGTGGTCTCGGTGATGGCGTGGACGATGCTTGTGCATCGGGCCGAAAAGTACGACGAAAGCGACGCCGAACCGATTGAGGGCAACACCAGGCTGGAGGTGATCTGGACCGTCATCCCCCTGGTGCTGGTGATGGCGATCGCCTGGTACGCCATTCAGGTCAACACCGAGCTCGGGGTGCTCGGTCCGATGGAGCACATCCATCCCCGGGATGCCCAGGAGGAGCTGGGGGGCTACCCCGGCGATCGCCTTCCACCCGAACAGGTGGAGGTGATCGCCCGCCAGTGGTCGTGGGAGTTTCGCTATCCCGGCCGCAACGTTTCCAGCACCGAGCTGCATCTGGAACTGGATCGGCCCGTCACCTTCCGGTTGGTTTCCGAGGATGTGCTGCATGGCTTCTACATCCCCGCTTTTCGCCTTAAACAGGATGTGATTCCCGGCCGGGCGATCGACTTCACCCTCACCCCCACCCGGCTCGGCCGTTACCGCCTGCGCGATTCCCAGTTCAGCGGCACCTGGTTTGCCGCCAATCAGGCCGATGTGGTGGTGGAATCGGCCGAAGATCACGCCAGCTGGCTGAAGCAAGGGGCCGCCGCACCCCTGCAGAGCGGGCTCAGCCCGGCAGTCGGTGAATACGCCGAACGGCAGACCGCCGGCCGTGGCGGCTGGCCCACGGTGGTGCCGGCCCCGCCGCCCCAGGTGAACGTTCCCGGATCTAGCTCCCTCCCCCACGACGCCTGAGCCCATGACCAGCACCGCCCTCTCCCCCCAGCCGCCCGCCTCCTGGCGTCGCTACTTCGGCTTCAGCACCGATGCCAAGGTGATCGGCATTCAGTACATCGTGGTGTCGTTCTTCTTCTTCCTGGTGGCTGGCCTTCTCGCCATGATCATCCGGGGTGAGTTGCTCACACCCGCTGCCGATCTGGTGGATCGCACCGTGTACAACGGCCTCTACACGATGCACGGAACGATCATGCTGTTCCTGTTCATCTTTCCCGTGCTCAACGGCCTGAACAACCTGCTGATTCCCACCATGATCGGGGCTCCCGACATGGCCTTCCCCCGCCTCAACACCGCCGCCTTCTGGATGGTGCCGGTGTTCGGCCTCCTGCTGATCGCCAGCTTCTTTGTGCCCAGCGGACCGGCCAGCGCGGGCTGGTGGTCCTATCCGCCGGTGAGCCTGCAGAACCCGCTGGGCCACCTGATCAGCGGCGAGTTTCTCTGGGTCCTGGCCGTCGCCCTCTCCGGTATCTCCTCGATCCTGGGGGCGGTGAATTTCGTGACCACCATCCTGCGGATGCGGGCGCCCGGCATGGGCTTCTTCCGCATGCCGGTGTTCTGCTGGACCGCCCTGGCCGCCCAGAGCCTGCAGCTGATCGGCCTTCCCGCCCTCACCGGCGGGGCCGTGATGCTGCTGATGGATCTCACCCTGGGCACCTCCTTCTACCGGCCCGAAGGCGGTGGTGATCCGGTGCTGTACCAGCACTTCTTCTGGTTCTATTCCCATCCAGCCGTGTATGTGATCATCCTGCCAGTGTTCGGCATCTTCTCGGAGCTGTTTCCCGTTTATTCGCGCAAACCCCTGTTCGGCTACGTGTATGTGGCCCTGGCCTCCTTTATCATCGTCGGCCTGGGCCTGATTGTCTGGGTGCACCACATGTTCCCCAGTGGTGTGGCCCAATGGATGCGCAATCTGTTCATGGTCACCACCATGCTGATCGCCGTACCGACCGGCGTGAAGGTGTTCGCCTGGCTAGGCACGATGTGGCGCGGCAAGATCAGGCTCACCACCCCGATGCTCTTCTGCATCGGTGGGCTGTTCAACTTCGTGTTCGCCGGCATCACCGGGGTCATGCTGGCGACCGTGCCGGTGGACATCCACGTGAGCAACACCTATTTCGTGGTGGGCCACTTCCACTACGTGATCTATGGCGCCGCCGTGATGGGCATCTTCGCCGCCATCTACCACTGGTTCCCCAAGTTCACCGGCCGCATGCCCTACGAGGGCCTCGGCAAACTGCACTTCGTGCTCACCTTCCTGGGGGCCAACCTCAACTTCCTGCCCATGCATCCCCTCGGCCTGATGGGGATGCCCCGCCGGGTGTCCTCCTACGACCCGGAGTTCGCCTTTTGGAATGTGCTGGCCAGCCTGGGTGCCTTTCTGCTCGGGGTCTCGATCATCCCCTTCCTGCTCAACATGATCAGCTCCTGGGTGCGCGGCCCCCGCGCCACCCATAACCCCTGGAATGCCATCGGCCTGGAGTGGCTGCTGCCATCACCGCCACCGGAGGACAACTTCGGTGAGCACGTGCCCACCGTGATCAGCCCCCCTTATGGTTACGGCAAGAACGAACCCCTGGTGGAGCATCAGGCCGAGATCGAGCGAGCTCTCACCCTTGCGGAGGCGACCCGATGACCACCACCCCCATACCGCCAGCCACCCCAAACGCTGCCCATGGCGACGGCCATCACGCCAGCCACAATCTCACCGGCTTCATCATCTTTCTGTGCTCCGAGAGTGTCATCTTTCTGGCATTCTTCAGTGGCTACGCCATCCTGCGCCGCGCCGCCCTCAACTGGTTACCCCCTGGCGTGGAGGGGCTCGAGTGGAGAATGCCCCTGCTCAACACCATCGTGCTGGTGTCCAGTTCGTTCATGATGGTGGCTGCGGAGCACTACAAGGAAAAGGGAAAGCTGTGGCTGTTCCGGGGCTTCTGGCTGCTCACCATGGCGATGGGAGCCTATTTCCTCTACGGGCAGGCGGTGGAATGGGGCGGCCTCAAGTTCGGCCTGACCTCGGGCACCTTCGGCGCCACCTTTTATCTGCTCACCGGCTTCCACGGGCTGCATGTGGCCACCGGCGTGCTGCTGATGGGACTGATGCTGGTGAAATCATTCATTCCCGGCAATTACAACGGCGGCGAAGAAGGCGTGAAGGCCACCTCTCTCTTCTGGCATTTTGTGGATGTGATCTGGATCATCCTGTTTGTGCTGCTCTACGTCTGGAGGACCTGATCCATGATTATCGATGATCATCATTACGACGTCATCCTGATCGGCAGCGGCGCGGGGGGTGGAACGCTTCTGGCCAGCCTCGCCAGCGCAGGACACTCGGTGCTTTTATTGGAGCGTGGCGGGATTCTGGAAGCAGTCGATCAGAATCTTGCCGACCTTGATCTGTTTCACAAAAAGAATTTCCATCCGAAGGAGTCGTGGTTTGGAACCGACGGCGATCCGTTTACACCCCAGATGGTGCATGCGATCGGTGGCAACACCAAGATCTGGGGCGCGGTGCTGGAGCGGATGCGGGAAGCGGAATTCAGCGGCGTGGACCTGCAGGAGGGGCCATCGCCGGACTGGCAGTTGCGCTATGCCGATTTCGAACCCTGGTACGAAAAGGCCGAAAAGCTCTATCAGGTCCATGGGGTGGCCGGAGCCGATCCAACCGCCCCGGGCCGTTCCCACTCCTATCCAGCGGCGCCAAGGCCGGTCGAGCCCTTCCTCCAGGACTTGAACGCGGCCCTGGAGCGGCAGGCCCTGCATCCCTACGACCTGCCGTTGAGTTGGTCCAATTCCTCCGTAGATCCCACCGGGGACGCCGAACGCTTCGGCGTCGAGCCCGCCCGCGCCCAGCCCACGGTCACGGTGAAGGAGAACGCCCGGGTGGTGCGGCTTCACGTCAACCCATCGGGTCAGGAGGTGCGTGGGGTCGAAGTGGAGATTGAAGGCCAACGCTGGCTGTTCAGCGGCCATCAGGTGGTGCTGGCCGCTGGGGCGATCGGCACACCGGAGATTCTGTTGCGCTCGGGCAGCGATCAACACAGGGGCGGTCTGGCCAACGGCTCCGACCAGGTGGGCCGCAATCTGATGAAGCCCCAGATCACCACCATCCTTCAACAGGCCGCCTCCCCCCATTCAGGCCGCTACGGGCGCAGCCATGGCATCAACGACTTCTACTGGGGGGATAAGAACGTTGATTTCCCACTCGGTTCGATCCAGACCTGCGGCGGAGTACTCCAGGATGCCCTGTTTGCCGAATCACCACCGGTGCTCTCCCTGGTGACCAGGCTGCTGCCCAATCTGGGCATCGAGCAGTTGGCCTCCCGCTCGATCGCCTGGATGGCGATGAGCGCCGTTCGGCCCGATCCCGACAACCGGGTGCTGCTGCGGGGCGAGCACCTGCAGATCAACTACACCGCCAACAACCGCGAAGCTCACGACCGGTTGGTCTACCGCTGGATCGACTGCCTCAAGGCGATCGAAGCCGACCCGCAGACCCATGTCACCAAGCCGAGTCCCGTCCACCCCCGCGGCGAAGCGCCACTGTCGGTCATGGGCACGGCCTGCGGCACTTGCCGCATGGGCTCTGATCCCGCCACATCAGTGGTGAACCTGCAGGGCCGCAGCCATGAGGTGAACAACCTCTGGATTGTTGATGCCAGCGTGCTGCCCTCCTGCCCGTCGGTGGGCATTGGCCTCACGGTGATTGCCAATGCCCTGCGGGTAGCCGCCCAAGTGGCCGAGCAACTCTGAATCAAACAAACTTGGCCGATTAAACGTTCTGCAGCCCTAGAACCGAAGCAGTTTCAGCCCTTACCTTCTTCAACATCGCCGCATCTTGCTTGAGATTATGCCCATAGGAAGGAATCATCGCACCCATCTTGGGTCCTGCGGACCGAGGGCCGGCTTTGCTGAGCTACAGATCCCAGCCAATGAGCCCGGTTCTTCGATTATGCCCGGGAAGGTGAATCCAACCCAATGCGAAGCCCTGAGCATGCTCGCAATTCAGGTCATGGCAAACGATATGGCAGTCGGATTTGGCGGGGCGAGCGGTTACCTGGAGATGAATGTGTACAAGCCACTGATCATCTACAACATCTGCCATTCCATCACACTGATCAGCGATGGCTGCACCAATTTCCGCAAGTTCTTGGTTGAAGGCACCGAACCGAACCGCAACAAGATCGCATTCTACGTCGAGAGTTCCCTGATGCTGGCAACGGCACTGTCGCCGGAAATTGGCTACGACAAAACCGCTCAGATCACCCATTATGCCCTTGAGAACGACCTGACCCTCAAGCAGGCCGCCCTAAAACTTGGCCTGGTCAGCGAGGCGGACTTCGACCGCATTGTTGATCCAGGCAAGATGACCGAACCCTATGTCTCCAATGCCTAGGGGCTGAACAGCTTGCGATACACGTTCGTATCGGCAAGGTCGATCAGTTCTTCGCCACGGCCGGAGAGCACCGTTCGCAGGGCAAAGAGGGAAAAACCCTTGGCCTGCTCCACCGTGATCGTGGGAGGGATGATCAGCTCTTCTCTGGCTGTCACCACATCCACCAAAGCGGGGCCATCATGGGCAAAAGCCGCTTTTAGGGCTCCCTCCAGATCATGGGGCTTGACAACACGCTGGCCGAAAAGTCCGATGGCCTTGGCCACCTCGGCAAAATCCGGATTATCCAGATCCGTGCCGAAATTAACAAACCCGTTGGCCTTCATCTCCAGCTCAACAAAATTGAGCGACGAGTTATTGAATACCACAATTTTAACCGGGAGCTTGTTCTGACGAAGGGTCAGCAATTCGCCCAATAGCATCGAAAGACCGCCATCTCCAGCCAGAGCCACCACCTGACGCCCGGGAAATGCCGCCTGGGCACCGATCGCATGGGGCAGGGCATTGGCCATCGTGCCATGGGCAAACGAGCCGATCAGGCGACGCTGACCGTTCATACGCAGATAGCGAGCGGCCCAACCGGTTGGCGAACCGACATCGGGCATGAAAACAGCATCTTCCGAGGCCAGATCGCTCACCATGCGCACGAGATATTGCGGGTGAATTGGTGAGCGATTGTAATCATCAATCGCCAGATCATCAAGCCCTTTTCTGGCCTTGGTGTAATGATTCCTCGACTCTTCAAGATGCTTGGCGTCGGGCTGCCCCTTGAGCAATGGCAGCAGCGCCTGCACCGTATCTTTAACGCTGCCGACAAGGCCAAGATCGATCGGAGTGCGGCGGCCGAGATTCTCCCCCCTGATATCAACCTGAATAATCTTAGCCTTGGACGGATAAAACTGCCGATAGGGGAAGTCGGTACCAAGC
>Ga0310334_100286_pt1 | contig 14575 bp, 12 predicted proteins | sample LakMicMIDCLREDC7_FD_195548 | JGI IMG/M metagenome (GOLD analysis project Ga0310334, IMG submission 195548) | Enriched freshwater cyanobacterial communities from Lake Michigan, Michigan, United States - MI23.DCL.RED.C7 (v2) (version 2) | ecosystem: Environmental > Aquatic > Freshwater > Lake...
GTGTCCAGCCTTTATTTAATTGGCACCAAGCTTTTTCTATCAGCTCCACTCTCAGCTTGTGATTTTTAGCTAGTTCCTCCGCCCTAATTACAATGTCTTCTATGCAGTTAACCCATATGCCCGCATCTATACCAAGTTGCTTCTTGTATAAACCTGGTCCTCCTATAACCGCCACAGATTCAGCTGTGCATTCTTGCCATTTAAGCACGGTTTTACAGTTGTTTTGTTTATTATCTTCTAGAGGCGCCAGCGCGATATGACATGTATTTAGTAGTTGCCTATAAGCTGCGTAACTCTGAACATCATACGCTTTAATATTCTCTCCAGATAATTTGCTCTGCAGATCTTTTTGGTCCACCATCACCAGTTCAATTGTTTTATCCCTATTTAGCCAATTTTTAAGTTGATTCCCTATCAATGCGTTTTCTTTTTTTCTATTTAAATTGCCTATGAAAACTCTAAGTTTATTAATTGCACTAAACTCCTCGATGTGCTTTGTTATATTTAAATTTCTTATTATTTCTACGCCGTTCTCGAGGGTTATAGATAGCGGATTGAATTCATTAAGGTATTTAGCTAATTCTGTGTTTGATGTTAAAATACAATGGTTGTATCTGAGTGCTGCCATCTTTTGATTATTCATTTCTTTAAGCACTTGGTTTGGCAGAAGGTCTGGGTGATCGTCCCAATCAATCAAAAGAATGCAACCCCGTTCCCTTAGCCACTCTAAGTGCTCTAGCATGCGTGTTTCGCAATTTGGCAATGGCCGTTGCCATATAACCAAACTATTCGCACGGATACAATCTGCAAACCGAAACGGTCTTTCATGTATTCTACAATCTATTCCCATCCTCTGTATGGATTCAAACGGTTGCCTAATCCTCACGCAGTCATGGGGGCCTGGACTATTTACTAATACCTCTATCTTGAACTGCATATACTACGCCCTGTTAATCTCAATTTTCTATAGCATATCATGAGAAAAACTCTTGTTTCCTTATGCGTTGGCAATACCTATGTTGATCAGTTAACTAAGGTTTTGCCTGGTTGGAAAAATTGGTGTTCTGCCCATAATTATGATTTTATATTGTTTGATGAGCCTCTTGATGCATCTCCATTATCAAATTCTCGTTCTTTTGCATGGCAAAAGCTTTTAGCAATGTCTTCTCCAAAACTTAAGGGCTATGACCAAGCTCTTTGGTTGGATACTGATATTTTAATCAACCCATCTGCTCCTGATCCCCTGTTGAACAGTGATAATACAAAGGTTTTCATCTCTAGAGACATGGCCTCTCCCTTAGGTTATGAACCTAGTTGGTTGAAATGTTTGTGGAGCGAAATTTTACACTTTTCCCTATTGCGTTCTCAACCAAATAACCCATTTTTAATTAATTGCACCTCATCAAATCTTTTTAGTTATTATGATCTTTGGGGGTTTAATGCTAGAAAGCGGATTCTCTACAACACAGGCGTTATCGGGTTTTCCCCTCTTTTCCATTCCTCTATTTTTGAGCAAGTTTACTATCGCTGGTATGATGGGGGCTCTGGTGCACTCCACGAGATGATTCCTCTGAATCTGGAGCTGAGTCAAAGGGGTTTAATTTCTGAAATTGATTCTAAATTTAATTATCTTGCTGGCGTAGTGCACGCCGCCTGGAATTCAGAGCCCTTATTACTACAGGAATGGCTTAATTTGGGTCCTCAGCGCCTTTCAGTAAATAATTTTATCTTGCATCTTTTCAATAATAGTTATTTTCTGCATTTTGCTGGTGCCCATAAATTGATGAACAATTTTTGTTTCCATGACATTTGAATTTCTTAATCGCTATGCAGGAGAATCCTTAGGCAGTTCTCCCCATATAGTAGTTTTAGGCTCCTATAAGGTTGGTAATTTTGTTGTTAGCACCCCTGTATTGCATGGTTTGAAGGCACGCTTCCCCGATAGTATTATTGGCTTTATTGGGAGTGATATCACCTCTGCTCTTGAGGAGGCTCATCCCTGTGTTGATTGGCGCGTTAGTTGGGACTCTTCTGATCTTAGTGCCGCCTCTGATTTACATGCAGCAATTACCCAATACAAAGCATCTTTTGGATCTGTTTCCCTTGCAATAAACCTTGATGGCTTTAATCCAATTACTTGTGCTCTATCAGCCTGGATTAGACCCTTTTATGTTGCTGGTGGTTGCCTCTCTGCTAATCTTCGCCGTGCGCTTCCTTGGGGTGAGCTTCCACAGCAAATCTTTTTAGCAGATCCGGATTGGGATAGTATTGCATTTTTAGAGCGTTATTCTAATATTTTTTCATCAAACTATATTGCAGAACTTTTTTGTGTACTTGCTTTTGTTCGTGATTACGTTGACCCCTATGCCATCAGCCTTCCTAAGAAGCATCCTAATTTCTTAGTGCCACATATTTTGATTCATTGTACAACAGCCCGATCAGCTAAATTATGGCCATTCCATTTTTGGCAAGAAGTTATTCATTTTGTTTCTAATCTTGGCTTTTCTATTGGTATAATTGGCAGTGCTCCAAAACTCCAGCATGATCTTTATAATTCTGGGTTGGGCGAAGATTTTTTAATTCAATCAACTCCCCTTATTGATCTTCGCGGTAAAACTAATCTACTTGAGCTGGCCGGTGCATGTTCTGCTGCAATGGGGGTAATAACCGTTGATGCTGGGCCAATGCATATTGCTGCAGCCGTTGGAACGCCTACCCTTGTTTTGCTAGGCAATGATTCCGACCAGGTTGGCTCCAGCCCCATGCGTTTATGGATGCCACGCTGTTCAAATGTTTCTTATACTGTTTCCAGTTTCTCTTGTGATAAATGTGCAGTGAATTCTTTCCGCAATGATGACTGCCTACTTGAGGAGCACTCTTGTATGAATAATGTGTTGCCTAGTCAGGTTATTAACTGGCTCTCAACTGTCCTCAAGCTATAATAGATAGTACTGTATTTATTGTTTGGATGCCTCTTCTATCTATTGTAGTAAATTTCTTTAATATGCGCAGGGAGGCTGAACGTACCCTTTTTAGCTTGTGCTCGGAATATCAAGGTGTAGATGAAACTCTTTATGAGGTTATTGTTATAGATAATGGTTCTTCAGATCCCCTTTCTGAGGAGTTTGTTATTTCTTTTGGTTCAAATTTTAGGTATATTTATTTTCCGTCTATTTATCCCTCGCCAGTTATGGCAATTAACTCGGCTGTACAATTGTCCCATGCTAATTATATTGGTATTTTGATTGATGGTGCGCGCATATTATCTCCTGGTATTATTAAATATGCTCTCCTTGCATTTAAGGCTTTTGAATTTCCAGTAATTTCCACTTTGGGTTGTCATATTGGCCATATCCCGCAACAGATTTCATCCTCTGAGGGATATTCGCAAGTGCTTGAGGATGCCTTGCTGGATACAATTGATTGGAAAACAAATGGCTACCAGCTTTTTAACATTTCATGTTTAGCGGGATCCTCTCAATATGGTGCTTTTGCCCCTTTAGTTGAAAGCAATGCCTTTTTTCTTAGCCGCTCTAGTTTTGATCAACTAAACGGACTTGATGAGGCTTTCATTAGCCCTGGCGGTGGTCTTGTTAATTTAGATTTTTATCAGCGTGCCCAACTATTACCTAATGTTCAGTCAATTTCTCTTTTAGGTGAGGCTACATTTCATCAATATCATGGTGGTGTTACTACAAGATCAGGTGACACTTGGTCCCCTTTAGCGGCCGAATACTTTTCTATTCGTAAAACAAGTTTCCAACCATACCCATTTAATTATTCCAATACTATTTACCTCGGCACCTTACCTTCCTTTTTTGATCCTTGGCTTAAAAGTAGTGTTGATCTTCGCACAGTTTTTACACGTCGTAACGAAATTACCCTCACCACCGCTTCTCCATCTTCAACTCAAGCTTATCTAGCCCCTTCACGTGTTATCGCTATTCTTGGCATGCATCGAAGTGGCACAAGTTTATTAGCAGGTACATTGCAGGAAGCAGGCTTAGATTTAGGAGAGGTTGTAACCGAAGCTCCCCATAATAAAAAAGGTAATAGAGAATCTATTTTAATTAGAACTCTGCATGATAGTGTTTTAAGCGCATCGGGGGGATCTTGGGACTCACCGCCCAGTTCTGTTCAGTGGAATACAACTCAATTTTCCATCCTTAGCTACATACTTAATAATTTCAGCTCCTCAACTGTATGGGGTTTCAAGGATCCCCGCTCTATTTTATGTTTGCAAGGTTGGTTCGATAAATATCCAAATTTGGAGTGTGTGGCGATTTTTCGCCATCCCCTTGAGGTTGCTTCCTCATTAGCGGCTAGAAATGATTATAGCCTTGAATTTGGATTGGACCTATGGTTCTCCTATAATGTTATTCTTTATGAACTTGTTGCATCTAAATCTTTACCTTTACTCTTTTTTGATTCTGATTTTAACAGATTCAAGCTTGAAGCCACAATTTTAATTAAGTACTTGGATTTGCCTTTCAAGTCTTCTGCCTTCGACTTGACTTTTTATGATCCGAGTCTGCGTCATCACAATATTCAAGTAACTACGTTACCAGCTCATATTCATAAACTTTATCAAAAATTATTAAGATATTATAAGCGCCAATCTATTTTTAAACTTAGCAACTCACAATTCAGTGTCTCCTCTTTTTCACTTCCACTTATTAGAAACCTTATGAAAAAGTAGTAGTTATATTTGTTTTAACGTCTTCCCTGCGATCTTGTTTATTTTCAAATGGATGCCTCTTCCACAATTCATCTATATGTTTAACCATTAAGATTCTGTAATCCTCTGGAATAGGTTTCATTATTTTAAAGCTTCTAATGAGCATTCCACTCGCTGCCTGCTCTAGTGGACCGCAAAGGATTAAATCCGGCATCCAGTTTTTTTCTATCCAATATTGTTTCGCTATTAGTGCCTGTTCTCTGGTAATAAAGTAACAACCCGAATGGGGGTTAGTTGCCCTATAAAATTTGTATTTTTCCTCATTCCATTTACATATAAGCATTTCTTTTGTATCCCAAAATAGATCATCTCTTCCACCATCTGGATCCCCTGATAGTATTACTTCGCCATCATTAGGCATTTCTTCGCATCTATGCGGCAGGAAAACATATTCATTACCATTTTTTTCAACAAAATACTTCACCTTTTCGAAAAATTCTCTGTCTTCAATTGCTATATCATCCTCAATATATCCAACCATGTCGTAGCTTTCTGCTTGTTCCAATAATTTTTTCGAAGCAATTACTGGAATTTCCTCTAGATTATTAACATCTGGATAAATTATCTCAATCCTTTTGTCTTGTGGCAATTTATAGGTTAGATTTTTTGTGGGATGTGTATATATTTGAATCTTCAGTGAAATGCCACTTGCATTATGTATTTTTCTTGTTACTACCGGCTTCCCTTTTCCTAGAGATGCATGGATCCAATGGTATTTTCCATGGCGATTTAAATTTCCTATGGTAGCTTCTAAGAGCCCCTTCTCTTTTATCTCCTTTTTGCTTTCATTTTCTGATGAATATAGTGAGTTTTTCTTTGGCGCAAATACATGCGGTATCACAATTAGTATTTTCATTCAATTGATAACCAATTCGAGCAATCCCAGTTTAGCAGGCATTCAAGTTTCTTGATTTCATTTTTATATCTACTTTTTAACCATACCTTGGCTTCTTTGCTAAGTAATTCCCTGTAGGATGATTTATGATCTATGATTTCTTTGTTGTTAGCAATTATTTCTATGTTAAGATGTTGATAAATTTTTTTAAGAGCGCCTGTGTGATTTTCCAATAATTCCTCCTGTTTTAGTATTAAAACATTATTTTTATTAATATATTTATATATGTGCTGGATTTGTTTACTATAAAATCCCCTTTGCACATAGCTCCATTTCCTGTGATTTATTGTTTGCTCCTCTTTAATGCCTAGTCTGTGCTCTTCACGGGTAATCGCTTCCATAAACCCTAGGTTTTCTCTCCCTCTTTCCATTTCCATGTTCCAATGAGAAAATGCTCTTGTTATTGGATTCCTTAGTAGAATTATAATTTTTAGTTCTTTGTTGTATTCACTGATCCTCTCCCAGCATGCTTTCCAGTACATATATACTGGTGTTGTTTCTCCCCTTGTTTTTTGTTCGTTCCAGTTAAATGATTGATGATATAGTTTGTAATCCTTCTCTTGTTCCTCTTCCCAGTTAACGGTTTCCCTATCGAAGTAATGAATCTCTTTGCTTGTTGGCATCTGAATACTGGGATGTTGTCTCATATACTTATCAAGCGCAGATGTGCCTGCTTTTTGGGCCCCGCAAATTAAGAAGTCAACCCTTTTCATAAAAGTTTTTACTTATCTTACCAAGAAATTTTTCAGTTTATGCCTTCTGTTTCCTCCCATATCCCTGAGTTATCACCTCTAGATCAACTGGTTAGGGAGTGTCCTCCAGGATTTGGTGGTATAGAGCGAGTTGCTCATACTATAGCTTCCCAGCAAAATGGGGTTGTTTATTATTGCCGCCCCTCCAAAGCAGCATCTACCTTTCTATCAACAAATTATATACGTAGCCTTTTGCCCTGTCTTTTTTTGGGTAAATTTCTGTTTCCTTTACCCTCCTTCTGCTTTTTAAGATTACTTTTTCAAAATAGACCATTAATTGTTCACCTGCCATGCCCTTCCTTATTTTTTTTCGCATCCCTAGCTAAATTGCTTAATCCGCGCAGGCGTATTTATATTTATTGGCATGCATTTCTTGTTCCTGATTCTAGTTTTTATGGTTTTTTGGTGTTTATTTACCAATTTATTTCCCTACGTCTGATTGCTATTTTTCCTGTTGTAACCACATCTCCTGTTCTTCGTGACTCGCTGATATCTGCTGGTTTGCGTGCATCGAGAGTTTCAATTTTACCTTGCGTTCTTCCTTCAGAGTTTGAATCCCTCACACTTTCTATGCCACGTTGCAAATCTAACCCTTCCTCTGGAGTTATTATTTTTATTGGTAGACTTGATAGCTACAAGCGAATAGATTTGTTGATTGACCTTTTTATCCAATCTAAGTATGCATCAGTTCTCCATGTTGTTGGCTCTGGCCCAGATGAGAATGCCCTTCAAGAATTCTGTTCCAATCTAACCCTGCCAACAAAACGTATTAATTTACACGGTTGTTTAGAGGAATTGCAAAAATGTATTTTACTTTCATCCTCTGATTTATTACTTTTGCCATCTGATAAGTGCAACGAAGCATTTGGTATTGTTCAATTGGAAGCTATGGCATGTGGTATTCCCTCCCTTTCAAGGTGTATTGAAAATTCTGGTATGTTTTGGGTTTGCAATCTCCCTTGTTATAATTGGGATGGCAATTTTGATACTGTCTTAACTCTTGTGGACTACTTGCTTTCTTCGCCTTCACTTTATTCTCTCGCTTCTTCGCAAGCATTATCTCGCTATAATAGCACTTTCTCTCGTAAGGTTTGGCACAATAATTTCCTTAGTTGTTTTTATTAAATGGTCTTTTTCTCCCCTGTTTCATCTGTACTTGGCGATTACGATATAGTATCATCTGTTTTGTCTACCTGGCGTCGGGAAGGTTTTGATTCAGCAAGTTCTTCCTTCAACCATTTAACTCAAGATATCCCTATAAGTGAGTCTTCCCCTTTGCTTAATGAGTTAAAGCTTAGGTTATCTGGTGCGAGCGGTCCAAAAATACTAATCGATGGTCTTTGGTTTTCTCGGCCAATTGGTGGTATCTCAAGGGTGTGGGAGCAAATTTTATCCACATGGCGTCTTCCCTCTCTCATTTACAACTCTGCACCAGTTTGCTTAATTGAACGCGATAGTTGTATTGCTTTATCATCATATTTTCCCTCTTTTCATGGTTCTTCAGTTGATCCCCTAGATCCTATAGCCATTCTAGCACTAGCAGATGAAAATTTTGAATTTGCTAGAAATTGGCAAGCTAATGTTTTTATTTCAAGTTGGGTAAGTTTTTGTGGCTCACCCAGCGCTTTTTGCCCTGAGATTGCTTTGGTGCACGATTGCCTTCCAGAACGTTATTCAGTACCGGAGCCTTTGTCTTCACTGCGTTGCACTTGGCTTAAGCGCGCTTCCTCATTTTTAGCTGTTTCCGCCGACACGGCATCTGATATAGAAACCTTGCTTCGCCTTGATAAGGGTTCTGTTCCCTGGTGCCACTTGGCTCCTTTCATCAGTTCAACTCCCCATAACATCTATTCTAACTCCCTCCAATCTCCGGACATATTAATTTCAGATCTTAATTTACCTTTCCCTTATATTTTTCTTCCCTCAATTAGCGCCGTTGGCTCCTATAAGAATCCAGAAATTGTTGCTTCAGCTCTTACCTATCCTGGTTTGGAAAGTTTAAACTTACTTCTCTCTGGTATTTCTTCAGAACAGCGCTGCCTTGAATTACTAGAACTCTACCCTCAATTGGCGGGTAGGTGTTTTTCTGCAGGTTTTAGTGATTTTGAGCTTCCTTTTGTTTATCAACACTCTTTTGCTGTTGTTGTACCGAGCCATATTGAAGGTTATGGCTTGCCAGTAGTTGAAGCGCTAGCTTCTGAAGCAGTTGTGCTTATTTCTGATTCCCGTGGCCTTAGGGAGGCTGGTGCTAACGCATGCCTTAGATTTAGCTCTCGGAATGTATCCCAACTTGTTGATCTTATTCGTTTATTACTTTCCCCTGATTCCAATTGGATTAGAAGTAAACTTGCACTACGTGCTCAGCAACGCATTAGTTTTTTGAATTCTGACATGTTTGGATTAGCGCTATTATGTATTGCTCGCTTGATCTCCGCATGAATACCTTAATTAATATCTTGCCTTGGCAACCTGGCTTTTCAGGTTTTAGCAGTTATGTAAGAAGAATTTTGCCTGGTATCCAGGGTTCTCGTCTACAACTCGATAGTTTTTCTCAGGCCTTATGTTCCCTTAAGAGCTCGGCGCAGCCCCTACCCGATCAACTCCCATCACAGCGATTACTCCGCCTGTTGCATCGCTATTCACTCAGCCAATATGGTGTGGATATCAAGGCTGCTTTAAATCAGGCAGCCTTCGATCCGAACCGTGTTTACAGCCCCTATTGCAATTGGCTGAGTGCCCTCGCTGGCCTGCCACAGTTGATTACCTGCCATGATCTCACGCCTTTATTTGTTCCTAATAGCCGCCGTGCCTGGTTGCACTATCGCTTTTTGCTACCGCATCACTTGCAACGGGCTAGGGCTGTTGTTGCCATAAGTGAATTTGTTGCTAACCAATTGATTCAATTAGGAATTCCTGTCAGCAAAATTGAGGTGGTGCCCAACGGCATTGCCATTGAAAGGCCTCCAATTACCAAACCAGCTTCTGCTGATCTTTTGATGATGGCACGCCATGATGGCAACAAAAATGTTGCCTTCGCACTTGAGGCCTTTGCAAATCTGCTGAAGCGATACCCCCAATGGCCCGGCTTGTTGAGGGTGGTGGGCAAGCCCGGCAGGCAAACCGCCCACTTACGCGAGCTGCATTCCGCTATGGCAGATCCCCAGCGGGTCCTTTTTATCCCAGAGGCATCAACTGAACAGCTGATCCATTGGTTGCGCAGTAGCCTTGCCCTGATTTCCTCAAGCCTCATGGAAGGCTTCGATTACCCTGTGCTTGAAGCTAAAGCCGAGGGTTTACCCACTTTGATTAGTGCGATTCCCGTGCATCATGAATTGCACGATTCAAGCTCGTTATTTTTCTCGCTTAGTGATGCTGGCTTGGAACTAGAAAATCAGCTGATTTCTTTGTATACCGATCCTCAGCTTTGGAGCCAGCTTTCCCAGCAGGGATACGCTCGAGCGAAGCAGTTAAGCCTTGTACATCAACAACAGCAAGTGCGGGCTTTAATACAGGCTTTGCGATGACCACGCCTCCTGTTATAGAGCTGCGGGATGTGTGGCTGAAAATACCGGTGTTTACTAATGAGGCTCGCTCCCTTAAAGGTGCCCTATTGCGTTCAGTAACCGGTGGATCCCTAAGTAAATCTAAGGTTGGGGCGCAAATTGAGGCATTAAGAGGCATTAATTGCACCATATATAATGGCGAACGCGTTGCATTAATCGGCCATAATGGTGCTGGTAAATCAACTTTTCTTAAATTAATTTCTGGCATATATCAGCCCAGTAGTGGTTTCATGCATGCCACGGTACCTGTGTATCCAATGATTTCCAAAAGTTTTATCACCAGCCCAGAACTTAGCGGGCTGCAAGCGGCAAAGGCACACTATCTAATGGTAAAGGGTAATTTACGCGGCTTTGATACTTTTTTGGCTGAGGTTATAGAATTTTCTGGTTTAGGTGGTTTCATTCACTTGCCTGTGAAGAGCTACAGCAATGGCATGGCAGCGCGTTTGTTATTTGCTGTTCTAACTGGCTTTAAACACGATTGCCTTGCCCTTGATGAAGGATTTGGTGCTGGCGATAGTTCTTTCTTTGATCGGGCCCAGGCCCGTTTGCAGGAATTTGTGGAATCAGCTGGTACCCTTGTGCTCGCATCCCATGCAGATCCTCTGTTGAAACGTTTTTGCCAGCGCGGTTTGGTATTTCAACAGGGCTGCATTGTTTTTGATGGTGCAATTAATCAGGCCCTCAGTTTTTATCATGGCGCTTAGCATTTTCAACTCCTGCAAATATGCTTGGGTCTCAAGACGGGTTTGGTGGTTCACTGCTACCGCAAGAACGAAGGCTAGATTTTCGCGCACATTTTTGGGTAGTTTCTGGCTTGGTTTATCTAATTTACTTTCCATAGCTATATTGGCAATTGTTTACGGCACAGTATTTAAGGTTACTGATTTTAATGCGTACGTTTTGTATTTAGGCACTGGCTTAGTTCTTTGGAATTCATTGTCGATGGCGATTGGCTCATCTCCAACATTATTTGAGGGGAATGCTCAGCATATTCACAACACAAATCTGCATCCAATTTTCTACTCTTTGGAGGAGTGGGCATTTCAAGTGCAAACATTCCTGCAATCATTATTTCTTGTTTTGCTAGCACTTAGTTATTATGAGCATCGTATATTTTTGCATCTAATTGCTGCCTGTTGGCTCCCTCTTTTTAATTTTATAGTGTTTCTCTTTTGGTTGCCTTTGTTAGTGTGTTTGTTGGGTGCCCGTTTCCGCGATCTGTACCAATTGGTTCCTATTCTAATGCAATTAATGTTTTTACTTTCGCCAATTTTGTTTAAAAAACAAGCACTTGGTGCTCTTCAGTGGACTGCTGATTTTAATCCAATATATCGGGTATTAAGTATATTTCGCCATTCTCTTTCCTCTGGCCAAGTGCTTTGGCAGCAAAGTTTCGTGATGCTAATCATTAACGCAATAGGGCTTTTGGTTGCACTTGCTTGGTTGAACCGGGAAAGAGGGAAGTTACCTTTTCTGATTTAAACTTATCTGTATTGCATTCTAATTCTGTTGCAATTGTTTCTACAATTTTATCTTGAAATTCTTGATTAATCAGCTTTTGGTAGGTTTGGTATCTTTCAATTCGCCTTATGCGTCTTGTTTGATTTTTGCTTAAATTAGATAGCCTTAACAACTTTGCGCTATCTGTTTCAGCTTTTGATTTAGTGAGTTTTGGGCCAGCTTCCCTTTTGGCAGCAATATGCATAGCTTTAGATAATTCACTGCTGTCGTGATTGTCGCAAAGCCATACATACTTTTCAAAATCATAAAGGTTTTGAATTTCCCTGTGGGCCATCGATGGGCTTGTAAGGGCAACTAGTCCTAGGCAGGCTGCATCAAGTACAGGGATGCCAAATCCTTCTACAAGCGACGGACTAACAAGTAGCATTGCATTTAAAAATAGATCTTTTTTTAATGCATCATCAACATAATTAGTTAAAATAATGTTTTCATCATTAGCAGTTTGGTGTTCGATCTTCCGGCTGTATTCGTCTTGTTTTAGTGCACCTGTTATGCAAAATTTAATTCCTTTCTCGGCTAACCTCGATTCATTGTAAGCCTTAAGTGCAAATACCAGATTTTTCCTTGATTCAACTGATGAATTGAATAAAATGTATCTAAATGGAACTAGTTTTGATTTTGCTTTTTCTAAACCAGATGAAGCGTAAAGGTTTATAAGGTCGCAGGATCGCTCTATATTTGCAGGATTGAATTTGATTGATGGTGGCTGCACAACTGTGGTTTCTGTGTTGCATGATCCACTTTTTATGAATCTACCAAATTTATTTCGTGTTGACGTTGAAACAAAAATTCGTGCAGTGTTTGCAGAATGCTGCAATCTTTGAGCAAATATTGTTTGTCGATCTGAAGTTGGGTAATATTCAAGTGGGATTAGATCGTGAATACTTTGAATGCAAAACTTTAGGTTATTAGCTCTAATGTATAGTGGACATGTTGTTACGAATCCGTCATATCCATCTAAATCCAGGTGTATTGGCTTGCTGAGTAATTTGCCTGCCATTTTCATTGAATTTAGGTATATGTCTTCGGCGCACAGGATTCCATCTATCCATTTAAGGTAACCTAATCGATCATGTTGTAAATATGGATTATCAACAAGACTGTGTAGGTGCAATTTTGATATTTCTTTTCTATTGTAGCTTTGCTTTGGATTTAATCCTTTTATATTTTGCCTAATGTTGTCAATTTTATTTAGGCACCATTGGCCGAAAGGTAGTTTTTGAATGAAGATTCTTTTGAGGGATGAGCGATCGAGTTCCATTCTGCCACTTACAAGGCATTCAAGAACTCTGCTTGCATAAATAAGTTCTTGCGTATTTTTGGGTAAAAGTTTTAGTTTTGCCTCCATTAATTTTGGATCATATTCAGTGAGAAGCCACACTTCGGCGCCAGCATTTTTAATGGCTTTTAATAAGCCTTTGCTGTAAACAGCAATACCTCTATGCTCACTTTGTTCCAGATCGATTGCAGTTACTACAATCTTCATCCCGGCTAGCGGCTTTACCCCTGGTTTGGAGGCGCTTTTCGAGTGGCTGATTTGATTTAACATCGGCCCACAGTAATCCAAGTGTTGTTCATAGCACCGATTGGCTTGACTGCTGGGCCCCCCATGGGCCATGCTCAATGTCGCCGGCAACACCGGTGCGCGGATGTAGCTCAGTGGTAGAGCATCTCCTTGCCAAGGAGAGGGTCGAGAGTTCGAATCTCTTCATCCGCTTATAGATTCTTAATTATCCCTTTCCCCATAAGCGTTTGGCTTTCGACCTGCTCAAAGCCCAGCTGTTTGTAGAAGCCTGCTTGGTTTGTGGTCATCAGATACACACGTTCAACTCCTGCCAGGGCTCGATGCTTTAACAGTGCCTCAAGCAGCAATTTGCCATTCCCTTGGCCTTGGTGCCCTTCATCAATCACCACATCCCAAAGCACAGCCCTGTAGATGCCGTCGCTGTTCGCCCGGCCAAAGCCCACAAGCACCCCCTCTTCCCATAGGCTCACCACCGCCTGGCTGCCCCTCAGCATCTTTTTCAGCTCTTTTAGGCTGCGTTGCCGGGCCCAAAAGGTATTTTTATTCAGCAGCAACTGCAATCCCTTGAGGGGCAAACGCCAGCAGAACCGGCTGTGTTGGATAAGTTTTGGCTCCAAATGGCCTTGTTTTGTTTTCAGCCTAAAAGTAAGCCTTCACTGATTTCCTTGCTTTGGCTCTTGTTTTGAGATTTTGCGCTAAACCCTTGCCATGAAAGGGGTCTGTTAGGCATCTGCAATTTCTGCAGTGTTAAGCTGCCCCCTTCCCATGGTGCCTTTAATGCTCAAGCTGTTGCTGGGTGATCCAAATGCCCGCAAGCTGAAGCGCTACCAGCCCCTGGTGAGTGATATCAATCTTCTGGAGGAGGACATCGCCCCCCTTTCAGATGAGCAGCTTAGGTTGCGTACCGCTGCTTTTAAGGCACAGCTTGAGACCGCTGCCAGCCCAGCAAAGCAGCGCTTGTTATTGGATGAAATTCTGCCCGAAGCCTATGCCGTGGTGCGGGAAGCAGCCAAACGGGTGCTGGGGATGCGCCATTTTGATGTGCAATTGATCGGCGGCATGGTGCTGCACGATGGCCAAATCGCTGAAATGAAAACCGGCGAGGGTAAAACCTTAGTTGCCACCTTGCCCGCCTACCTAAATGCCCTCAGCGGCAAGGGTGTGCATGTGGTTACGGTTAACGACTACCTGTCCCGCCGCGACGCGGAATGGATGGGCCAGGTGCACCGTTTTCTTGGACTCACGGTGGGCTTGATCCAGCAGGATATGAGCCCAGCGGAGCGGCGAAAAAATTACGCCTGCGACGTTACCTATGCCACTAATAGTGAATTGGGTTTTGATTATTTACGCGATAATATGGCAACGGATATTAGTGAGGTTGTGCAGCGGGAATTTAATTTTTGTGTGATCGATGAAGTTGATTCAATTCTGGTTGATGAGGCCCGCACCCCATTAATAATTTCGGGTCAGGTGGAGCGGCCCCAGGATAAATACCAAAGGGCGGCAGAACTGGCGCTCAACTTAGAGCGCTCGGCTGAGATTGGTAAAGATGGCATTGATCCGGAGGGTGATTATGAG
>Ga0310334_100290_pt1 | contig 14521 bp, 15 predicted proteins | sample LakMicMIDCLREDC7_FD_195548 | JGI IMG/M metagenome (GOLD analysis project Ga0310334, IMG submission 195548) | Enriched freshwater cyanobacterial communities from Lake Michigan, Michigan, United States - MI23.DCL.RED.C7 (v2) (version 2) | ecosystem: Environmental > Aquatic > Freshwater > Lake...
AGCGTGCTGGGAGGCGTCAGCGCCCAGCTGGGCGGCTTCGCCCCTCTGCGCATGAATGGCCAGGAGGTGTACAAGTTCGCCGTGCGCGAGGTGCCGGCGGTGCTCAAGGAGCTGCTCGAAAGCACAGGCACCGAAGCCGCAGCCCTCGACTGGCTGCTGCTGCACCAGGCCAACCAACGCATCCTGGATGCGGTGGCCGATCGCTTTGCCATCCCGCACGAGCGGGTGCTCAGCAACCTGGCCAGCTACGGCAACACCTCAGCCGCCACCATCCCCCTGATGCTCGATGAAGCCGTGAAGGACGGCCGCATCCAGCCCGGGCACCTGATCGCCAGCAGTGGCTTCGGCGCCGGCCTCAGCTGGGGAGGTGCCCTGCTGCGCTGGGCCGGACCACGCGGCTGAGAGCTGCAACAGCGCCGACGCCTAATCTCGCCCGAGCGTGAGATTGCGGCCGCATGGGTATCGCCTGGGTGTTTCCCGGACAGGGGTCACAAAAGGTCGGGATGGCGGCAGCCGTGCTGGAGCTGCCCGGTGCCAGCGAGCGCTTCGCCGCCGCCTCGGAGCTGCTGGATCGCGACCTGCTGGCCATCTGCGCCGGCGACGCCGAGGGTGAGCTGAGCGATCTCAACGACACCCGCAACACCCAGCCGGCTCTGTTCGTGATCGAGAGCCTGCTGGTGGATGCCCTCAGGGCCCAGGGCCGCAGCGCCGACCTGGTGGCGGGCCACAGCCTCGGTGAACTGGTGGCGCTCTACGCCGCCGGGGTGTTCGACGTGAGCACCGGCCTGCGGCTGATGAAGACCCGCAGCGAGCTGATGGCCGGGGCCGGTGGCGGCGCCATGACCGCCGTGATGGGCTTCGATCGCGGCGAGCTCGATCAGCTGGTGGCGGCCAACGAGGGGGTGGTGATCGCCAACGACAACAGCAGCGCCCAGGTGGTTCTCTCCGGCACTCCCGAAGCGGTGGCGGCCGTCAGCGGCCAGCTCACCTGCAAGCGCGCCATTCCCCTGGCAGTGAGCGGTGCCTTCCACTCCCCGTTCATGGCCCAGGCGGCGGCAGCCTTCGCAACCGAACTGGAGGCGATCCCCTTCGCCGATGCCGCCATCCCGGTACTGAGCAACACCGATCCCAGCCCCGAAACCAGCGGCGCTGCCCTCAAGGCCCGCCTGCGCAATCAGATGACCACCGGCGTGCGCTGGCGCGAAACGATGGAGCGCCTCTCCGGTGATGGCATCGCCACCGCCGTGGAAATCGGCCCAGGAGCTGTGCTGAGCGGCCTGATCAAGCGCAGCTGCGAGGGCATCAGCACCGCCCAGATCACCGGCGCCGCGGACCTGGGACTGTGAGCGACACCCCCGGCGGCGACGGCTCCAGCGGCGAGGTGAACCGGCGGCCAGGCAGCCGGCCCGTGAACGCGGTGAAGCGGGTGCTGCGCCGCCGCCGCAAACCGGCCGAGCCCCCGGCGCTGCTGCGCACGCCGAAACCCAGCCTCACCTACCGGCTGGTGAGCTACCTGCTGGTGTTCCCGGTGTATCGGCTGCTGTTCCGGGGGCGCACCGCCGGCAATGCCAATGTTCCTCAGGAGGGGGCGTTAGTGGTGGTGGCGAACCACGGCTCCCACCTCGACCCGCCCCTGCTGGGCCATGCCCTGGGCCGGCCGGTGGCCTTCATGGCCAAGGCGGAGCTGTTCCGGGTACCGCTGCTGGGCCCGATCATCCGCGCCTGCGGCGCCTATCCGGTGGCCCGCGGCGCCAGCGACCGTGAAGCCATCCGCACCGCCACCGACCGGCTGGAGCAGGGCTGGGCCACCGGCGTGTTCATCGACGGCACCCGGCAGGTGGATGGGCGCGTCAATGATCCCCAGGCCGGGGCGGCCCTGCTGGCGGCCCGGGCCGGGGTGCCACTGCTGCCGGTGGCGATCATCAACAGCCACAGGGCCTGGGGCACCGGGTCCAGCCGCGCCCGCCTGGTGCCGGTTCACATCCGCATCGGCACGCCGATCCAGCCACCGGCCTCACGCAAACGGGCCGACCTGGACGCCGCCACCGCCGCCTGCCAGGCGCAGATCAACGCCCTGCTGGATCAGGGGCTGATCAGCGGCGCCGCCCTGCCTCCAGCAGCGGAGCGAAGCGCTCTGCCGCCCAGCTCCTGAGATCGCGGCCGGTCAGCACCCACAGAGCTGCCCGCAACCCGTCGCCCCACACCTTGCGCCGTCCCTCCGGCAGGCAGCGCGCGCCGCAGGGCACCGCCACCGGCGTGAGGGTGATGCCACGACTGCCCGCCACCAGCCGGCCCACCAGCAGGGCCCGATTCATGTGATCGCTGCTGGTCACCAGCAGCACGTGGCGCACCCTGGCGCGCCGGAGTTCATCCACAACCGAGGTGAAGTTGGTGAGCGTGTCGGTGGCGCGGTAATCGAGGTGAACACGGGCGGCATCCAGCCCCTGCTGGCCGAACTGCCAGGCGGCGTACTCCGGGTTGCTGCCGCCGCTCACCAGCACCGGCAACCCATCCCGTCGGGCCAGCACTCCGGCGACACGCTCGCGCTCCACATCCCCGCCCAGCACCAGGATCAGCTGGGGCGGCGGCAGCGGCGGCTGCCACAGGCCCCGCGAGAGCCACACCAGCCCGCCGGCAGCCGCCAGCACCAGCAGCAGCGACGCCAGAGGACGCCGTCGGCGGCGCCCTCTGGGTCGTCGGCCCCGCGCAGAGGGCGGCCGCTGCCGCGGGCCGGCGGCGGTCATACCCCCTCCACCGGACTGGTGGGATAGAGCGGCAGCACCGGCTGCCAGGGGCCCGGCAGGGCCGTGGCATGGGCCAGCTGGCCCAGCCGCAGCAGTTCGGCGGCATCGGCTTCCGGATCCACCACAGCCGGCAGCGCGGGATCAGCCGCCGCTCCCTGCCACGGCAGCGGGTCTGCCGGCCGGAACAGCCGCGGCACCTGCAGCTCCGCCATGCCGCCGAAGGCCTGGGGATCGGGGCCATAGCAGCCGGCCACCGTGCCACGACGCGGCAGCTCCTGCTGCAGCCAGAAGCGGGCCCGCTCAGCCATGGGCCCCTGCGGGGCTGCCAGACGGCGGGCCATCAGCAGAAAACTGCTGCTGCCATGCAGCGGAATCGCCAGCTGCTGGGCCAGGGTGCGGGCCAGCACCAGGGTGAGGCGGGTGCCGGTGAAGCCTCCCGGGCCGGTGGCCACGATCAACCTGCCCAACTGCGGCCAGCGGTCTGCCGGCAGCAGCTGCTCAACACAGGTGAAGAGATCGTTGGAGAGCCGCCGGCCGAGGGGGAAGCTCAGCACCTGGAGCGGGCCGGCCTCCTCCTCCGGGCCCGGCAGGGTCTGCAGCCCCACAGCCAGGGTTTCACTGGAGCTGTGCAGGGCCAGCAGCAACGATGGGCCGGCACTCATGTGGGCACCACCAGGCCAGGGCAGAGCCGCTGCCAGCGGCCCGGTTCAGCCACGAAGCTGCCACAGGCGCGCACATCCCACTCCACACCCACCTGCCCGTCGGGCAGATCCAGCACCTGCACGTGGATACGAGGCTGTTCGGGCTGGAACACGGGGTGTGCGCTCAGATGTGGCACACCGTGCTGGCGCTCGACCGCGTGGTAGGCCTGGCACTGGTCGACCCAGCGGCAGTCCACGCAGATGCACATGCCCGGAGCCGGTGCGGATAGCGCCATTGTGGCCTGGCATCGCCTGGCCGCGCAGCGCTGGCCCATCCCCCTGGAGGCCTTCCCGCCGGGCACGGCCCTGGTGGGCGGGGCCGTGCGCGATGCCCTCCTCGACCGCCTGGGGCCGACGCCGGACCTGGATCTGGTGGTGCCAGGAGATGCGGTGGCCGTGAGCCGGCAATTGCGGCGTCGCCACGGCGGCAGTGCCGTGGTGCTCGATGCGGAGCGCTCGATCGCCCGGCTGGTGGTGCAGGGCTGGAGCCTCGACCTGGCCCGGCAGGAGGGCGACAGTCTCAGCGCCGATCTGCACCGCCGCGATTACACGATCAACGCCATGGCCCTACCGCTGGCGGAGCCGCACACCCTGGTGGATCCACTCGGTGGCGCCGCCCACCTGGCGGCTGGGGAGCTGGTGGCGGTCGCCGAGGCCAACCTGCTGGATGATCCCCTGCGGTTGCTGCGGGGCCTGCGACTGGCCAGCGAACTGGGGTTCCGGCTGGAGCCCCGCACCCATGCCTGGATCCTGCAGCACAGCCCGCGGATTCGGGGTGTAGCCGGCGAGCGGGTCCTGGCGGAACTGGAGAAGCTCGCCGCTGCTCCAGCTGGGCATCGTGGCCTGGCTGAGGTGCTCAACAGCGACCTTCTGCTTCCCTGGCAGGGCGCAGGCAGCGACCAGGAGCGCCGCAACGCTCTGGCCTTACTGGATCGCCTCAGCCTGGAACACAGCCGGCAGCTGCAGCTCACCGCGGCGGAAGCGGCGGCGGCCCTGCCGCTGGCACGGCTGGCAGCCCTGCTCGACGGCGCGGCCCTGCAGGCGCTGCGCAGCAGCCGTCGGCTGCAGCAGCGGGTGGAGCGACTGCGGCACTGGCAGACCCGCCTGGGCCTCACCGATCCAATGGGCAGCGCGGCGGCCCTGTCGGAAACGGAGCGTCTGCAGCTGCATCGCCAGCTGGAGGAGGATCTGCCCGCCCTGCTGCTGGGCTGGCCGGAGCCGGAGCCAGAGGCGGCAGTGGCGGGCTGGCTGGAGCGCTGGCGCAACCCGCGCGACCCACTCTTTCATCCACGTGCCGCGATCGATGGGGGCAGCCTGCAGCGGGAGCTGCAGCTGCGGCCCTCCCCGCAGCTGGGGGCATTGCTCGATCACCTGATGCTCGAGCAGGCCTTCGGGCGGCTGCAGGAACGCGGCGCGGTGCTGGAGCGGGCGCGGCAGTGGCTCGACGCCGAGGCCAACGATGGCGGAATGGCCCCCTGCCGTGATTAACTTCTCAGGCAAAGGCGTTTCTACGACCTGATTCGCGCCAGTTAGGGTCGCGCCACCTCGGTCAGCTTCGGAACCACGATCACGTCAAGGCGATCGCATCCGTTCAGCACCGTGCACACGACATTGCACACGGAAGTCGGGATTTCGGCACGCCGCGTCAGTCCGTGAATCGACAGTGACCCCGACCAGCCCGCAAACCAACTCGTTCCCCTCTTCCGAATCCCATGAGCGTTCGTCTGTACGTCGGCAACCTGCCGCAGAGCTTTGATGCAAAGGAGCTTGAGGCCCTGTTCGCCTCCGTGGGTGAGGGCATCCGCTTCAAGGCCGTGCAGGACCGCGAGACAGGCGCCGGCCGCGGTTTCGGCTTCGCCAACATCGACGACGAGAAGCTCGCTGATGCGGTGATCGAACAGCTCAATGGCCGTGATTTCGGCGGCAACGCCCTGCGCATCGAGCGCTCCGAGCGTCGCGATGAGCGTCGCGGCAACGACCGCCGCCCCGGCAGCCCTGCAGGCGCCCCCAGTCCTGCCCGCAAGGCCGTGAACAAGGTGGTGCACAGCGACGACGTTGTGGAGGGTGCTCCCGACCCCCGCTGGGCCGGTGAACTGGCCAAGCTGCGCAGCCTGCTGGACAACCAGAAGGCAGCGGTCTGATTCCAGTCGACCTGAACACGCCACAGACGCAGGGCGCTGCGCCAGCCATGCAGGAGCAGTTCTGGACCTGGCGCGGCCAGCACATCGCCTACATCCGGATCGACCCGGCCCAACCGGCAGCCGCGTCGATCTCCCTGAACGGCCCCCCGCAAGGGAGGGCCGTTCTCTGCATTCATGGATTCGGGGCCAACAAGGGCCACTGGCGCCACAACATCCAGGCGCTTGCAGGGTGCGGCCCCTTGGCGGCAACGGTGTATGCCATCGATCTGCTGGGCTTCGGCAACAGCAGCAAGCCCCTCTCCCAGCTGACCGGCGAAGCGCCCCTGCCGGGCGCCGTTCGCTACGGCTTCGATCTCTGGGCCGAGCAGATCGTGGACTTCTGCCGGGAGGTGATCGGCCTTGGCGCCCCTACAGCCACGCCAGAGCCCATCCAGCTGCAGCTGATCGGCAACTCCATCGGCGGGGTGGTGGCGCTCAACGCCGCCCGGCTGCTGCTGGAGCGAGGGCTGCACCCGCAGCAGCTGATCCTGATCGATTGCGCCGAGCGCGAACTCGACCTGAAGCGGCTGGCTGAACAGCCATGGCCGGCCCGGTTGGGACGCCCCCTGCTGATGGCCGTGGTGCGGCAGCGCTGGCTGGTGGGCGGTCTGTTCGGCTGGCTGGCCCGTGCCTCCGTGGTGCGCCAGGTGCTGCTGCAGGCCTACCCCACCGGCCGCAACGTGGATGCCGAGCTGGTGGAGCTGCTGCTGAGGCCCAGCCGCGATCCCGGAGCACGCGAGAGCTTCCGCGGCTTCGTGAATCTGTTCGACGACTGGCTGGCCCCGCAGCTGCTCGCCCTGCTGAGCCAGCAGGATCCGGCCGTGCCGGTCCGGCTGCTCTGGGGTGCGGCCGATCCCTGGGAACCCTTGGCCGAAGCGCAGCGCTGGCGGGCCTCGTTCGCCTGCGTCCAGGAGCTGACCGTTCTGCCCGGCCTGGGGCACTGCCCCCACGATGAAGCCCCGGAGCTGGTGAATCGGATTCTTCAGGCCTGGCTCGAATCGTGCTGGCGCTAACGCGCTGGCTCACAAAGAGGCTCTAGCGCGCTGGTTCACAAAGAGGCGCTAACGCGCCTGGGCGATCACGAACGAGCGGGGCAGATCGAGGAACTTGCCGGAGGTGGGCACGTAAGCCCGGTGATTGAACACGTCGTAATCGAGCTCTTCGATCACATCGAGGATGCCGCGGTAGAGGCGAAGGGAGGCCCACACCGGCCAGCGGGCATCCGGGGCCAGCCAGCGCACTCCCGCTTCGGAGCGGGCAAACCAATCGCGAGCGCGGGCCAGCTGAAAGCGCATCAGCTCACGCCAGCTGTCGTTGAGGGTGCCCGCCAGCAGGTCCGCTTCGCTGTAGCCGAAGCGGGCGAGATCCTCCTGGGGCAGGTAGATGCGGCCGCGGGCCCTGTCCTCGCCCACATCCCGCAGGATGTTGGTGAGCTGGTTGGCGATGCCGAGAGCCACGGCCGCTTCGCTGGTATCCGGACGCTCGCTCCACGGGGCCGATGTGTAGGCGGGATCAACACCCATCACCTCCTGGGTCATCAGTCCCACCGTGCCGGCCACGCGGTAGCAGTAGAGGTGCAGCTGCTCGAAGCTGGCGTAGCGGGTGGTGCTGAGATCCATCCGCATGCCCTCGATCATGTCGAGATAGGGCTGCAGCGGCTGGGGGTATCGCTCGAGCGTGTCCACCATCACCCGATCGAGGCCATCGCGAACCTTGCCGAGGAACAACTGGCGGGTGCGCTGCTCCCAGGCATCGAGCCGGGCCGCCAGCTCCTCCACAGGCCGCGCCATCGCCTCCGGGCTGTCCATCAGCTCATCGGTGCGGCGGCACCACACGTAGATCGCCCAGATGGCACGGCGCTTGGCCGGGGGCATCAGCAAGGTGCCGAGATAGAAGGTCTTGGCCCACTCGGCCGTTTCGCGGCGACAGGCCTCGTACGCCTCCTCGAGGGAGGGAATCGTGGCGCCGGTGGCAAGGGGAGCGGCCAGCACCGATCAGACCGCCACCGGGGTGCGGGCAGTGGCGTCGGCCGCCACGGGTGAGGCTGCGATGGCCTGGGCACACTGCTTACCGCTCAGTACCGCCCCTTCCATCGAGGCCAGGTAGCGCTGCATCGTGTAGCAACCGGCCAGGAAGAAGTTCGGAATCGGGCTGGCCTGATCGGGCCGCAGCTGCTGGCAGCCGGGCACGGTTTTGTACACGGACAGCGGCGTCTTCACCACGATCGCCTTGCGCAGCTGGGCCTGATCATCGCCGGTGAAATGCATCGGGAACAGCCGCTTGAGCTCCTCCATGGTGGCGGCCACGATCTCGTCGTCGCTGCGGCCGATCCAATCCTTGGCGGGGGCGAACACCAGCTCCAGCATCGAGCGCTCGGGATCCTCGTATTCGCGGCAGGTGTTGCTCATGTCGGCATACACGCTCAGCAGCGGGCTGCGGCTGAACAGCAGGTGATCGATCTCGGTGAGCTTGCGGTCGAACCAGAGATGGATGTTGATCACCGGTACGCCGTTGAGTCCATCCAGCTTCTTGAAATAGGGGATGTCTTTCCAGGGATCGGGGATCAGCAGCTTGAACGGATCCACGGGCATGGCGCTCACGTAGGCGTCGGCCGTGAGTGTGAAACCCTCCTTGCCCTTGATACCGCCGATACGGAAACCGCTGACGCTGCCATCAGCGTTGAGCTCGATCTCGCGCAGGGGCGCATCCAGGTGCACTTCGCCACCTCTGGCGACGACATAGTCCACGATCGGCTGGCAGAGGCGCTGCGGCGGGTTGCCATCGAGGAAAGCCATCTTGGAGCCATCGCTCTCCTGCAGGAAGCGGTTGAGCGCGGTGAGGACCACCGTGCTGGAGATCTCATCGGGATCAATGAAGTTCAGCGCCTTGGCCATGGCGATGAACACCTCGTCGTTGACGCGATCCGGGATGTTGTGCAGCTTCAGCCACTCACTCCAGGAATACTGATCGCATTCCTCCACGTAGCTCTGGCCGCGCAGCATCGCCGGCACCAGCCCCAGCCCGAAGGAAATCTTCTCGGGCCAGGTGAGCATGTCGTTGTTGCCCAGGATCGCCGCCACACCGTTGAAGGGGGCGGGGATGTCGGGGAAGTCGAAGCGGCTGTAGGTGCCCGGCGTCTCCTTCTGGTTGAAGATCATCGAGTGGCTCTTCCACTGCAGCCGGTCCTCGATGTTCAACTCCTTGAACAGCTGGCGCATGTTCCGGTAGGCGCCGAAGAAGATGTGCAGCCCGGTCTCGTACCAGTCGCCGTCCTCGTCCTGCCAGGCGGCCACCTTGCCGCCGAGCACGTCACGGGCTTCCACCACCACCGGGGTATGACCGGCGTCGCAGAGGTACTTGGCACAGGCCAGACCAGCCAGGCCAGCACCGGCAATGGCGACGCGCATGAAAAACCCCAATCAGGAGGCAACCTTAAGAGGCCCGCTCCCACCACCGGGCGCGCCACGCCATCCACAGGCAGAAACGACCGTACGAACCGTCCGGCACGCGCGCTTCCTAGAGTCGGCCTTGTGGTCGTTGGGTTCGCAGCTCAGACGCTCTTGCCCGCGCCGACCTCCAGCAGCACCGCACACACCAGCGCCGCCACCTCCATGGCCGACACCCTGATCAAGTCCACCACCCGCCACGTGCGCCTGTTCACGGCCCGAGTGGAGAACGGTCAGTTGGTGGCTGACGCCAGCCAGCTCACCCTTGATCTCGACCCAGACAACGAGTTTCTCTGGGATGCCAGCAGCCAGGAGGCTGTGCAGCAGCGTTTCCGCGAGCTCGTGGAGGCACACGCCGGCGCCGACCTCACCGACTACAACCTGCGCCGCATCGGTTCGGAGCTCGAGGGCACGATCCGGCAGCTGCTCCAGGCCGGCCAGCTGCGCTACAACCCGGATTGCCGGGTGCTGAACTACTCGATGGGCCTGCCCCAGAGCCCCGCAACGGCATGAGCCGATCCCCCTACGGCCGCAGCGACTACCGCGGGCGCGATCCTGAGCAGGACCTCTACGACAGACAACCGCGCAGCCGCGAGGCGGCCGGAGCTGGCCGCTGGGGACGAAACGACGACCCCTACGACGACCCGGCCAGCGGTCGGCGCGGTGGACGCAACCGCTCTGGTGGTGGCAGCGGTCCCGGTGGCGGCCCCGGCGGTCCTCAGGGCAGCGGTCCCGGCGGCATGGGGTCGTTCCAGTTCAATGTGGCCACCGTGGCGGTGCTGGCCGGTGTGCTGATCGTTGGCATCGGCATCGGCACCGGTCTGTCCAGCACCACCCAGGGCGACCAGGGCAACATCGCCAGCTCGCAGCAGCTGGATATGGCCGTGCCCGATCCGGAGTTCTGCCGCCAGTGGGGGGCCAGCGCCTTCGTGATGGACATCGAGCTGTACACCACGATGAACCCCAGTTCCAGCTTCGTGACCCAGCCCGCCCTCAAGCCGGGCTGCGTGATCCGCCGCGAGAACTGGAGCGTGTTGCAGAAGGAGGGCGCTGTGACCGCCGAGCAGATGCGGCAGTGCAAGCAGCGGATGAACACCTTCGCCTACATCGGCTCGGTGAAGGACAAGCCGATCGTGCGCTGCGTCTACCAGACCGATATCAGCGAGAACAAGTTCCTGACCAAGGGCGTGGCCGACGACACAGTTGGCGTGACCCCTGAAGCCGATCAGTTCTGATCAGCCCTGACCAGAACCGACAAGAACTGATCAGAACTGATCAGACCGTGGCCGCCGGCTCCTCGGCGGCGGCCGGCGGCTGGTTCTGCAGCAGCGGCCGGCGCAGGGGGCTGTCAGGGCTGGCGAACACCGGCAGGATCTCGCGGCGGAAGGCTTCAGCGGCCCGCGAGCAATAGCGAGCCGGGTGGGTGATCAGCTTGAGCTGGCGGCGCACGGAGAGATCCGCCAGGGCAGGCCGATACAGGCTGCCCGCCGCCAGCTCCCGTTCGATCGACACCACCGGCAGGAAGGCGGCCCCGAGACCGCTCTGAACAGCGTTCTTGATCGCCTCGAACGAGTTGAGCTCCATCTCGATCTTCAGGCGCGCCACATCCAGGCCGGAGCGAGCCAGCAGCTGGTCCACCATCTTGCGGGTGGTGGACTGGGCATCCAGGCAAACAAAGCCCAGCCGGTAGAGGTCGTCCTTGCTGAGTTCCGGCAGGCGCGCCAGGGGGTGCTTGGTGGGCAGCACCAGGGCGAGCTCATCGCTGGCGTAGGGCACCACCTGCAGCAGCTCGTTGAGGTCGGCCGGCAGTTCACCGCCGATGATCGCCAGGTCGACCTGACCGTTGGCCACGCTCCAGCCCGTGCGCCGGGTGCTGTGCACCTGCAGCTGCACCGCCACCTCCGGGTACTTCTGGCGGAACAGCCCGATCATGCGCGGCATCAGATAGGTGCCGGTGGTCTGGCTGGCGCCGACGATCAGGGAGCCGCCGCGCAGGTTGTGCAGATCATCGAGTGCTCGGCATGCCTCCTGGCACTGGCTGAGGATCCGATCGCAGTAGCTCAGCAGCAGGTGGCCCGCCTCAGTGAGCTGCGCCTTGCGGCCACCCCGGTCGAACAGGGAGACATCCAGCTGCTTCTCCAGGTTCTGGATCTGGAGACTGACCGCCGGCTGCGTCACATACAGGCTGTCGGCCGCCTTCTTGAAACTGCCCTCGCTGGCGATGGCCCGCAGGATGCGCAGCTGGTCGAGGGTGAACGGCAGGTCAGCCATGAAGGGCGGCCATGGGGAATCGCGGGGCGCTCTCCGGCTCGAGCGATGAACTTTAGGAGCCTCCCCAGGGATTGGGCGGACGGGCTGAGGGCGGACCCATTTCGCCACAATCGCTCCACTCCCGCGCCGCCGGCATGGACGCCTCCAACCTCCACCACAGCAGCTGGGTGATGCTCGCTCTTCTGCTGGCCTTCGCCGTGGTGCACAGCGGCGGCGCCTCCCTGCGGGTCTGGGGAGTGGAGCGAATCGGCGAGCGGGCCTGGCGCCTGCTGTTCGCCGCCGTGAGCATTCCCTCAGCCGTGATCGTGATCGGCTACTTCCTGGCCCACCGCTACGACGGCGTGCGCCTCTGGAACCTGCAGGACCAGCCCTGGATCGTGCCGCTGGTCTGGGGCGGCACCGCCATCAGCTTTCTGTTCCTCTATCCGGCCACCTACAACCTGCTGGAGATCCCGGCGGTGCTCAAGCCGCAGGTGCGGCTCTACGCCACGGGAATCATCCGCATCAGCCGCCATCCGCAGGCGGTCGGTCAGATCCTCTGGTGTGCCACCCACCTGCTCTGGATCGGCAGCAGCTTCATGGTGGCGGCCTGCGTCGGCCTGATCGCACATCACCTCTTCGCCGTCTGGAACGGCGATCGCCGCCTGGCCAACCGCTTCGGGCCCGCCTTCGAGGAGCTGAAGGCCAGCACCTCCGTGATCCCGTTCCGGGCGGTGCTCGATGGCCGCCAGCAGCTTGTGCTGAACGAGTTCCTGCGGCCGGCCCAGCTGGGCATCGCCATTGCCATCGGCGTGTTCTGGTGGGCCCATCGCTTCATCGGTGCCGGCGCCACCGCCTTCAGCCGCACCGGCCTGGCCCACTGGCTGGGCTGAACGTGCTGTACTAAACACCCATGCAATGGCTCCCACACAGCGACCAGACGGCCACGCCGGTCTGCCTACACTCGGCCTGACTGCCCCAGCGCTGGATGCCCTCGCCCGCCGAAATCGCCTGGCTGATCCCGGTGTTGCCCCTCGCGGGCGCCTGCCTGGTGGGTTTGGGGCTGATCAGCTTCAACCGCACCGTGAACCGCTTGCGCAAGCCGGTGGCACTGCTGCTGATCAGCTGCGTGGGTGCCGCAGCGGTGCTCAGCTTCGCCGTGCTGGCGCAACAACTGGCCGGGGCAGGCCCCACCGAAGTGCTGTTCAACTGGGCCAGCGCCGGCAGCTTCAACCTGCAGATGGGCTTCCGCGTCGACGCGCTCGGCTCCGTGATGCTGGCGCTGGTCACCACCATCGCCCTGCTGGTGATGGTCTACTCCGATGGCTACATGGCCCACGACAAGGGCTATGTGCGCTTCTTCACCTATCTGGCCCTGTTCAGCAGTTCGATGCTGGGCTTGGTGATCAGCCCCAACCTGCTCGAGATCTACGTGTTCTGGGAGCTGGTGGGCATGTGCTCCTACCTGCTGGTTGGCTTCTGGTATGACCGCGACGGGGCCGCCAACGCCGCCCAGAAGGCGTTTGTGGTGAACCGGGTGGGCGACTTCGGCCTGCTGCTCGGAATCCTGGGCCTGTTCTGGGCCACCGGCAGCTTCGGCTTCGAGGAGATCGGCGCCCGCCTGCAGGAGGCCGTGGCCGGCGGCAGCATCAGTACCACCGTGGCGGTGATCCTCTGCCTGCTGGTGTTCATGGGGCCCATGGCCAAGTCGGCCCAGTTCCCACTGCACGTGTGGCTGCCTGATGCCATGGAGGGTCCCACGCCGATCTCGGCCCTGATCCACGCCGCCACGATGGTGGCCGCCGGGGTGTTCCTGGTGGCGCGGCTGCAGCCGGTGTACGTGCCGTTCCCGCAGGTGCAGCTCTTCATCGCCGTGATCGGCACGATCACACTGTTTCTGGGGGCCTCGATTGCCCTCACCCAGATGGACCTCAAGAAGGGCCTGGCCTACAGCACCGTGTCCCAGCTGGGCTACATGATGCTGGCCATGGGCTGCGGCGCCCCGGTGGCGGGCATGTTCCACCTGGTGACCCACGCCTTCTTCAAGGCGATGCTGTTCCTCGGCTCGGGCTCGGTGATCCATGCCATGGAGGAGGTGGTGGGCCACGAGCCGGTGCTGGCCCAGGACATGCGCCTGATGGGCGGCCTGCGGCGCTGGATGCCGGTGACGAGCACCACCTTCCTGATCGGCTGCATCGCCATCGCCGGCATCCCGCCCCTGGCTGGCTTCTGGAGCAAGGACGAGATCCTTGGCCAGGCCTTCAACACCTATCCCCTGCTCTGGGCGATGGGCTTCATCACCGCCGGCATGACCGCCTTCTACATGTTCCGGCTCTACTTCCTCACCTTTGAGGGCGAGTTCCGCGGCACCGACAAGGCCGTGCAAGCCCAGCTGCTGGCGGCCGCGGGCAAGGGTGGCGAGGCAGACCACGGCGATGACCACGGCCATGCCCATGCCTCCCACCCCCATGAATCCGGCTGGCAGATGGCCATGCCTCTGGCGGTGCTGGCGGTGCCGTCCGTACTGATCGGTCTGCTCGGCACCCCATGGAACAGCCGCTTCGCCTTCCTCGTGGATCCCGAAGAGGCGGCCCACATGGCCAAGCACTTCAGCTGGGGCGAGTTTCTGCCCCTGGCCGGCGCCTCCGTGGCGATCTCGCTGGTGGGCATCACGGTGTCAGTGCTGGCCTACGCCCTGCACAAGCTCGATCTGGCCACGACCGTGGCGGCTCGCTTCCCAGCGGTGAACGCCTTCCTGGCCAACAAGTGGTACCTGGACGACATCAACGACAAACTCTTCGTGCAGGGCAGCCGCAAACTGGCCCGTTCGGTGCTTGAGGTGGATTCCAAGGTGGTGGACGGCGTCGTCAACCTCACCGGCCTGGTGACCCTCGGCAGTGGCGAAGGCCTCAAGTACTTCGAAACCGGCCGGGCCCAGTTCTATGCGCTGATCGTGTTCGGCGGGGTGATCGCTCTGGTGGTGTTGTTCGGGGCGCTGGGGTGATTGCGGAGCGGCCGCGGCCCAGGGGCCGAATGCCGCTCTGCAATCACCCCAGCACCGAAGGCGAGGGCCTGGCTATAGGAGCTCCTCCGCCAGGGGCTCACCTTCTCACCCCCGCCCCTCCACCTGAGGGGTGTGTCCCGGGGGGGGGGGGGGGCACACCCAGCGGCCGGGAGCCGCCCCGGCCCGCCAACCCAGA
>Ga0310334_100292_pt1 | contig 14483 bp, 13 predicted proteins | sample LakMicMIDCLREDC7_FD_195548 | JGI IMG/M metagenome (GOLD analysis project Ga0310334, IMG submission 195548) | Enriched freshwater cyanobacterial communities from Lake Michigan, Michigan, United States - MI23.DCL.RED.C7 (v2) (version 2) | ecosystem: Environmental > Aquatic > Freshwater > Lake...
GCCAGGGCCCCCACCCCGACGGCTCCCCCCTGCAGGAGCACTGGCAGATCGCCGAGCGCCTCGGCTTGGTAGACACCGAGCGCTCCGTGCGCATCGCCCAGAGCCGCTTTGTGACCCTGCTGGGCCAGGGCGCCCGTCTGGAGCGGGCCCTGATCAACTTCATGCTGGATCGCCACAGCAGCGCCGGCTACCGGGAGGTGATGCCGCCGATCCTGGTGAACACCGCCAGCCTCACCGCCTCAGGCCAGCTGCCGAAATTCGCCGAGGAGAGCTTCCGCTGCGACGGCGACGACCTCTGGCTCACCCCCACCGCCGAGGTGCCGCTCACCTCGCTGCACCGCGACGAGGTGATCCCGGCCGAGCAGCTGCCGTTGCGCTACGCCGCCTACACCCCCTGCTTCCGCCGCGAGGCCGGCTCCTACGGCCGCGACACCCGCGGCCTGATCCGCCTGCACCAGTTCAACAAGGTGGAGATGTACTGGTTCACCCGGCCAGAAGACTCCGACACCGCCCACGAGCAGCTCACCCGCGACGCCGAAGGCGTGCTTGAGGCCCTCGAGCTCCCCTACCAGCGCATCGAGCTCTGCGGCGGCGATCTGGGCTTCTCCGCCGCCCGCACCTACGACCTCGAGGTGTGGCTGGCGGGCGCCGGCACCTACCGCGAAATCTCCAGCTGCAGCACCTGCGCCGATTTCCAGGCCCGCCGCGCCTCGATCCGCTTCAAGGAGGGCAAGGGCACCAAACTGGTGCACACCCTCAACGGCAGCGGCCTGGCCATCGGCCGCACCATGGCCGCCCTACTGGAGCACGGGCAGCAGGAGGATGGGTCGGTGCGACTGCCGGAGGTGCTGCAGCGTTACTTCGGCTCCAGCCATCTGACAGCGGAAACAAAATTAGGTTATACATAGGATGTCTTTAGGCGCTCCGACTAGCTAGAGCCTCACCCTTGTACCAGCCGATTCAGCCACCTTCGACCAGCGGACGGCAGCGATTCCTGCTGCATCTCCTGAGTAGGCCGCGAAGGAAGATTCGGCAAGGGGGCTTCGCCATGCTGGTGGGGATCCTGGTGGTGCTGGGGCTGATTGTGGCCTCGGGCTCGCTGGTGTCGGTGATGAATGGCGGCCTCCTGGCCATCAGCGGCGACAGCGCCGCCAACAAGGCCCAGGCCGTGGCCGAATCCGGCGCGGACCAGATCATCGCCGTGCTCAACCAACCGGAGAACCGCAAGTTGCTGGTGTCCGGCGATGTAGCCCCCACCACCACCAACTGGACCACCAGCAACGAGAGCCTGCGGAGCCCCTGCGTATCCATCAGTAATAAAAGGCCGGGCATTAACGAAGATGGCTATCCCTCCAGCCAAGCGGTGGCCTTCGCCGATGGAAACTTCCGCAACCTCTCCAACATCAGCCAGTCTGGCACTGGCGACCGGCGTTTCGCGCTGAAGGCGGTGCGTTATTCCACCGGAATCAACGGCGACACCAACCGCCGTGGGATCTACCGCACTTACAACATCGGCTCCCCCACAGCCAAGGCCACTGCTGGCACCGTACCCAGCGGCAGCACCTTCAGCGATCTGGTGAACCTCAGCGATCCCGACAGCAACGGCAGCCAGTTACCAGGCACCAACACCGGCCTGATCGCGATCACGGTGGAAGGGCGTGTTTATCGCAATGGCAACCAGGTGGGCAGTTCCACGGTGACCAAGGAATACGAAGTGATCCCCAAATGCTGTGGCGGCTCCTTCGGTTCGAACGGTTCGGGCGGCAAGAACGCCACCGGTAGCTCACTGGGCTCGGACAGCCGCTACTGCGGCGTGGATTTCGGCATGATCGCGGGAATCAATGGCGGCAAATTCTGGAGCTACTATTCCAACGACAAATACACACAACGCAATGCCGACAACCAGGTCGTCAACCTCAACAACATACTGGGCATTGTCAGCGCAAATGGAGACCCTTTTGGCCGCGCCAACGCAACGATCAGCCCTCGCAATGTTGGCTGCCGCGTGATTCCCGGGCCCTGTTCCACCACCAGCGATGTTTACGTTTCGGGCTACACTGATCGCACCCTTTATGGAGCGATTCCAAACACCACCAACGCCGACTTCACATCGCTGACAGACATTGCCGGCACCTCGGCCTCCGGGGTGGCGATTGTGCCGCTCTTTCTGTCCACAGGCCTTCCCACAGTGGCCTCCCGCTACGGGATGTTCCTCTCAACATCGTCCCCAACCCCGCCAGCCAATCGCATCTGGGCCTCACGACCGGCGGCCCGCATTGGGGCATCAAACTACCCAAGCTTCACTTCGATCGCCACCTCCAAGCTCGTACTCCGCACCCGCAACGACACCAGCCCTCCAAGGGTGGAATTCTGCGACGCCACTTACACCCGAGACTGCTTATCCACCTCAACCGTCAGTTCCTGGGCTGAGGTTTCCACCGCCGGCACCCTCACGATCGGCGATGACTTCGGCAGCGATAGCTACAGCGGCCGCACCGGCAATGTGAATCGCTGGGTATCGGACTGGAAGGAAACCGAACCAACCACAACCACCAGCACCGAGATCGCCACAGGTCCCCCTACGCCCAACTCTGGCAGCGTAGCGATCACCAGCGGCGCCCTGCGACTCACCGGCGGGAGCAGCGCCACCCGCTCGATCGAGCGGGTGATCAACCTGCATGCGTTGCAGAGCCCCTCCCTGCAATTCAAATACACCAGCTCATCCCTAACCGGCACCAAGCCACTGATCGTGGAGTACTCCACTGACAATGGAGCCACCTACTACGAGCTCGCCTCCCTACCGGCCACCACGACCTCGGGCACCACCCAGCGCTTCGAGCTCATAGCCCCCACCGCCACCCAGCCGAACGCACCAACCCCCCAGACCGGCTACACCAGGATCCGCTTCCGGCTCGGTGACACATTCGCGTCCACCGAGTGGGTGGGCATCGATGATGTCGAAATCGTCAAGTCCGATGGCGACATCTTGCGTTACGACGACTGGTGCCAATACAGCAGCACATTCCCCACCACCTCCCAGTTCACCGGCGGCTTCCACTGCCTAGGACCCTCGCTGAGCTTCTCGCAAGGCGGCACTTTCATTGTGGACACCAGTGGTGGATCTCTGAGTTGGCATTACAACGATCCCAGCGACACCCGCGGCAGCGGCGTGAACCTGCCTACTTTGCCCGTAATCTTCATGGCTAATGGGGCCACCCTGCAGCACGTGAACTGCAGCTCAGTGGGCATTCCACCCACGGGCCCAGTGACCCCATCCGACAACTGCCCCACGCCGATTCCCGACAACGTGTACTCCGTGGTCGGCGAACAGGATATGTTCAACATCTTCGGCCGCGACACCAGTCCTGGGGGCACCGGCTCCACCAGCATGCAGTGGATCCAGATCGGCTCATTCGCAAACAAAGACAACGCCCCAGGAAAAATTGCCGGCGCCTGGTTCTACATGCCCTATGGCGCGATCTATCTGATCGCCGATCAATGCGGCGGCACCGGCGGCACCGTGAACTTCGCCGATCCCGACGGCTGGAATTTTGGGGGTCGGCTCTGGATGCGTTACATCATTCCCTGCGGCACCAATTACTTCCGCGTTCCGCCATCCTCCTCCAGCAACCTTGATGGCCTACTGGGACTATCCTCGTCCGTTGGCATCCTCACCGGTGATGTGACCTTCGTGAGCTGGAACAGCTTTGATTGGGTGGCCCGGGCCCCCGTCAGCTCGCGTCTCAACTCCAGCCTGTGATGGATCGCCTGCGCAGCACCGGTAGGCGTTCCCCTGATCGGGGGCGAGGCCAAGCAGGCTTCTCATTGACCGAGCCGATGGTGCTGCTACTGATGCTCACCGTGGCCATGCTGGCGGCGGCTTCGATTTTTTCCTCAGCGATGCGGAGTTTCACCACATCCCGCAAGGTGAGCGAAATGGAGATCGCCATTGATAAGAACATCTCCGAGATCAAACAGCTCTCCCGGCAGTTCACCTGTTGCAGCGGCACCTGCACGACCACCGTGCCCACCACCTATGGTCCGGGCCAGGCCTGTGCCACCAACGATAGCCGCGACGACCGCTACTACTATCCCCAGCTTGATCTCACCACCACCACAACCAACTTTACAAACACCACAACCAGTGTGGAACCAGCAGCCGTCGATCAAATTTGCTCCGTGGGCAACAACACGAATTTCATGACTCCCTTCAAAACGGCGGTCGATTCCACGGGAGCGGCCAGCAAGACCACCCGGACAACCACGATCAAAACCGACAGCATCCACACCCTTGAGGTCACTTACAGTGATGCCGGCCGCGTGATCCGTTCGTTAGTTGTGGTGCCGGTGATGGCCAATTACTGCCCATGAGAGTTGATCATTCCTGGCAGCATGGAAGGCCTCAGCAGCGGTTGAGAACGAGAGCGGAATCCGGGCTCACCCTATTGGAATTGATGGTGGTTGCTTCCATCATCGTGCTCGTTTCGGCCATCGTGGTGCCGATCAGCCGCGCTCCCTACCGGCGCGATGTGCTCAACGACGCCACGCTTCGCTTGGAGGCTTGGCTGCTGGAGGTGAGCCGCAAGCCCAATGCCGAAGGCCAGCCCTGCACGGTGACCTTCAGCACCGGCTCTAACCGGAGCGGCGGTGACCAGCTGGCCTCGGTGAGCCCCACCACCTGTGCCACCGAAGCGGTGCTCTCCCTGCCCACGGCCCAGGGGCAGACCTTTTCCGTGGGCGCTACCAGCAACACCGTGGTGTTCACCCGCCGCAATTCCACCACTTCCGATGAGAACGTGGACGTGAAGCTCGCCACCTCCTCCCTCACGGCCCTGCGCTGCGTGCGGGTCGTGGCCATCTCCGGGCTATTACGGGTGGGTCTTAACAACAGCAGCGCCGATGTGAGCCAGACCTGCAATCGCTGGAATGTCCTTTAATCCCCGCCGCCCCCTTCACCCTGGTTCCGACCAGGCCTTCAGCCTGGTCGAATTGCTGGTGGCCGTTGCGGTGTCGGCGACGGTGATCAGCATGGCCGCCATCCTGGCGATCAATTACATGAAAACCAGCAACACGGCCAAATGGGTGGCCCAGACCCAGCAGGATGTTTCGCGGCTCAGCCGCTTTCTCAAGACCGAAGTCAATGAAGCCTGCCTCGTGCAGGTTGACTCGGCTCCGAGCACCAGCACCGCTTCCCCCTGCAGCCCCACAGGAACCGCTTGCAGCACCGCGGCCGGAACCACCCTCTATCTGCTGGTTCCGGTAACCCTGGCGGACGGGAGCGTGACCTACCGCGTGATCTCCTACAGCCGCAATGGCAGCGACCTGCGCCGAGACGGTCCGCTGATCGCCGCGGACGGCACTCTCGACACCACCAAGGATGAGTCCAACGTGGTGGTGATGGACAACCTGGTGAATGGCAGCGGCGGCTTCATTCCCTCCGTAGACAGCTCCTGCACCACCGCCACCTTGGATGTGCAGTACGCGGTTCCCAACGGCGGTGGCACTGTGACCCGCACCCACGTGTTCCCAATCGGCCTGAACTTCACCAAGATCTGAACCTGCCGCCCACGGGCCCCAGCAGGCTGCCGGCCACGCCCCAAGCGCGGGAACCCGGCCTGCCAGGCCGGCCGCCGGGATCCGGCGGACTCCACAATGGGTCCACTTGGCTAAAGGCCTGATGGGCGTTCTCACCGCACTGGCGATCCTGGCGGGGCTGATCGTGGTCCATGAGGCGGGCCATTTTCTGGCGGCCACCTGGCAGGGAATCCGGGTGAGCGGCTTCTCGGTGGGCTTCGGGCCGGCCCTGCTGCAGCGCAGCCGCCGCGGCGTGGTGTACGCCCTGCGGGCCATCCCCCTGGGGGGCTACGTGGCCTTCCCCGACGAGGACGAGGACAGCCCCTTCCCCGCCGATGACCCCGACCTGCTGCGCAACCGGCCGCTGCACCAGCGGGCCCTGGTGATCGCCGCCGGCGTGATCGCCAACCTGCTGCTGGCCTGGGCCGTGCTCGTGGCCCAGGGCGTAGTGGTGGGGATTCCGGCGGGCTTCAGCACCACTCCCGGCGTGCTGGTGGCCGGGGTTCAGGACGGCCAGCCCGCCGCCCTCGCCGGCCTCAAGGCGGGCGACCGGATCGTGCAGGTGGGGAGTGCGCCCCTGGCGGGGGGCCAGCAGGCCGTGGCCGATCTGGTGGAAACGATCCGCTCCTCGTCCGGCAAGGGCCTGGCCCTCCAGGCCCAACGGGGCGACCAAAAACTGAACCTCACCCTCACCCCATCCGACCTGGGCGGCATCGGCCGGGTGGGGGCCCAGCTGCAACCCAATGGCAGCGAGGTGTTCCGCCGCGCCCGCGGGCCGCTTGAGCCGATCCGCCGGGCCAACCACGACCTCCTCGCCCTCACCCGCCGCACGGTGGAGGGCTTCGGCAACCTGATCACCCACTTCGGCGAAACGGCCGGCCAGGTGTCCGGCCCCGTGAAGATCGTGGCGATGGGGGCCTCGCTGGCCCACCAGGGGGGCGCCAGCCTCTTCCTTTACACCGCCCTGATCTCGATCAACCTGGCGGTGCTCAACGCCCTGCCGCTGCCGATGCTGGATGGCGGCCAGTTCGCCCTGCTGTTGATCGAGGGCCTGCGCGGTCGGCCCCTGCCACAGCGCTTCCAGATGGCCTTCATGCAGTCGGGCTTTGTGCTGCTGGTGGGGCTCAGCCTGGTGCTGATCGTGAAAGACACCAGCCAGCTCCCGGCCGTCCAGCAGTTGCTCGGCAACTGAAACCAGCCCGCATCGAACCCGCCCGCGCCACGCGCTAAGGTTGCAAACTCCTCTACGACCCGAGCACCTGGCCGCATGGCGAAGAAGTCGATGATCGCGCGCGATGTGAAGCGCCAGAAGATGGTGGATCGGTTCGCCGCCAAGCGCACGGCCCTGAAGGCCGCCTTTGAGGCCGCCGCCGACCCGATGGAGCGGCTCGAAATCCACCGCAAGATTCAGGCCCTGCCCCGCAACAGCGCCCGCGTGCGCCTGCGCAACCGCTGTTGGGCCACCGGCAAGCCCCGGGGTGTGTATAGCGATTTCGGCCTCTGCCGCAACCAGCTGCGCGAACGGGCCCACAAGGGCGAACTGCCCGGTGTGGTGAAGTCCAGCTGGTGATCGCCGCTTCAGGCGGTTCACCCGGCTGACGATGGCTGGGCCAAACCGAGGGGCTGGCGCGGATCCCGGCCAGCCCTCCGAACACTGGCCCATTCCCTGGTGGATTCAGGCCTACGCCAAGGGGTGGTTTCCCATGGCCGATTCCACCAGCGGCCGCTTGGCGCTCTGGCGCAGTCGCTCCAGGGCCCTGATCCCCTTGGATCAAACGTTTCGCGTGCCCCGCTCCGTGCGGCGCCACCTCGATCAGCACAGCTTTCAGCTGAGCCTCAACCGATCCTTTGAGGCGGTGCTCAGCGGCTGTGCCGATCGCCCCGACACCTGGATCAGCGGCGAATTGGGCCGGATTTATGGCCAGCTGCATCGGGCCGGATGGGCCCACAGCGTCGAGGTCTGGCAGGGGCAGGAGCTGGCCGCCGGGCTGCTGGCGATCGGGATCGGTGGCTGCTGGATCGGCGAATCGATGATGCATCGGCGGGCCCATGCCGGCAACGCGATGCTGGTAGGCCTGGTGGAAGCTCTGGGGGCGAGTGGCTTCAGCCTGTTCGATGTGCAGCTCAGCAACCCGCATCTGGAGCGCTTCGGCTGCCGTGAGATCGATGACTCGGCCTACATGGCCCTGCTGAGGGCGGCCCGCTCCCATCCCACGACCCTGCGGCTGGGGGAGTCCGTGGTGGCCTGTGAAGGCTGGATGCGAGAATGAGGCGGACAACAAAAAAGGACATAAAGCCCAGTGCAAGGACAAACGCAGTCGGTCTCCTTTGATGGTCGGGAGATCCGACTGACCACCGGTCGTTTCGCCCCCCAGGCCGGGGGTTCGGTGTTGGTTGAGTGTGGCGATACATCCGTTCTCGTCACCGCCACCCGCTCCGGCGGCCGCGAAGGCATCGATTTCCTCCCCCTCACCTGCGACTACGAAGAAAGGCTCTACGCCGCCGGTCGCATCCCCGGCAGCTTCTTCCGCCGCGAAGCGCGCCCCCCCGAGCGGGCCATCCTCACCACCCGCCTGATCGATCGCCCCCTGCGGCCCCTCTTCCCCTCCTGGATGCGGGACGACATTCAGGTGGTGGCCACCGTGCTCTCCCTCGATGAGCGCGTTCCCCCCGATGTGCTCGCCGTGACCGGCGCCTCCATCGCCACCCTGCTCGCCAAGATCCCCTTCGCCGGTCCGATGGCGGCCGTGCGGGTGGGCCTGCTGGGCGACGACTTCGTGCTCAACCCCAGCTACCGCGAAATTGAACGCAGCGAACTTGATCTCGTGGTGGCTGGCACCCCCTCCGGTGTGGTGATGGTGGAGGCCGGCGCCAACCAGCTGCCCGAGCAGGACGTGATCGAGGCGATCGACTTCGGCTACGAGGCCGTGGGCGAACTGATCAAGGCCCAGCTCCAGCTGCTGAGCGATCTGGGCATCGAGCAGGTGCTTCCCGAGCCCAAGGTGGAAGATCCCGCCCTGCCCACCTTCCTGGAGAAGGAATGCGCCAAGCCGATCGGTGAGGTGCTCAAGCAGTTCAGCCAGACCAAGGCCGAGCGCGATGGCAAGCTCGATGTGATCAAGGCCGCCGTGGGCGAGAAGATCGCCGCCCTCAAAGACGACGACGCTGTCCGTCTGGTGGTGTCCGGCAACAACAAGGTGCTGGGCAACAGCTTCAAGAGCCTCACCAAGAAGTTGATGCGCGAGCAGATCCTCAAGGAGGGCAAGCGCGTCGATGGCCGCAACCTCGATGAAGTGCGTCCGATTCAGGCGGCCGCCGGCGTGCTGCCCAAGCGGGTGCATGGCTCAGGCCTGTTCCAGCGGGGTCTCACCCAGGTGCTCTCCTGCGCCACCCTCGGCACCCCAAGCGATGCCCAGGAGCTCGACGACCTCAACCCGTCGACCGAGAAGACCTACCTGCACCACTACAACTTCCCGCCGTTCTCGGTGGGCGAAACCCGGCCGATGCGCTCCCCCGGTCGCCGCGAGATCGGCCATGGCGCCCTGGCCGAGCGGGCCCTGGTGCCGGTGCTGCCCAGCAAGGAGAGCTTCCCCTACGTGCTGCGGGTGGTGTCGGAGTGCCTCAGCTCCAACGGCTCCACCTCGATGGGTTCGGTGTGCGGCAGCACCCTGGCCCTGATGGATGCGGGCGTGCCCCTCAAGGCCCCCGTGAGCGGCGCCGCCATGGGTCTGATCAAGGAAGGCGACGAAGTGCGCATCCTCACCGACATCCAGGGCATCGAGGACTTCCTCGGTGACATGGACTTCAAGGTGGCCGGCACCGAAAAGGGCATCACCGCCCTGCAGATGGACATGAAGATCACCGGCCTGGCGGTCAAGACCGTGGCCGAAGCCGTGAACCAGGCCCGCCCGGCCCGGCTCCACATCCTCGAGAAGATGCTCGAGGCGATCGATAAGCCCCGCGACACCCTCTCGCCCCATGCCCCGCGCCTGCTCAGCTTCCGGATCGACCCCGAGCTGATCGGCACCGTAATCGGCCCCGGCGGCCGCACGATCAAGGGCATCACCGAGCGCACCAACACCAAGATCGACATCGAGGATGGCGGCATCGTGACCATCGCCAGCCACGATGGCGCCGCGGCCGAGGAGGCCCAGCGCATCATCGAGGGCCTCACCCGCCGGGTGAGCGAGGGCGAGGTGTTCAGCGGCTCGGTGACCCGCGTGATCCCGATCGGTGCCTTCGTGGAGATCCTCCCCGGTAAGGAGGGGATGATCCACATCTCCCAGCTCTCCGAATCCCGCGTGGAAAAGGTGGAGGATGTGGTGAATGTGGGCGATCAGGTGACGGTGCGGGTGCGGGAAATCGACAACCGCGGCCGCATCAATCTCACCCTGCGCGGCGTTCCCCAGCAGGATCAACCGGCCACCTGAGGCTCAGGCTGATCAGCAACGAAAAGCGGCCCTCCTGGGGCCGCTTTTTTGATGCTTAGATTTCACACTTTAAGAAAAGCTATGCGGGGAGATTACCCTGCCTGGTTCAGATGAATTCGGCATTCGCATTGAGGAACATATCAAGAAATGTCCCCGGTTCGAGGGCACTGGGAAATTGCATTCCCACGAATGTTGCGCCGGAAACAACATCCACCCAACGCACCGTCGATGCCATGGTGATCGCCCCGGCGCCTTGACGCGCACGAAGCTTCAGACGAACCTCGCTTCCCTTGCGCTCATGGAAGCTGTTGCGGCCGAGGGAAATGGAGGCGCCGGAGCGGCTGATGTCCCACAACTGGCCGGAATACAGGGTGCCATCGACACCATTGATCTCGGCCCGCACCATCGACAACGGCGGTGTGCGTCGATGTTCAAGCCTGGGCTGGTAGCCCGTTGAGCCTGCAGGCCCAGGGGACGGCGGGCTCGACTGGCCGCCCCCGCCCATTCGGAACGCATCAAAAAGACCCACCATATCCAGCCATGTAGAAACCAACCTACAAGCAGATTACATGAACCCAGGCAAAGGGGGAGGAGCCGTTGGAAAGTTGACGCTCATCCGCAGCAGGGATGCCAAACAACAGGGCGGAAGCCCATCCCCTCAGCCTTCACGCTCCACAGCCAGGGCCGCCAGGGCCCGCCGACACACCTCGCCATGGACCGCTCCATGGCTGGCGATCAGGCAGCCCGCCTGGTTCACATCGCCCGTGTTGTAGGCCAGGGCACGGCCGTCGGCATGGCTGAAGGCGCCGCCGGCCGCCCGCAGCACCGCCTCGGGGGCCGCCATGTCCCAGTCCTTCGGTGCCGTGCGCCCCGACAGGGAAACATAAAGATCGGCCTCGCCGCGCAGGATCGTGGCCACCTTGCCCCCCACGCTGCCCATCGCCCGGCTGGAGGCTGTGCCGATCGCCTCCAGCAGCTGCTCCAACCGCGGATCCCGGTGGTTGCGGCTGGCCACCAGCACCATCTCCTCGCAGCGGCGGCGTTCACTCAACTGCGGCGGGGTGCGGCTGCCCAGCCGATCCTCCCGCCAGGCTCCTGCCGGCTGCCCCCCCTCGCCAAGCAGCCCGAACCAGAGTTCCTCCAGCTCCGGCAGCAGCACCACCCCCAGCACCGGCTGGCCCTGCCGCACCAGTGCCAGGTGCACGGCGTACTCACCCGTGCCCTGCAGGAAATCGCGGGTGCCATCGAGAGGATCCAGGATCCACAGCCACTCCGCCGCCAGGGGTTCACCGGGCCGCAGCTGCTGTTTGGCGGTCTCCTCACTCAGCACCGTCCAGGGGGCATCGGGATAGGCCGCGGCCAGTCCCTCAAGCAGCCATTGGTTCACCGCCAGATCGGCGGCCGAGACCGGCCCGTCCCCGCCCTCTTCCACCGCCAGGACCGGCGGGAAGCCGAAGGGGGGCTCAAGGCCCCGGCCATAGGCCCGCAGGATGTCGGCAGCCCCCCAGGCCAGCCGGCGCAGTTCGACCAGCAGGGTGTCGAGGCTGATCCCCGCCGGCAGGCTGGGGACCGCTGACGGCGCAGGGCTAAGGGGCATCATGGAGGGGTAAAGGGGCATTGTGCAGGAGCCGTGAGCGTGCGGGAGTCGGTGCCGCCAGCGGAGCCAGCAGAGCCAGCGGAGCCAGCAGATCGTGCGGAGCCTCGGGCCAACGCCGCCGGCGCCACCAGCGATGAGCCCTGCGGCGGCACGCTTTATGTGGTGGGAACACCGATCGGCAACCTCCAAGACCTCTCACCGCGGGCCCGGCGGGTGCTTGAGCAGGCCGATCGCATCGCCTGCGAAGACACCCGCCACAGCGGCCTGCTGCTGAGCCGGCTGGGCATCCGCAGCCGCCGCCTGCTCAGCTTCCATGCCCACAACGAGGCGGCCCGGACGCCCCAGCTGCTGGAGGCCCTGGCAGCCGGCGAGGCGGTGGCGGTGATCAGTGACGCCGGCCTGCCGGGCATCGCCGATCCGGGGGAGAACCTGGTGGCCGCGGCCCGACAACACGGCTATCCGGTGATCTGCATCCCAGGTCCCTGCGCCCTCACCACCGCCTTGGTGAGCAGTGGCCTGCCCTCGGGGCGGTTCTGCTTCGAGGGCTTTCTGCCACCCCGGGGCGGGCCAAGGCGCGAGCGGCTGGCTGCCCTGGCCAGTGAGGAACGCACCCTGGTGTTCTACGAGGCGCCCCACCGGCTGGTGGCCCTGCTCGAGGATCTGCTCTCCCAGCTGGGGAACCGGCCGCTCCGGGTGGCCCGGGAACTCACCAAGCGCCACGAGGAACAGGTGGGACCCACCGTGGAGGCCGCCCTGGAGCACTTCCGCACCAGCCCACCCCTGGGGGAATGCACGGTGGTGGTGGGGGGTGCTGAACCGGCAGCACTGCAGTGGGATCCGATCGCCCTGGGCCAGGAACTGGCCAGCCTCGTGGCCGCAGGCCTCAGCCGGCGGGAAGCCGCCCGAAGCCTGGCGGAACGGAGCGGCCACAGCCGGCGAGAGCTCTACGCCCTGCTGCACGCGGAGCCCGCCGCGGCGGCGCCCAACCCCGAAGACGAGCCCTGACGTCGCATGGGGGTAAGGAGAGCCCGCGGGCGGGCGGCAGAATGCATTCAGCTCCTTTCCTGATGATGCTGTTGCGCCTGCGCCTCCTGCTGGGCAGCCTGCTGGGCGGCTCCCTGCTGCTGGCGATGCTGTGTCTCGGGGCCCAGAACCTCGAGCGGCGGGAGCGCCTCAACATGGGCTTCGGCCAGACCGCACCGCTTCCCAGCGGTTTCCTGATCGGGGTGGCCCTGGCGGTGGGCGTGATCAGTGGGGGAAGCACCGTGGCCCTGCTGCTGCCGGGACGGGACGACAGGGCTTAGGGGGTTTCCCAAAAGCCCAGGAACGCCTGATCCGAACCTCCGCCTGCGGAGGTGGGAAGCCGGCGTACCCGACAGTGCCTCCGAGCGGGCTCAGCTCCCCGGCAGGGCGAAGAGGGCTCCCTCGATCACCACCCGACTGATGCCCTGGGCCAGCAGGTAGGGGGCGGTGCGGGTGAAGACCTCCGGATCGGGAATCTTGATCACCCGTTGGGTGCGTCCGCAGTACCGCTTGGCCTGGCGAGGGTTCACGAACACCATCAGGGCCTGGCGGTCCTGCTCCTCGGCCGGCAGGCGACCGAGCTCGGTGAACTCGCTGAGGGGCCTGGCCTGGAGTTCCACGGTCTTGTCCACCAGCATCCAGGCACTGCCGCGCAGATCGGCGGCCGTGAGCGGCAGGGGGCGGATCTCGGTGTGATCATCCACCACCTCCAGCAGGGGCACCGGCACGAAGGTCTGGCCTTCGCTGTCGTCGCCATCGGCATCAAGGGAAAGATCATCGTCGCCCTCGTCGTCGCCGAAGTCATCGGCGTCGTCGATCGCGAGCACGGCTGGACCATCCTCCTGGGCCGCGGCTGCGGCATCGGGACGGCTCCTGGTGCCCAAACGGCGCACTAGGCGCTGAGGACGATCGGGAGCAACGGAGGGTGCGGGTAAGCCCAGCTCTTCGGAGGGCGCATCGGCCTCCATTTCGGCAGTGGGGGGATCAACCTCGGGGGAAACGGCAACGCCACTGGCCTCGGCATCGTCGGCGGGCCCTTCGGGATGGGATGAGGAGTGCTCGTTCTCCTCCACCGGATCGGGCTCGGTGGAGCCCCGGCGGGAGCTGGTCGTGCGCCGGCTCCTCTGCTCCTTCAGACGGTCGTACTCGCCAGGATCCAACGCCGCCTTGACCACCCGGCTCACGGTGTTGGGACTGCAGCCGTAAGCATCGGCGAGCGGCTGCATGCCCTCGCCCGCGCGGAACCGCTCGACCACCTCGGCTTTCTGGCTGTCGCTGAGCCGGGCGGCTGGCATGGAGCGCGGATTCCCACAGCCCTTAACTCTAGAAGGCCTCCAGCAAGGCCTGCGATTGCTCGCCCCCGCGCCGTTCAGCTGCCAGGGGCTGGCACAATTCTTTGATGCTCCCTTAGCTCAGCTGGATAGAGCAGCTGCCTTCTAAGCAGCCGGTCGTGTGTTCGAATCACACAGGGGGCGTTGCCAAAAACCGCAGCCAGACTGGGATCTGGGCCTATAGCCGATCGCCAGCAGAGGCTCGCCAATCTCCCGTGGCGGCTCAAGCGGCCCCGCCAGGGCAGATCCGGCGAAGAGGGCACCGCGATGCAATGAAGCCGCCGCCGTATCCGAACGGGTGGGCGCCAGCATCCGTTCGGCTTAACATCCTGCTCATGACTGGCACCGACTGCGGGCCCACCAAGCTCCCCATGCCCCCATCCGGTCCGCTCGATCTAAGCCTGCCCAAAACCGCTGCCCGCTGGGGGTTAAGCCTTGCGACCTGGGGAGCGCTTTCCATCACAGTCTTACTGGCGCTGCCCCTTGGGGCGCAGGCTTCTGATGATGATTCCGATGTTGCCTGGGATC
>Ga0310334_100299_pt1 | contig 14353 bp, 13 predicted proteins | sample LakMicMIDCLREDC7_FD_195548 | JGI IMG/M metagenome (GOLD analysis project Ga0310334, IMG submission 195548) | Enriched freshwater cyanobacterial communities from Lake Michigan, Michigan, United States - MI23.DCL.RED.C7 (v2) (version 2) | ecosystem: Environmental > Aquatic > Freshwater > Lake...
ACCTCAACCGGGTGCGGCTGGCGGGGGCGAAGTTCTGGATGGACGGCAGCATGGATAACGCCTTCATGTCGCAGCCCTACACCAACAATCCGCCGGGCAACACGGAGAAAAACTTCCGCGGCCTGGCCGTGGACCCCCAGGCCGCCGTGGAAACCACTGTGGCCACCTATTGGAAGAGCAACCGCCAGGTGGCCGGCCACAGCATCGGCGACCAGGCGGTCGAAAATTTTCTGGTGGCGATCGAGAAGGCCTACGCCGCCCAGGGCCCGGCTGACCACCGGCCGATCATCCAGCACGCCCAGTTCCTGCGGCCCGACCAGATCGTGCGGGCCAAAAAGGTGGGGGCGATCACCAGCTTCACCGCCGGCGGTATCTATCCGATGGGCGACTATTTGGTCCGCTTGATGGGCCCGGAGCGGCTGGCCTGGGCCGGGGCGGCGGGTTCGGTGCAGCGGGCCGGCATCCCCTGGACCATGCACCACGACATGCCCGCCGGCGTCAGCCCCAGCCTGATCTATGCCCTCTGGAACATCGTGAACCGCACCACCAAATCCGGTGTGGTGCTTGCACCCCAGGAACGGGTGAGCGCCTACGACGGCCTGCGGGCCCTCACGATCAACGGCGCCTACCAGTTCCACGAGGAGAAAACCAAGGGTTCGCTAGAGCCCGGCAAGCTGGCCGACCTGGTGGTGCTGAGCGCCAATCCCTTGAAGGTGGATCCCATGAGTATCAAGGACATCCAGGTGCTGGAAACGATCAAGGAGGGCACCAGCCTTTATCGCAACCCCGCCCTCAGCGCGGGCGGGGCCACCACCGCAGCAGCCCCGATCAACGAGAAGGACAACTGCCTGGTGCCCCACGATCAGCCCCAGAAGCCCCTCAATCCGGCCCAGCAGTTCACTTTGGATCGGCTGTTGGCGCCAAGGCCCTGAGGCCCTCGCGAGGCATGGACCCAACCAGGCGTCCGTGCTCCGAGGCAAGCCCGTGTGGCGATCATTATCCTGGCCCGCGCACGTCGCCGCCAGCGCCCGATGCTCACCATCCCGGATCGTTGGGGGCCCTGTTGCCTCAGCGAACCGCGACTGCCCTTCCTCAACCTGCCCGGAACCTCAGCCCAGCTCGGGGATCCGGTGCAGGTGGCCGAGCGACTGGCCACCCTGCTGCCCGTGCGCAGTTGCGATGCCCTGGAGCGCCCCTCCCCGGCGCGGCCGTTCCGGTGTCATACCGGTGGCCTGCGGCTCGGGCCCCTCAGCCTGGTGGCGATCTGGGGTCCGGGTTTGCGGGGCGAGGTGGATGGCACGGCCCAGGCCAGCTTCATCGTTCCGTACCGCGGCCAGGGCCACTTCCGGCTCGGCCGCCGCAGCCTCCGCAACCTCGCCGGCCGGACTCTGCTCTATCTGCCCCCAGAACCCTGGCGCGCCAGCAACGACGCCATGGGGGGTATCACCATCCGGCTCGATCCTGCCCTGATCCGCCAAGTAGGACTAACAATGGCCGGTCCCCGGGCCGCCCCGGAGGCCTGGCAGGCTCTGGCCACCCATCCGCTCGTGGTGGAGCTGGAGCAGCCCTCCAACCCTGTGCGCTTCGAGCGGCTCTATCGGTTGATGCTGTTCATCGATGGCCTGCTGCTCCGCCAGGGCGGGGTACCGGATCTGCTGCGGCTCGACGATCTGCTGCTGCGCCAGATCGTGGAGGTGCTGGCCCCGGCCTTGCTCGCCGATCGCACCGCCCCCGATCCGGAGGTCTCCGACTGTGCCATTGATGCGCTGGTGGATTGGATCCATGCCCACTGCCACGAGCCGATCAGCCTCTCGGAACTGGAGCAGCGCTCCCACTACTCGCGCCGCAGCCTGCAGTACGCCTTCAAAGCCAGGTTCGGCTGCGGTCCGATGCAGTATCTGCGGCGCCAAAGGCTCTGGCTGGCTCGCCGCCGGCTGGAGGACCCCGGGCCGGAGTGCAACGTGAGCAGCATCGCCAGCGCCTGTGGCTATCTCAGCCTGGCCAGCTTCAGCCGGGATTTCCAGCGTTGCTTCGGGATGACACCCTCCAGAGTGCTAGCCCAACGGAGATGATCCGCTCAAGGCGCCCGCCTTGGGTAGCGATCGGCACAGTTTTTGGCGCCGTTTCACAGCGAAGCTGTGTGGTTCATGCTCTGTCCATGGCCTTGTCTGCTGAGCAGGAAATCTCCAGCCTGTTTGCCCTGTTCGACCTAAACGCTGACGGGGAGATCACCCCCCAGGAGGTGGAGCAGGTGCTGCTCGCTCTCAGGGGAATCCTTGCTCCTGAGGAAGCCGCCGCGCTACGCACGTTGGTCAACGATCAGGGCGTGGTGAGCCAGGCGCTGTTGATGCAGTGGGCCTGTCAACTGCCTGGCCTGGAAACCGAGCAGATCCTCCGGGATCTGTTTGCGCTGATCGACAGCGACGCCAGTGGTTCGTTGAGCCGTGATGAGCTCGCGGTGATGCTCAGCCTGCTGCAACCATCAAGCAACATCAGCACACCCAACAGTGAGGAGTTGCTGCATCGGCTGGATCGGGACGGCAATGGCCAGATCAGCTGCGACGAATTTCTGGCCCTGATCCGAAGCGAAACCGGACTGTACCTATCCCTGGCAGACCTGAAGCGGCTGAAAAAGAACCTCGTACAACTCACCAGTACGGCCCGTCTCGCCGCCGTGGGGCTGGTGGAGGTGGATTGCGATCTGGGAGCAGGAACCGCTGGAGCCGGTGCGGGGATCGAGCTGCTCAAGGGTGCTGTGCAGCGCCAACAGGATCTGCGCCGACTCAGTGAGGGGCTGATCCAGGAGATCGAAGGCCAACGGCATCCCTCCGCCCGCGCTGCTGCCCGCGCCTCCGACGGCGTTGCCGGCGCTGCCACACCCCATGCGCGCCATATCGAGGCCATCGCGCGGGTGATGGCCGATGCCGCCGACCTGGTGGCCGCCGCACTCAGGCAGGGGCTCTTTCCGATCGTGCTGGCCGGCGACCACTCAACCGCTGCCGCCACCATCGCCGGGATCCGCCGTGCCCATCCCAACGAGCGATTGGGGGTGATCTGGATCGATGCCCATGCCGATATCCACTCTCCGTTCACCACGCCCTCGGGGAACATGCACGGCATGCCCCTGGCGATCGCGGCCGGCCACGACAACCTGACGGAGGCGATCAATGACCCGGATGACGTGACACGGCGGCTCTGGCGGCAGCTGCAGGAGCTGGGTGGATCCCAGGGGCCGGCCTTCGATCTGGGCGATCTGATCTACATCGCCGTTCGCGACACGGAGCCCGCCGAGGATGTGACGCTGGCCTCCAAATCCATCCCGGTCATCCGCACCGAACAGGTGCGGCGGGAAGGGCCCGATGCCGCCGCCCGCCGCTGCCTCGAGTACCTGGCCGACGTCGATCGGATCTACGTGAGCTTCGATGTGGACGCTCTTGATTCCACCATCTGCAAGGGCACGGGCACCCCGGTTCCTGGCGGACTCTGGCCTGATGAGGCCGAGGCGATCCTGCGCCGGCTGCTGGCCGATCCGCGGGTGTGTTGCTGGGAGATCTGTGAGATCAATCCCCATCTCGATACGCTCAACACCTTGGCTGAGGTGTCACTGGGGATTTTCAATGGCGGCCTGGAGAAGCTCGCGGAGCGTCTCAACACGGCCGGGGTCGGCGATGAGGTCTGAATCCCCCTCCACCTACGGCCTGCTGCAGGGGCTGCTCGAGCCTCCAGCCATGAGGCCCTCCCGATTGCAACGGCTGCTGCCGAGCAGTGGCACGCTGCCGCAGCTGAACCAACCGGGCCGCCAGGGGCATCGCCTGTTGCTGCCCTGGCTCACCGGCCTGCGCAGCCTGGCCCAGGTGATCTTCATCAACAATCCGCTCAGCGGCACCGTGCTGCTGCTGGCCTTCCTGCTGGAATCTCCCTTGATGGCGCTGTTGGCCGTGGTCGGCACCACCGGGGCCAACCTGGCTTCCCGGGGCTTCAGCCTGGCGCCGGGACTGCGGCATCAGGGAATCCATGGCTTCAACGGAACCCTCGTGGGCTGCGCGGCAGCCGCCTTGGGGAGCATCGGATCAACGGCCAGCGCAGCGCTCTGGCTCGTCCTGGTGCTGCTCGGCAGCGCTGCCACCACCCTGTTCGTTGAGGCCTGGGGGCGCCGCTTCCATCGCCGCGGCTCCCTGCCGCCGCTCACCCTGCCCTTCTGTCTGGCCACCTGGGCGCTGCTGGCGGTGGCCGGCGGCCTGCCGCCCATGGCGCCCGATCCCGCCGCCTTGCCGGGCACCGAGACGCTCGGCCCCCTGCAGGCCCTGGCACTCGGCCTGCCGCACAGCTTCGGCCAGGTGTTTCTCTGCGGAAAGCTCAGCAGCGGCGTGCTGGTGGTGCTGGCCACGGCCCTGGCCAGCCCCCTGGCTGCGGCCCTGGGCCTGCTGGGGGCGCTGGCCGCCATGGGGGTCGCCTTGCTTCAGGGAGCGAGCAACGCCGCCGTGGCCCAGGGGCTGTGGGGTTACAACGGCGTGCTGGTGGCGATCGCGATCGGGGGGATCTTCCATGCCCCCACCCGCCAGAGCCTGCTGCTGGCCATTGGCGGAGCGGCCCTCTCCGTGCCTGTCTCCCTGGTGCAGAAGGAGCTACTGAGCGGCCTGCCCGAGCTCACCCTCGCCTTCGTCGTCACCACCTGGGCCTTGATGTTGGCGGCAAAGCGCAGCCTGCCGGCGCTGATCCCGGTGTCCCTCCATGCGGTGGTCACGCCTGAGGAGCACCGCGAGCGCTTCCGGGTGGCGCGGGATGTGCTCCGTGCCTTCCGCGTGAACCTGCGCCACCGCACCGGTGCTGGCTCCCCACCGCGCGTCAGCCCTGCGGTGCCCGAGGTGGTGCGCCAAAGAATCGGCGTGCTGTTCGCCCAGCTCGATCGCGATGGCGATGGCAGCATCAGCCTGCCGGAACTGCGCGATGCCCTGGGTTCGGCCTCTCCTGCCGATCCGCCCCTCGGCCGGCTCCCGGACCAGACCGCCCCGCAGCTGGCGGCAGCCCTGGCCGCCATGGATCTCAATGGCGATGGCCGCCTCGACCTGGCGGAGTTCACCGAGCTGATCCGGCGGCTGCAGCTGCTGCGCGGGGGAGAGGAACGCCTGCTGCTCTATCTGATGCCGGCCGACGCCGATGGCAATGATCAACTCGATGCCGATGAGCTGAGGCGACTGCTGCGCAGCATCGGCCAGGAGCCGCTGAACAGCACCGAGGAGAAACTGTTGTTTGGGCTCAACGGCTCAGCGCTGACGTGGCGGAGCTTCGTCGACCGGTTGCTGCTCACCTAAGCCCCTGGGCAGGATGGCCGCCACACCCCTGCGTGAGATCCGCCATCGCAGCGCCTCAACGGCAGGCCCCAGTCGATTGACAATGACGGCTAACCACCACCGCCCACCCCGGCCTTGGCTGACGACCAAACCCTGATCCGCGATTTCGCCTCCCGCTGCCGTGAGCGGATCGAGGAATTCGAGCAGGCCCAGGTGCGTTGCGGCCTGATCGGGCCCTCCGGCAGCGGCAAGTCGTCGCTGATTAATGCGATCGCCGGTGAGCGCATCGCCCGCGTTGGCGTGGTGGAGACCACCAACGATCCCCTGGAGATCAGCCACCGCGGCATCACGTTTGTGGATCTGCCCGGCTGCGGTACCCGCCGCTGGCCCAAGGACACCTATGTAGAGCGGCTGAATCTGGCCAGCTACGACTGCTTCCTGTTGGTCACAGCCCAGCGGTTTTATGAGAACGACGCCTTCCTCTTCCACCAGCTGCGGGCCCTTGGCAAACCCTGCTTTGTGGTGCGCAACATGATCGACCGCGCCATCGAGGATGGCCGCCATGACCATGGCCATGACGAGGCCGAGATCCGGCGGATCATCCAGGCAGACATCCGCGGCCAGCTGGAGCCCGATGCCCCGGAACGGGTGTATCTCACCTCGGCCCGCCACCCCTTCGAACACGATCTGCAGGTGTTGCTGGCCGACATCGGCGCGGCCCTTGAGGGGCTCAAGCAGGCACGCTTCGTGGCGGACATGGCGGCCTACGGCCAGGATGCGCTACAGCGCAAACGCAAGGTGGCCCAGGAGCGGATCCCCCCCTACGCCGGCCTGGCCGCGGCCAACGGCAGCCTCAACCCCGTGCCCGGTCTGGACCTGGCCGCCGATGTGTCGCTGCTGCTGAAGCTGGGTGAGGAGATCGCCGCCATCTATGGCCTCACTAGCAGCCAGTTCGATTTCATCAAGCGCCTGCTCGGTCCGAAGGCCCTGCCGGCGCTGCTCACCAAGCTCGCCCAATTCGGCACGAAGTACCTCGCCCGCGAGGGCCTGATCGGCCTGCTGAAGCGCCTCGCCAGCCGGGAGATCAGCCGCCAGTCCACCCGCTGGATCCCCCTGGCGGGGCCCCTGATCGCCGCCGGCATCGGCTGGCAATCCACCTTCATGCTCGGCGAGCAGCTGGTGGATGAGGCTGAGGCGCTGGCGGGCGAAATCCTGGCCGGCATCCTGCGGGGCAACGGGGGCTCGGAGCAGGCCTGATCTCGGTGCCAGGGGCGGCGCTCCCACTCCGGCAGCCACCGCCAGGAGGCCCTGCTGGGTTCCTGCGGCAGCCGGGAGGGGGGCATCGCCAGCATCACCGCCACCGGCGTGGTGAACAACGCCGTCTGGTGGCCCGCCTCGGTGGCCGCGTGATCAACGTGGTGGTGAGCTGACCTCGCGCCGCCACAGCGCCAGCCCCCCCGAACGGCCGCGAGCCGCCAGCCAGCGACGGTCCGCTCCGGTGGCGATCAGGGCAAAGAAGGCGCCGCGCCGGGGATCCGGTGCCGGCAGGGAGCGTTGCAGCAGCAGCCATTGGCCGGCCCGGATCTCGAGGCGATCGAACTGGAAGCGCAGGAGCGGGCGCTGCCCCTCGAGCCAGCCGGGCCCCTGGAAGCGCAGTTCCAGCGGGCCGAGTCGCACCGCATTGGTGAGCTCCAGCCCAGCACGCTTGTCTGGTCCGGCCTCAGCTCCGGGCTCGGGTCCGGACGCGATCCGCAGGCTGGCCCCCAGGGCCCGCAGCGCACCTCCAGCAAGGGGAGAGGGTTGCCGCTGCCCCCGGGACCAGACCTGATGCAGCCACCAGAGTCCTGCCAGGTCGCCGCTCTCCAGACCCGATCCCCCCTGCCGGGCCGATCGCTCCAGGTCCAACAAGGCATCGCCGCTGGGCATCGCCTCCGGGGCAGGCGCGCTCACCGCGGTGTCGGTTGGGAGGGACATGGCGGCGGCGAGGTTGAAGGCGGGACAAGGCACGGGCACGGCCTGGTGCAGGATCGGTTGGATGGGCAACCACCGTGCCGGCCCACCTTTGCAGAGACGCGCCGCTGATGGTTTCCAGCCCAGGATCCACCCCGAATCCCACCCTCAATGATGTGGCGGTGGGTCAACGTGTGCGGATCGCCTCCCTGCCCAACCATGCCGTTCTGCGGGAGCGCCTCTTGGCCCTCGGGATCCGTCCCGGCGTGGTGGTGCAGGTCTTGCGCCGAGGCCAGCCGGGTGGGATTCTGCACTTGGCCCATGGGCTCCTGGAGTTCATGCTGCGGAACGAGCAAGCCGCCGAGATCCAGGTGATGCCAGACCGCCGGGTTGATCGCCCTGAAGGTGGTTGAACGTGTTCCAGTCCGGCCTGAATCCGCAGCCCTGGCCCTCCGTACCCTGGCAACCCGGACCAAGCCCAGGTTCTGGCGCACCGAGTGGCCGTCACTGCTTGCGGTGGCGTAGCTCAGCCGAGAGACCGATCAGCCCCCCCCGGCCAGTCCGAACAGCCGGCCGCCCTGAAACACCAGCAGGGCCGCAATCCAGGCAAAAGCCAAAGACCACGCCATCGAGCCCAGGGCGAATAGGCGACTCTTCGCCTCCTTGATCTGCACCGCCACCGTGGAGAGGCAAGGGGTATACAGAAGCGTGAAGGTCATGAAGCTCAGGGCCTGAAGGGGGGTGATCGAGGCCCGCATCGCCGCCCCGAGCCCCGCCTCGCTGGTGTTGTTGATCACCGCCATCGCCCCCAACAGGATCTCCTTGGCGATGAAGCCGAAGATCAGGGCAACGGTGAGATCGGGGGTCATGCCGATCGGCGCGAACAGGGGATCGAAGAGGGTGCCGATCCGGCTGGCGACCGTGGGCCCGGCCCCCGCCACCGTCTGCGGCGGCAGGTTGGTGAGCAGCCACACCAGGGCGGCGCCGCCCACGATGAACCCCCGCGTGGTCACCATGAAATTGTTCATCTCGCGCCAGGCCCGCCGCAGCATGGTTTGGAGGCTGGGTTTGCGGTAGGGCGGCAACTCGAGCACGAAGGCCTCGCGGTTGGGATAGGCCCGCTTGAAGAGCAGACCCGTGATGATGGCGGCGGCAAAACTCATCAGATAGAAGCCGAACACCACCAAGCCCGGTGCCCACCAAGGTTTGGGGAAAAACACCGCCGCCATGAACACGAACACGGTGAGCCTGGCCTGGCAGAGGGCGAAGGGAATCACCAACATCGCCAGCAATCGCATGCCCCGGTCCCGGATCACGCGGGTGCCCATGATCGCCGGGACGTTGCAGCCGAAGCCCATCACCTGCAGCACGAAGGCGCGGCCATCGAGACCGAGCCAGTGCATGAAGCCATCCATCAGGAAGGCGGCCCGGGGTAAATAGCCGGAATCCTCCACGATGGCGAGCATGAAATAAAAGATAAAGATGATCGGCAGGAAACTCATCACCGTGCTCACGCCGAGCCATACCCCGTAGATCAGGAAATCGCTCAGCACCTGCGGGGTGCGGAGGCCCTGGAGCAGGGGCAGCAGTAGCTGATTCCCCAGCAAATCGAACACGCTGACCATCAGCTCTTGCAGGGGGCCCCCCAGGGCATAGATGGTCTGGAACATCACCAGCACAATCGCCAGGAACAGCAGGGGGCCCACCAGTGGATGGAGCAGCAGCTGATCGAGGCGGCGGCTTTGGGGGCGCAGAACCCGCTCCGGTTCAGCCACGAAGCGTTCCACCAGCTCCCGGCGATGGGCCTCCAGCCGGTCGTCACCGCCGAGGGGAAGCTGCCCGAGGAGGGACGTGCCTGACCACTGGGGTGCCCGGCAGGCGAGGTAGATGGCGGCCAGCAGAGTGGCGATGCCCTCATTGCGTCGGGCGCTCACCGGCAGCACCGGCAGGGCCAGGGCCTCCGCCAGACCCCCATGGTCGATCCGCACGCCGAAGCGCCGGGCTTCATCGCTCATGTTGAGGGCCAACAGGGTCGGCACACCCGCTTCCCGCAGCTGCAGCACGAGCCTCAGCTGCCTGGCCACCTGGGTGGCGTTCACCACCAACACCAGCAGGTCCGGCGGCGTCTCGCGCAGAAACCGCTGCACGATCGCCTCGTCTTCACTACTGCCGGAGAGGTCGTACACACCGGGCAGATCCACCAGCTCGAAGGGATGGCCATCGGCGTCGGCAGGCAGGCGGCCATGCAGCAGATCCACCGTGAGCCCCGGCCAATTGCCCATCCGGGCATGGCCGCCCGTGAGACGGTTGAAGAGGGTCGATTTGCCCGTGTTCGGCATGCCCAGCAGGGCCACCACGGTGGTTCCGGGGGCGTTCATGGCCCGTGCCCGTGGCGGATGGGAAGCATGGCGATGTTCTGGTTGCTCTTGGTTCGATCATCGCCCCAGGACCCTCCCAGACTGGCCCCATGGCCCACCTGCCACCGCCGTTCCGGGGTCGTGCCCATAGCCTCCCGGCCTCCCTGCATCGATCCGCCGCCGGGGCCGGCAACGGCGGTGCGTCCAGGCCCCACCCGATCGACCACGCCCTGCGGTTGCGCAGTCTCTGGCTGGCCTACCTCGTGGCCATGCTCTTCCACGTGGACCTGGGACTGATGCCCTTGTTTCACGGCCTCTCACCGGAAATCGCGTCCGAGGTGCCGCCGGCGCAACTCGGGCTTCTTTATGGGGCGATGTTGATCTATTTCCTGATTCCGCTGGCTTGCTGGCTGCGGATCACCTGGGCCGCCAGCCAACCCACCCGGCCCGGCCATTGGCTCCGCTGGCGCCGCACCCATTTCTGGATCAGTGTGGTCTACAGCCTCACCAACATCCCCCACCTGGTGGCGGACCTCCTGGTGCCCGATTCCCGCGGCGACCAGGTGGCGCTGATGGCGGTGCTGCTGCTGATCGGTCTGGTGATCAACCGCGAGGCCTGGGCCTGGTGGCACGAGCCCCAATCCTGAGAGCATGGCCTCCCTTCCGGCCCCACACCCTTGGCGTCGCCCGATCCCGCCCCAGTCGCCAATCTCCCGACCAGCACCCCAAACCAGCCGATCCTGGTGCTCGGCGGTTTCCTGATCGGCATGGAGGCCTATGCACCGCTGGTGGCGAGCCTGGAGCGGCTCAGCGGTCAGCCAGTGCAGCTGGTGCCGGTTTCGCGCCTCGACTGGCTGCTCACGGTGTTTCCCTTCGGCTGGGCGCGGCTGCTCGATCGGGTGGCGCCCCTGGCCGCCGAGCTGGCGGGCCGCTCCCGCAGCGGCAAAATCACCCTGGTGGGCCATAGCTCCGGCGGCATCCTGCTCCGCCTGTTCCTCGCCGATGGACCCTTCGAGGGGCGCGCCTACAGCGGACGCCGCCTGGCCGACACCCTGGTGATGTTGGGGAGTCCCCATACCGCCCTGAAGGCCACCGCCATGCGGGCCCGGGTGGCGCGGGAGCTGCCTGGGGCCTGCTTCGCCCAGGCCCACCCCCATGCCGTTCGCTACGTCGCGGTGGCGGGTGCGATCGATCTGGCCGAGCCGGCCGGCCAGGCCAGCGCCACGGCCCGCCGGCTGGCGCCCACCGCCTACCGCAACAGCACGGGCGATCCCGATGACCGGGGCGATGGTCTGGTGCCGGTGGATTCGGCCCTGCTGGAGGGGGCCGAAGCGGTGGTGCTCGATGGTGTGGCCCATGGCGGTGCCTTCGGCCCCCTCTGGTACGGCACCCCGTCGGTGGTGGAGCGCTGGTGGGCGGCGGTGGCCGGCGGGGTCGCGGTCGACCCTGCCTGAAGATCAGCGGCGCCGCAGCCAGGAAACCCTCCTGGCCCTCGCGCGGGATCTCCCGGGGGTGCCGTGGCTTCCCTACAACAGGGCCTGACCGGTCCCCCTTGCCATGCCCCTGAGCCCCGATCCGGTCTGGACGCGCCGCTTCAGCGCCGAGGAGCAGGAGGCCCTGGCTCATGAGGCCACGGCCGGCGCCGCAGCCAGAGCTGCCGCCGGGGTGGCGGCTCCCCTGGCGGGCCTCCGCTTCGCGGTGAAGGATCTGATTGCCGTGCGGGGCTGCGTGATGGGCTGCGGCAATCCCCACTGGGCCGCTCGACAGCAGGCGAGCACCGTCACAGCACCCGCCGTCCAGCTGCTGCAGGCGGCCGGAGCTCGCTGCCTCGGCACCACCTGGCTCGATGAATTCGCCTTTGGGCTGGCCGGTGAGAACGCCTGGGGCGGCACCCCGCCCAATCCCCGCGCCCCCGGCCGAATCCCGGGCGGCTCCAGCAGCGGCAGTGCCGCAGCGGTGGCCCTCGGCGAAGCCGATCTGGCCCTCGGAACCGACACCGCTGGCTCGATCCGCGCCCCCGCCAGCTGGTGCGGCCTCTGGGGGCTGCGGCCCAGCCATGGCTCCGTCGGCACCGATGGGGTCGCACCGCTGGCCCCCAGCTTCGACACGGTGGGGCTGTTCGCCACCTCCCATGAGACGTTGCAGCTGGGCATGACAACGCTGCTGGAGCCGATCGCTTCGCTTGTCTCCAGCGACCAGGCCAGCCTGGATGCGCCTGCCATGGCCAATCCCCTCGCCGCACCGGTCAGGCCCGCCACGAACACCCTTGAATGGGAACCCTCGGTCCGTGCCATCGGCTGGATCCCCGAGCTTTGGGCCCTCGCCGATCCCGCCATCTGTGCGCCGCTGGAGAGGCAGGCCCAGGAGCTGGCCGAGGGGCTGGGGCGCCCCCTGCAGCGCTGGCCCCTGGCGAAGTTGGGCTTCACCTCCCCTCAGGAGCTGCAACGCCTGCTGGAGGCGGTGCAGTGGGCCGAGATCGAACGGTGCCTAGCCCACCTGCCGAGCGATCTGCCGGTGGGACCCAGCCTGGCTCGCAATCGCGCCCTGGTGGCCGGCCGTGACCGCAGCCTGCTGGCGGGAGCCGTGATCGCACGCCAGGCCCTGCGGGAGAAGCTGCACCAATTGCTGGCCCCCGGGTCCAGCGGGCACGGGCCAGCCCTGCTGCTGCTGCCCTGCACCCCCACGGTGGCGCCCCCCTGCAGAAGCCTCGGAAGCGACCGCAGCACCAGCACGCTGATCCAGCGGCTGCTGCAGCTCGGCGCCCTGGCCAGCCTCGCTGGTCTGCCCCAGCTGGCACGGCCAGGAAGCGTGGACCTGGATCACGGTCTGCCGGTGGGACTGGGCGTGCTCACCCATGCCGGCGGCGATCGGTTGTTGCTGAACTTGCCGGAACCCTGAAGGAGCGCCGATCCCATCCCCTTAGCCTCACCTCACATGGACCGGCTTCAGTTCCACCTCTCCATCCCCGCCGTCGACCTGGACGCCACCCAGCGCTGGTCTGTCGAGGGGCTCGGTTGCGTGGCCGGACGCCGCAGCCCCGATGCCCTGAGCCTTGATCTGGGCGGCCACCAGCTCGTGGTCCAGCGCCCCGATCCGGCCAGCCTCGGGGAGACGCAGCGCGGCATCGATCCCCGCCACTTCGGCCTCGTCTTCACCGAGCTCGAGCGCTGGCAGGCCCTGCTGAACCGCAGCCACACCCGGGTGGGCGATCCACGCCATGGCTGAGGGGGCGCTCCGATGGGTGCGCTGCCGACTGGTGGCGGGCCATGGCGTGGCGTCGGGCCGGGCCACCACCAGCCCCTACCCGGCCGGCACGATTCACCTGCAGGCGCCCTTTTTCGCGGCCAGGGGCATCGATCTGGCGCCCTTCTTCGCCGGCACCCTCAACCTGGAGGCCCCCCGGGGCCACTGGTGCCTCAACGATCCCGATGCCCGCGTCGAGGCGATGGAGTGGACCGATCGCCATCCGCCGGAGACCTTCTCCTTCTGGCATTGCCGCCTGCGCGTTGCTGGCGAGCCGGCAAGCGCCGATCCTGCCCACCTCGCCGCCGGCCTGGCCGCCCTGATTTATTACCCCCACCCCGAAACCAAACGGGCCCACCACCAGGCCCCCAGCTGCCTCGAGGTGCTGGCCCGCTGGATCCCCGGCCTCCATCCCGGAATGGAGCTGGAGCTGGGGGTGGATCCGCGCCGCTGCCGTCTGATCGATACGGTCCGGCTGCGGGCGCGGCTGCTGGAGTTTCTCAAGTTCCGTGTGCTGGCAGCTCAGGAGGAGTTCTTCGAGGCGTTTCTGGCAGCCCAGGCCAGCCCCTCCTTTCAGCTCAACGCCAAGGCTGGGCTTGGGCCCACCGGCGACCTTGATCCCAAACGCTTGCGCGCCTGGCTCCGCTCCCTCTGGCCCGAAGCCCTCGATCTCGACGACACCGACCTGCTGGCCACCTTGGAGCAGGCCCGCCGGCTCTACGTGAACTGAGCGGGGCGATCAGGGCCTACTCGCCAACTGCTCGCAGGCGGGGGGACGGCCCATCTGCTGCGCCGTTTCCACCGGCCTTCCGAATTGCCGTTGCAGCTCCTGGAGCTGTTGATTAATGGCGCACTGGGCCTGCCGCCAGGCCAGCTGCTGGGCCGGATCGCTGGGCTCGGCCCCCAAGGCGTCGGCCTCCCGCAGCAGGGGCCGCAGTTGGTCGGACCAGAGACCCCGCCGGTCCGGGCTGTTCTCCTTCGGCAGATCGCGGCTGAGGGCCGCCTGGTCCCAGGCGCTGCGGCGATCGGGCCGCAGCAGCAGCAGGGCGCCCAGGCCCAGCAGCAGGGCCAGGGCGGAGGTCAGCAGCAGGGCAGCACGGTTCAAGGCAGCAGACTCAAGGCGGCAGGCGAAGGCTTCAGCTTCCAGCGGGAATCAGCATCCAGCAGGCGGTGATCGCGACGCCACTGAACGCCACCACCACCAGGGGCCAGCTGCTGTCGAGCTCCCCGAGCCGGTGCCGCAAACTCTCGCGCTCCGGGCCCTCCGCAAGCATCTCCATTTCTGCATAACGACGTCCGATCCAGATGACCAGCACGAAGGCCACCAGGGTCACCACGTAGGCCACCACATACACCTGATCGAGAAAAGTGAGGAAAGGAAGGGTAGGGATTTCGCCGCGATAGGACTGCTGCAGGAAGACCAAGGTGAGCAGCACCGTGACCGGAATGCTGGCACGAGCATCCTGCTCATCGGGCCGCAACTTGAACACCAACAAAACCATCGTCATCAAC